>Ga0078972_1010670_pt1 | contig 16966 bp, 20 predicted proteins | sample YelNatPaOPGAMG01_FD_67568 | JGI IMG/M metagenome (GOLD analysis project Ga0078972, IMG submission 67568) | Hot spring thermophilic microbial communities from Obsidian Pool, Yellowstone National Park, USA - OP-RAMG-01 (SPADES assembly) (version 2) | ecosystem: Environmental > Aquatic > Thermal...
ACAGCCGTCCAAACCATTCCAAGGGCGAAGTATGCACTCGCCTGGAACAAAGCTCGGAAACTTCCAGATACAACCTCAAAAAGGTTTAACTCCATTCCTCCGCGGAAAAGTATCATTAGAAGGGTAAATGTTGAAATGATGGGTAGAAATGGAATGAAATCATTTTTGGAAAACATGTTTAAGAGTGGACCCACGATTACGCCAACTGCTATAAGGAATAGGATGTCTGGCCATCCAGTTTTCTTGAAGAACATGTTTCCTAAAAATCCAATAAAAAGTATGGCTGCAATAATGGAGAAGACCAGCAGCGGATCAGTCATCGTAAGCCTCCACAAAATTCAACTCCAACACGTTAATGTTAAAATGGTTGGGCATCTAGTTCACCAAACCGGGTGTTTCTCCACTATTCTTTTGCTATGGTAGTAGCCTAATGCTGAGGATGCCGCAACCAATGGGAAGAGGATTATCCAACCAGTTAATGGTAGAGGCTCAACCCCAAACAGGCTTCTTAATGGCGTGTAAAGAGCTGTAGCCTGCAAGACAAGCGACAATGCATATGTCGCTGGGACAAGTTTGTTAGCCATAATTGAAAGTCCATCTATTGTTCTAACGACACATATTCTTGTAAAAGCATGTAAAACTATTGCTGTGAAAATCATAGCCTTTGCAACTCCATAGCCGCCCATCCACAACCCAATATGGAAAATTACAGTGTAAATTATTGTTGTTCTAACGCCACTCCAGATTATCAGTTCCCATATTGTTCTGTTAAGGATTTTCTCCTCAGGCTTTTTGGGACGTCTTGACATTATGTTTGGCACCGCCGGGTCTAAAGCTAAAGCAGTTGCTGGTCCAATATCTGTTAGGAGGTCTACCCAAAGAGCCATTGTGCCGGTTACTGGAAGTGGATAGCCCATCAATGTTAACACTACGATGGTTACGATTGACGCTATGGCCGTGCTTAAAAGATAATTGGAAAATTTTCTGATATTATCAAAAATTCTTCTACCCTCCTCCACAGCAGCACATATGGTGGCGAAATTGTCATCCAACAGAATCATTGATGCAACATCTTTGGAAACATCCGTTCCACTGCCCATCGCAACTGACACGTTTGCCTTTTTCATGGCTGTGCTGTCGTTTATGCCGTCGCCAGTCATGGCAACAAAATGTCCCTGATTTTGAAGAGCCTCAACAATTTTTTCCTTAATATCCGGAGTAGCCCTTGCAATGATTTTTACACTCTGCAGTTTGCGGTAAAGCTCATCAGGAGGCAGATTAGCTATCTCCCTAGCTTCAACAACGCCTCCTTCAAGGCCTACTTGTTTGCCGACAGCCTTAGCCGTGAGGACATTATCTCCAGTAACCATTATTGTTTTCACGCCAGCCCTGGCGAGTTTCTCAACAGCGTCTTTTACGCCAGTTTTCGGAGGATCAAGCATACCTACAAAACCTATCAGAATCAGGTTGTTTTCAAGCGTCTGGGTTTTGGTTTCATTATTATTAACCTTTTCAAGTTTTTTGAAAGCGAGCGCCACTACATATAGCCCCTTAGAATACATGTTCTCGAGAACCTTCTGCAAATCATTTTTCAAATCGCCGTTAATTTCTACCACTGATGTTGCCAACATAACGAAGCTGCATTTCTCAAGTATTGTTTCAGGTGCACCCTTACAGAAGGCGATCGTTGACCGGCCATCATGATATATTGATGTTGACATTCTCCTTTCAGGTGTGAAGGGGATATCTCCAACTTTGTTGAAGGCTTTCCTAGTTTCTGCCACGTTTATTCCTAAGCGTTGAGCCATCTCCATTAGGGCGACATCCACAGGGTCTCCAACAAACCTTACTTCCCTTTTGTCATCTCTTTCTGTTGTGGCGTCATTGCAGAGTATGCTGCAAAGAGCAAGCAGCTTTAAACTTTTTTTAAACTCAAGTTGTGTTTCAAGCTTGACAATGCTTAAAGCATTGGACCCTGGATTTTCGCTTAGTATTATGTTTTTGCCTCCAACATATATTTCTTGGACGGAAAGTTTTCCGCGGGTCATTGTTCCAGTTTTGTCGGAGAGTATTATGTCAACAGAGCCCATGCCCTCAACTATGTCAAGCCTTTTAGTCAAAGCGTTCCTTTTCGCCATCCTTCTTGCGCCCATGGCCAGCCCAAAAGTTAAAACTATTGGAAGCGATGTTGGAATGGCCGATGCAGCTATGGCCACGGCGTTAAGGGCGACATCAATAAGGGGTAAATGTTGCCAGAAATACATTATTACTCCGAGAACTACACTTAGAGCCACCACAATGTAGGTTACTTGTTTTTCGACATGCTTAAACTCCTTCTGGAACGGTGTTAAACTTTCCTCCATTTTAATGAGTTCTGAGGCAAGTTTACCCATCTCCGTGTTTGCGCCTGTTTCAACAACTACTGCTCTGGCTTTCCCCCTAAGAACATGGCTTCCAGCGTAAACCATGTTAACCCTTGAGGTGATCTCAGCATCGCTTGGAAGAACTTTTGAAGGATCTTTCACTACGCCTCGACTTTCACCCGTTAGAAAAGCCTCATCTACAATTAACCCGTAAGAGTCCAGCAGCCTAGCATCAGCGGGGACTGTCATACCCTGCTTTAGAACAATTATGTCTCCTGGAACAAGATGCTCCACCGGAACCCAAACTTCATAACCATCCCTAACGGCTATGGCCTTACGTTCAATTATTTTGCCCAAAGCCTCAATAGTTTTTCTAGCCCTATACTCTTCCACAAAACGCAACGTAACCGTGGCGAAAGCTATGATTAAAATGAAAATGGCGGTTTCAACGCGGGGACTTTGACCTGGAATAAACCCTATAGAATACGAAAGAAAAGCAGCAAACAGCAAAGCAACTATGAAAAAGTCCTTAAACTGTTTTAAGAAAAGCTTAACCGGAGACTGAGGCTTTTCCTTTGGAATCACGTTTTCGCCGAAAACTTGAAGCCTCCGCCTGGCTTCAGCTTCGGCAAGCCCATTTTCGCTTGTTTCAAGAACTCTAAAAATTTCATCAACATGTAAACTATGCCAAGCTTTTTGGGAATCAGCATCCCTGACAGCCGTTTCCCTACCAGTCATAGAACATCACTTTCTGACAGCATGTTTCTGGACAGCGAAATTGGGAAGCTTATCTCTACAAAACGCGCGTCTCTCGGATGCTTTCTTTGCGTGGAGAATTCTTCCCAGCACAACAATGTTTGTCAAAACAGCCAATAATATGGGTGTGAGAAAGACCGCGAAGATTCCACCAATCATCACTAAGAAGAGGCGGGCATCCCTATTTGCAAGCATATTCGCTTCTGTCTCCTTTAAAACTTCAGCGACGTTTGTCTCTGTTTCATCAGGGTTATAGGCTTCGAATGGTTCAGTCATATGTGGAGCTACAGAGTCTAAAATGGGGGTGCTAGAAGAACTCAGGCCTAAATTTGGAACATCTGAAAACTTGAAGCAACAGTTAGGCTCAGCGAAAATTGTCTCGCTCAGATCTTTACCTATCTTAAGCCTGTTCACATCAAATGCTGCAACAAACTCTATGTCCTTAATATGATAGTTGCCGAAAAGAATATGCATAATTCCAGGCACTTCAGACTTATCCTTAACATTCTTATAATATTCTACTCCTTGAACTAGTGCTGAAGCGCAGTTTCCAATCTTGGCAATGGCGACATGTATTGGCATAGTATCCCCTCCATTTAGTAAGGTTTTTATTATCGGTTAGGTTCATCTAATAAATGAGAAATATAAAAATATTTCGCAAATATCAGTAAAAGAATGGGAGTGCGTTAATTGAAGGCTGTGAAAGTTGTCCGCGATCCAGAAACTATAAAATTGTTAGCGGATCTTGTGCGCAGGGAAATACTTCGGCTAATAGCAGTTGAACCACTTACCCAAAAACAGTTAGCCGAAAAGGTTGGGATAGCTGAACCATCAATGTCCCACCATCTACAACTACTCCTCAAAGCAGGACTAATAAAAATTAAGGAAGCCAAAGTGGGCTCTCACGGCATACTAGAAAAATACTACGAGCCGACAGCAAAACTGTTCATTGAAGACTGGGAAAAAATACCATCAGACCTTAGAAGATACTTCGTCCACAGCCACATGGAACGCTTACGAGGCATGATAAGCGTCTTCCAACTAATCGCAGAAGAACAGGGACAAAGCATAGAAGTCACATCCAAAGAAATTAAAGAGCTAGCGCAAGAAATTGCAAAACGCATACCTACCGTTGCAGAGAAATATGAAAACATAGAAACAGACATGGACAGAGAAACACTACTCATAAAAATCTACAGCGAAACATTAAAAATCCAAATGAACGAGGAAAAATGGAAGCCTTTCTTTTCAAAAATAAAAAACTTACTACCAAAACAAATTCCGATTTCAGTGGAAAACAGAAGTTAAAGGAAGCAATAAAATGCAAATAAAGCTTAAACCAATCACTAATTTGACTGAAAGATACACTTATTTTTTGGCTTAGCCATCATGATTTCGATTGTCTTAATGAAGCTTCAACCTCATCGCCTGCTTTAATGTCTAAGTCTTCGACTGCTCCTGTGGATATGAGGGCCGTTATGGTTGCCGGCGCATTTATTTCCACTTTCACTTTGGCTACGACGTCACCCTTCTCAACGCTTTTAACTATGCCTTTCAGCCTAGTTCTTGCGATTATTTTCAATCCAACAGCCTCCCAATATTCTTCATCACCCAAGATTTCGCCCACATAGTTTTCAACTCTTCGGTATTCTCTGAGCAGATATTCGCCTAACTGGGTGAATTTGGCTCCACTGCATCCTGTTTTGCCGCCCTTAAACGTTTCCACAGCTGGCCCTCCAACAGCATTTTTGACTCTGGCTAAGTAGTTCTACACGTATCTGTAGGACATTCCAAGTTTCTGAGCTACTTTTGAAATTGATCTCTCTTCTTTGATAGACTCAAGTATTTTGCACCTCCGGGTCCTAGCGTTGGCTTGGCTTTGTATTCTAGCCAGATTTTTGCGGTGGGCTTTGTTTTTTCTTGGGTGAACATACACGTATTAGTTAACCGTTATGCTTATAAATGCATAGTAGCGATATACATGTATGGCGAAACATAACGGACCGTGAATGAGAAGCTCGTCAAAAATATTGACGGAAATTGTGATATTGGCAGTTGTAATCATAGGTGCATTTGCCTATGAGCAGTATGTGAGTAGCCAAAAGTACATTATTGTTTTGGCGACGACCACGAGTACCTATGACTCTGGATTACTGGATTACCTGATGCCTATCTTTGAAAGAAAATATAATGCTGAGGTGCACATTATCTCTGTTGGCACAGGTCAAGCCATAGAGATGGCTAAACGCGGCGATGCGGATCTCGTGCTTGTGCATTCAAGGCAGCTTGAGCTTGAATTTGTGAACAGCACTTATGGCATCCATAGGGTTGGCGTAATGTACAACGACTTCATCATAATCGGTCCTACAAGTGATCCGGCGGGAATAAACGGTTTAGCAAACGCTACTGAAGCCTTCCGCAAAATTGCAGAGGCAGGCGCTAAAGGCAAAGCCATATTCATTTCGCGTGCAGACAAGTCTGGAACAAACATGCTGGAACTGAGCATATGGAAAAGGCTTGGAATAAAACCTTCAAACAAAACTGAAACGTGGTATTTGGAGGCGGGCGCTGGAATGGGTACAGTGCTACGCATGGCTAACGAGAAAAGGGCGTACACGCTTACAGATAGGGCTACATGGCTATCATTTAAAAACCAGCTGACAAACCTTAAGGTTCTGGTTGAAGGTGATGTTATCCTGCTGAACCCCTACGCAATAATCCTTGTCAACCCGGAAAAGTATCCCCAAAGAAACTATAAGGGAGCGCTTAAGCTTGCTAAATGGATGATTTCCGAGGAAGGCCAAAACTTAATAGCGAGCTTCAAAAAGGAGGGTGAGACGCTGTTCATACCCATCGCCCGAGATTTTAATAAAGCCCATGAGCTGGGCTTTCCAGAGCAAGAGAAGGAAATCGCATGGTACGACGCTCAAAACCCTTAAAAACATTCACTTTCCTATTTTCTTTTAAGCTTAGAAGGGTTGAAGTGGCATGATTGAGGACACGTTTTGGGATGAAATCTGGAACATAACAACCCTGTCTTTGAGGGTTTCGGGAACTGCCGTATTGATAGGGGCCTTAATAGGCGTTCCGATTGGAACAATTTTGGGTTTCCGACAGTTTAAAGGAAAGCGAACGTTGACACGTTTTGTGGATATCATGTTGAAAAGCGTGATAAACACTTTTATGGGCTTGCCCCCCGTCGTAGTAGGGCTTGTGGTTTACTTGTTGTTTACAACGTCTGGGCCTTTCGGCTGGTTGGGGCTGCTATACACGCCTACAGCCATGATGATAACGCAGCTCGTAATGGTTGTCCCCATAATAATCGGTGTGACCATGTCCGCTGTTGGAAGCGTTGAAAAATCTATCCGAGAAAGAGCTTTGTCGCTTGGTGCAACAGAAACCCAAGCGGCTTGGCTGGTTTTAAGGGAAGCCCGCATGGGTGTTCTAACTTCAATTATTGTGGCGTTTGGCGCGGCAGTCTCAGAGGTTGGCGGCATAATGATTACTGGAGGCAACGTTAGATGGTGGACGCGGACGCTAACAACAGCAATAGTCGTTGAAACAGAGTTAGGCAACTTTACAATGGCGCTTACCCTCGGCGCCATTTTGCTTTCCATGGCTTTTGGAATAAATCTTGCGTTAACTATTGTCCAGCTTAAGGGGGCGAGGAGATAGTTGCCCACAGTGGAAGTGCAAAACCTCAGTAAAGAATATTCTGGAAGATATGTTTTAAAGGATGTGAATTTTAGCGTTAAAAATGGAGAGATTTTCGTCCTTGTAGGCCCGAATGGAGCTGGAAAAACCACCCTTTTAAGGATTATTGATTTGCTTGAGGAGCCCACAAGCGGCAGAGTGTTGTTCGACGGTCAAATCGTGGATTATTCTTCAAAGAAGGACATGGTTGCTTTGCGCAGAAAAATAGGGATGGTTTTCCAGCAAGCAATTCTCTTCAACATGAGCGTATTCGACAACGTGGCTTATCCATTGAAAGTTAGGGGTGAAAGCGAATGCAACATCAAACAAAAAGTGAAAGCGGTGCTTAAATTAGTTCAACTGAATGGATTTGAACGCAAAAATGCTTTAGCTTTATCTGGCGGCGAAGCCCAAAGAGTGGCAATAGCCCAAGCCCTGGTAACAGAGCCTAACCTGCTACTCCTCGACGAACCCACAGCAAATCTTGATCCAAAGAACGCCTCCATAGTTGAAGAGATCATCTCCCACGTTAACAGGGAAAGGCAAACAACGATAATTATGACGACCCATAACATGTTCCAGGCTGAAAACCTAGCACATAGACTAGCGTTTCTCAATGATGGGAAAATTGAGTCAGTAGGCACGTTTCAAGACGTTTTCGGAAAACCATTAAAACCTGTTAAAAGCTTCGCCAGGCTAGAAAACGTTTTCAATGGCGTTTCAAAAATTACGGCTGAAGGTACATCTATCATAGATCTTGGAAACGGCTTAAAGATTGAAGCGGCATTTAAGAAAGCTGGAAACGTAAGGTTGCATGTGCCTCCCGAAGACATAATTTTATCAACTCAACCACTAATCTCAAGTGCGAGAAACACCTTTGAAGGCAGAATAACGGAAATATCCGACATGGAGCATGTGTTAAAGCTAAAGGTAAAGATTGCAGAAAACAAAAACTTCACAGTCCAAATAACCAAACGATCATTCAATGAAATGCAACTCAACATAGGCTCAAAAGTCTACATAGCATTTAAAGCATCATCAGTTCAAACAAGCTAAAACCATCCTCAAATCTTCATTAACAACCCAAACATTCAGAGAAACGCTTTGAGGAAAAAGCAAAACACCGCTTTAGAGCTAAAGCGCTTTAGCTCCTTTTAGTCCATGCCTCATCGGCTTTGCCTCTGCGCTTTCTGGCGCTCTGCCTCCCGATTATCAATATATTGCCTCACCCTTTAAAAGGTGAACGAGCTTCTTCGCAACCGCCCTGTACAGGTCACGATATATGCTGAGCGACTCCTTCAGCACGTCGTCGCTCCGCTTTCCCCGCTCAATATCCGCCATAAGCTCCTCCACGTAGTGCCTTGTTTCAGGCGTTGCTAGGCGCTTGTCCGCATCCATAAGCAGTCTCATGATTTTTTTCACCCAGTTCTGTCAGGTAAAAAGCTTTTCCCTTCTTCAAAGCGTATCCCCTTTCAACGATTATGTGTGGGTAGACTGCTCTTGTTCGCGTCGGTTCCAATCTCATGCTTTTCAAGAAGCTTCAGGAGCTCAGTCTCCGCGAGCCTTGGAAGAGGCTTAGTCCGCTTCCTCGAGGTTAACCTTCAGGATTGGGAGCGCTTCGCCGACGCGTAGCTGCGGGATCCAAAGCGTGTCCTTGGGTTCGAAGTATGGGAAAATGGCTAAAAGCCTTTGTCGACAAACTACCTGTTTGCGGCGGGCATGGGCACACCGTTCAAGTCAACGCCTAAATTCCACTTTTCAGCGCTGCATCTCGCCTCACAACGTTGGCCAGGTACCGCCTTGCAACGAATTCCCACACGTTTCCCTTCAAGTTTTTCCGGCGTATGGCGCGGTCGGGTGGATTGGCGGGTGGGCTCCGTCGTTCCTCTTCCCGCCTCTTGGACTGTCGTCGCTTGGGTTTATCAGTCCGCCTAGAGGCGTCTTCGAGAGCATGTTTAGAACCTGCCTGTGATCGACGCTGACCCAGGCGTTTGTTTCCGTGCGAGGGTAGCTTATGAAGCCTTCAGCGTAAAGGTCTTCGGCCGTGGTCATTATCTTTGAGCTGCTTACGCCGTATATGCGCGACAGCTTCTGAAGCATATCGTCGGTATCCGTTGGAAGCGACTTGTGGATGACGCCGTCTTCAAGCTTAAAAGCCTTTACAGCCGCCTCCTTCGCCTCCACGGCTTGAGCGTAAAGCCGCCTCGCCTACGTAGTCGTAAATCTTCTGCTGAAGTTGTCATCTCACAAGTAGAGCTTCCTGAAAGCTTAAAAGGAGCTGTGGAGGTTCGAAACTGAAAAAGGGAATCCCGCTCCTGGTCTTATTGTCTCTTTACTTTAAGTAGCTTCTTCTAGCTCTAATGGCTTCTGCTATGATGTCTTGAACTTTAAACGGATTTACGACAGAGTATAGCTTTACGGGGGATACGCCTACGGCTTGAATTACTATAGTGCCAGTGCCGTATATTCTATCCCACACTCCCCTATCTACGTTGACTTGTTGTACATAATCTATGGTCAATATATCGTAGTCTATGCCTATGACCCCTTTACGTACAATAACCCTCATATCTGTTAATACGTACCATATGTTCCTCCACGCTAATATTGGATATATCAATGAGGAAAATGCTAGTAGGCACGCTACACCGTACCATAAGGTGAAGAACAATAATACTGGTAAGCTCCACAAAACGTTAAACGGTACTATTAAAACTGGTATTATCGCAAATACTAGTAGAGGTATTAACCCCGTGAAGTGTTTAAGTATAAAGGGTTTGATGTGGGCTCTACCAACCCATAGTATCTTCTCACCCTTAGATAGTATAGAGTAAAGGTCATCTGGGATAATGCCATTTACCATTTGCTTAGACAAAATCTATCAGCCTATACGCACTTCACGTAGTTGTTAACTATGGAGGCTTATATACTTTATAAGTTATATGCAATAGAACGTAATGGTGAAGTAGAGCCGTGAAGAAGCCGATGTCTAATTCAACCAGTGTGGTTATGAAGAAAGCCACCGCCTTCATCGCAATGACATATCTCTCCGCTTTAATTTCAGATATCGCGGCGTTATATGGGCTGCTACAATTAATCTCATGGGGTTTTCTAAGGATGTGGAGCGTTGCAATATCCACTGTAATATGCTCAGTCCTATTCAAGGAGGGTGTCTCCCCCATGCTTAAGAAGTATTTGAAGTTTTCAGTTAAATCGCTTAAACTCTACCTACTATCGCCGTTTATAGTATACCTAGCCTTAGGAGTTTACATAGTTATAGCCTCTTCCCTAGGATTCTTCGACTTCTCCGCTTATGTAGAGCTAATAGCTCTAGAGATAGCTAAAACATCCAATGTGACTGAAGCGCAAGCGGTACGTTTGGCTATGAGTACAGCCTACGTTCAAATGGTATCAGCATACGTAGCCGCGATAACCGTAAACGCTGTATTCGCTTTAGGTGAGGAGATCGGATGGAGAGGCTACCTTTACGATCTCCTAGGCTCTAAACCTTCAATAAAAGCCGTCTTAACGATAGGGATTGTATGGGGACTTTGGCACGCGTCAGCAACGATCCTCCTAGGATACAACTACCAACTCAATAGATTAACTGGAGTAGTTCTATTTACGCTGATCACGTTATTTTTCACATACCCTCAACTCATAGTGACGAGTAGGACTGGTGGAAGCGTTTTACCGGCGTCATCATTCCACGGCATGGTAAATTCAATATGGGGGCTGACCGTAGTCGCATCAAGGCTATCGAAAGAGCTTGGAGAAGTGGTATTAGGGCTCGGCTTCACGGGAATAATTGCGTGGATAGCGGTGGATATAGCGCTCTACATGATTTTGAAGATGCACAACTGGTAAAAGTTAAGTTAAACCAGTCGTCCATTTTATTATAGGGAAGTTTAAATCTGCTTACCGTAGTATATTGAAGCAGTTGACGACGTTTACCTGCATCTTTTAGAGATTCTCATATTATTCCAAGCCATATGCCCATCTGCTCTCCAAAATAAACTAAAACCGTGAATAGGATAAGTCTTGTGACGAATGTTAAAATCAAGAAGACGTCAAAACGTGCCTTTAAAAGTCCACATAGGAGGGATAATACTTCTACTGGCATGATTGGGATAAGCCCGAAGATTACATAGATAGCCCAACCTCGTTTAGTCCATAGATTTAAAATTTCTTTGAGCTTATCCTCGCCGAGCTTTTTTGCAACGTATGGTCTTCCCAACTTGTAAGCTAAGCCGTAGTTAATTGCCATGCCTATTGTAAACCCCGTTGTCGCAACAACTATTAATAGTACTTGGGGAAGACCGAAGGAGGCGGCTATTAACACTAGAGCTGGGCTTCCAAGAGGTATCACAGTACCCGCGAGTATTGTTGCGATAAAGACTCCCAAAAGACCGTAGCTTTCAAATAGCGACTTAACATCTAATAGGAGGTTTCTTGTATTGGGATCTTTCAATATTAGAATAATGGTTAGACAAACGACTGCTGCTACTAATCCTAGAGTAACTGGCTTTTTAATCCACGAGACTCTAACGACACCAAGAGGTTTCGTATCCGCCTTTCCATTAATCATGGTCGTGTGAAGCCATAATTTAACGCCATAATTTGAGAGTAAAAAGGGTATTAACGGTCTTCTAGCGAAGTATTGCAATGCTACGTTCGTAGTCGGAGCAGGATCTGTATGACCATGAATATTGTGAAGGCTACGAGTATTGCTATCCATATTTTCCTAAACCTCTCCATGGATTTTCTCTCTTTAGCGGCTTTCTCCTCACATTTAGGGGAGCAGTATCTCTCATTGGGTGGGACGACTCTTCCACAGATTTCACAGTGTCTGTGGTCTGGGACATCAACAGCCTCAACTTCTTTCCGCTTTTTAGGCTTCTGATTCAAGAGTTACACCTAAAGTTTATTTTTTCAACCTCCTTTTAAACTAAACGTTAATTATGGGTTTTAAAAAGTTCGGCTGGTGGGGTTTTGAAGTAACGATACCCGATAACTGGGATATAAGTGTAGATAAAGGGGGACATAATAAAGGCTACGTTAGAATAGATGACCCCAAGGTACCGAGGATGGAGGTTTCATGGGAGCCGTATAAGAAAGATAAAATAAAATCTCTTGATGAGATTTCTGAAAGCATTAAAAAAGAATTGCAGAAGAGGAGTAAAGATGTTAAGTTTATAGGTAAAGGTGGATCGGCTAAGATAGCAAAACATGCAGCTAAATATCTCCACTGGAGAATAAATGAATTTGAAGGATATGTTGTTTTCTGGTATTGTGATGAAAATTTAAAATTTTATCGCGTTCAAATGCTATTTAAACGTGATGAATATTGGAGTTTTAAGAAAACGATTTTAGATGTTTTAAAATCATTTAAATGTCATGTCAAAAGTGATATTTATAGTTGGACTGTTTTAGACTTCAATTTGAAACTTCCCAAGGATTTTAAACTTATCAGTAGAAGCTATAAGCTGGGCAATATAGCACTAGCCTTTGAATCTAAAGATTCATATGTATTCATAAACAGGATAAGCGTTGCTGACGTACTCTTAGAGGAGAAGTATGAAGGCGACCTTATGAACGTATTGGAGAGCGAACACATACCCAATATTAGAACGAGACTTAAAATATCTAAGTTTAAGTCTTCTAGAAGTTTTCAAGACGATTCCCATATGGGGCTTGTAATGAGCACCTCTTATAAAATTGGTCTAATAATGCCTAAAGAGTTTTACGTGAAGACGAGAATATGGCTCTGCAAGAAAACCAATAAAATATATGCCGTCACAATAGCCGTTAGAAAAAATCCAGAGTTGGATAAGCTTAGGAGACGACTGGAAACTTTATTATCTACATTGTGCCCATAACTAGTAGAGGTTTCCAAATTTGAAGCTTCCAGGCGTCTTCTCTAAGATTTTAGGTAGGAAAAAACCTGAAGAAGTACCGAGCATAGATAAAGACGTCGTATTAAACTTAGCACCCATAAGAAACCCCGCTATAACTTGGAGGAGATATAAGAGCGGTGAAGTCGCTCTGATAGTTTCCGTTAAAAAGAAGGGTTTAATGGCACGTAGAGATAAATCTGAAAGGGAGAAGAAGATAATACTTGATAAGATAGGCTCATATGTTTGGACTCTATGCGATGGAGAACATACGTTTAAAGAAATAGTCGATGCTTTAGTTGAAAATTATAAGCTACATAGAAGAGAGGCTGAGATATCTCTCGCAAAATACTTGGATGTTTTATCTAAGAAGGGCGTGATAAGCTTCATGCCAAATAAACTCTCTCTACTTAAAGAGGAGAAGCCAAAGCAATAAAAGCTGGTTTAAAAAGAAAAACGCGTCTTCCAGGTAAAACCCCACCTGAAGAAGCGCATATAGCTTACAAACCAATCTTAAAAAGTTTCATCTGAAGATTTTAAACAGTGGATGACTTCTATCTATTTGAACCTGTTTGAAACGCATGTTGTAGGCTATATAGCTTGATACGACTGCACAGGCGGGGTATATGTACTTGGCGTGTGAAATTGGACCGTAGAGTATGAAGTTGGCACCCATGATTATCGGTAGCGCCTGTGAAATGGCATCGCAGCATTTTAAAACTTCCGGCTGTAGGTCTTTTACCTTCTTCCATAGCGAAATGGCGTTAGCTGGACCGCAACCAGTCGGTAGACCCGTTTCAGCTTTAACGTTATAGATTGTTTGAGAAGCTAAGCCTATATCCGGCATGTCAAGGACGCATACGTCTACCAATATTTTTTCAGCACCAGCTTTCTTAGCGGCTTCAAGTAAACCCGGTTTATCGCTCAATCCAGTTAAAGTTTTTAATCTTCCTCTAGGTGTAGGGTCTCTTGGGTTAAATAGCTGTAGGACGACGTTCTTCATACCGGATTCTCTTATTGCAGTGAGCTCTTCTTCCTTATAATTTACGTCAAGGGAATTGTATATGGCTCTGCTGGATAAGCCAACTTCAGCTATGTATTTAGCGGCTTGCACTCTAACGTCAGCGGTCACCCCGTCTAATAGAAATGGGCTATCAGTTTTATCCGCTACAAATTCCACAAAACGTATAAGTGCTTCAGGAGTATGCCCTACGACATCTATGATCCTTGGAAGGCCGTATTCATCAGATACTTCGGCTTCTTCATTAAGTAATTTCTCAGCTTTAACTTTATCGAATACTCCTTTAGATTCATCTAACACTATCTTATGACCCTTGTAGAATATACTTCCAATCATAACTGGTGGTAGTTGACCCGGTTGACCGCCGATTTTAACGCTACCTATTTCGAAGATCATCTGATCTCTCTCAAACTTAAACATCACACCCACCCATTTTGCGAAATAGAGATTAGGTTAAGTTAATATATTTAAGTTGTTCTCTTAGAGAGTAATTATAAGTCGATTGGGTGGTGAGTATAAATATGTGCTCCTATTCTAAAGTTAGGAAGCTTCAGGGGATAGTTGAATCGATTGAGCGTACGGGTGAGAAGAAGATCGATGAGAACGGTATAGAATGGGAGAAGTGCATCTTCAACGTTAGGCTAATAGGCTTTTCTAAGAGGACTCCGGATGAAGTGCTTCCTGAACATCTTAAGAATAAAATTGTTAAACTCGTCCGATGGGCTGCCTTCGACTGGCATTTTAAAACAGGTGTGAGGAAGACGCTTGAACCGGATGAAACGGAGGCTGTTTTAGAGGGTAGAAAAACCAGTACTGTTTACTGGTGATGTGTGAGAATTTAAGGAGAGATGTTTACCGTGGAAAAATAGCATGACCGTGGGAAGATTTATATCTACAGTTAAAACTCTCACAGCTAGAGACCATGAGCGCTTCAACCTTTGAGAAAGTATTCTTGAATGCTATGAGGAAGACCATAGGCGAGGTCATGAACTACGATAAAGACTTTGAAGAGGTTAAGAATGAGCTTAAGAAACTTATAAAATCCAATCGTATAGATGCGAGAGACGTTCAGCAGATATTGGATCAAATACCGTCTTACGTATTCGGGTCGCTTGTAACAGATATAGCGATAGGTGCTATATTTGAAGGGGCGTCAAAGGAGATGAAGATTCAGAAGATGATAGCAGATGTTTTCATTAAAGTATTTGAAGAAAAGGGTATTCAAATTCTCCTAAACCATTGTAACATAGAAACCGCTAGGAATATTCTTGGAGATGAAAAAGTTGAAGAAATAGCTGAGAAAATAACAACGGAAGACATATTTCAAACGGAAGAATATGAAAAATTCTGCAATAAAATTATCAAAGTCTTAGAAGAAGTAATTAAAACTAAATGAAAATTTAGCTGCTTGGCAATCACACTCTTATAAATATCTGAAGACTATAACAATCATACGTATAATATGTATGTGAAAGTTTGATAGACTTAAGCATGATTTATCGTTAATTATTGTTAACGGGATCAAAGTGTGGGAAGATTATCTTTAAGAGAAGCCCGTTATTTTACTGCTCTACACCCAAGTTATCCATTTCCCAAATCCTCCTATAGAATAAACATCCCTCTCCCTTCTCCCCCGTTTCACGGCCGCTTACAATTATGCGGATCCGACTGTAATCTGAGTTTTTCAAGTTTGTGGGTATAGTCGTCTGGATTAGATACCCGTATATCGACCGATTTCCACCCGCTGCCTCCCTTACCTTATTTACTTCAAGAACCTCTACGGTTTGATCATCTATGAGGACTTCAATATCACCCTTAGTTAGGTTTGGTGCAATATCAATTATGCTGAAATTATAGCTTAAGTTTCGTAATTCATCTGGTGATAGTGGAAATCCTATGCCGAGGCGTTGCGAAAATTCTTTTGCCCTTTTGAGACTCATGGGTCGGAAGTATATCCGCATAGAAGGTAATCCGCCTTGAGGAATCCACGCATTTATCGCGTAAACCTCAAGACCGTTAATACGAGGATTGATTTCTAAGTCTTGATAAGCTGGGATATTCCATGCCCAATATTCAAGATTTTTTATAGCGTAATCCTTGCATGCCCATAGAGCAATGTAGTTCCCCCTGCTAATGTCAAGACTGTATTTGCCATCTGCATCGGAAAACGTCTGGTAAATTGCTTTAAATTCTCTGCTTAAAACTACAATTTCCACCCTCTCCATCGGGTTGCCGTTGAAATCCGTCACCTTCCCATATATCTTGATCAAAAACAGTAGCCTCGGAATTTCCATACATCCTCTTGTTAATAAGACTTTCTAGACCTATGACTCTTAACAGACCTATAAGTTATTTTAGCCAGCATCTAAAGTCTACCTCCATCAGTTCGCATCGTCAGCTACTGTATCGATTATTATGGGCTTGTTGCATTCAAAAGGTGGGAAAATACTCAATCCGAATACTAACGCCGGGGGTGGGATTTGAACCCACGAGCCCCGTATGGAGCACAGGCTTAGCAGGCCTGCACCCTACCAGACTAGGTGACCCCGGCACGGGGAACCATATTCATTTCATTTGAGGTTTCTTTTTCATATATACTTTGAATGTATACAGCTTTTATATTTTACTGTTTGTACTTTCCACTAGTTTTGCTAAGGCGTCGATTATCTTCTCCTTCCTTTCATATTGTTGAGTTTCGAAGAGCTCTATTAGGCTGTTTATCAGTTGCCTGTATGGTTTGGAGTATTGGTTTAGGATCCATTCGAAGAAGCCGTGTACCAGTAATCTTCTAGCCTCTTCTGGGTCTTTAACGTATATGATTATGGTGTTGTCTTCGACTTCTTCGAGGAGCTGTCTGCCAGCTTTATGTTTAACCGTGCCTGGAAGCCATAAAACCTCGACCTCATAGCCCATGCCGACCTTCTGTTTAAGCCTCTCAAGCTCTTCTCTAAGCTCAGCCTCAACTTCTACGTTTCTGAAGCCGTTCTTTAAGACTTTAGGCTTAGAGGTTGCTGTTTCTCTAACCTTCTCAGGAGACTTCATCCTGTTCATCAGACCCTCCTTAAAGTCCAGCTGACTGGGTTTCTGCCGTAGCCGCAGTCTAGGCACATGTTTAGATTTTTCATTGTTGAGCATTTGTACATGCGGTATTTGGGCGTCCCATCAGGCTTTCTCGAGCGTTTAAGGTAGTATCGCGTCTTCTTCTCGTTGAAGTCTGGAGCATGTTTGAAAAGCCCAAC
>Ga0078972_1010673_pt1 | contig 16964 bp, 15 predicted proteins | sample YelNatPaOPGAMG01_FD_67568 | JGI IMG/M metagenome (GOLD analysis project Ga0078972, IMG submission 67568) | Hot spring thermophilic microbial communities from Obsidian Pool, Yellowstone National Park, USA - OP-RAMG-01 (SPADES assembly) (version 2) | ecosystem: Environmental > Aquatic > Thermal...
ATGGAGGAGTTATCAATATATGGTGTTATAGAAAATACCTCTGAAAGAGTTGCATATATAATTGCTGAGGGGAACGAGGAATTACTCAATAGATTCATAATCTGGTGTAAGGAACAATTCGGAGAAGAATCAATACTGATTTCGTATGAAAGAGTATCTGGGTTCGGTGCTATAGAAATCAGATAGATCTGATCAATCAGTCGAATCTTTCCATACTGAATATTTGGGAGATACAGTTCAATACCATATTCACTCCGATCTCATCACTTGTGATTGGTGTTGTATCCTTCGTAAGTATGCCAAATTTACTAAGGCAGTTGACAAAATCACTCGCCTTGCATAAATCTGGATCTAGTTCTGTTCTTGGTAGATCTATTGGTATCTCTCCCGAAATTTCAAAGAACGCCTTTGTAACACTCAGTATCAATTGCATTGCCCCAGATATGTCACATAAAGAGGGGCTCTGAATTGGCGATATATCATAATATGTATTTTGCCGTGATGAGGTGTAGTATGACTCCGAGTATCTAAGGAGTTCATTCTTTCCCATAAGGAAGAATATTGTCGATGAAGATTGGGTATATCTCTGCTTTATGGTAAATGATTGATTTGCGTCCAGAAACATATATTTTGATTCGTCTTCTGTGTCATCGTAATCCTCATAGTCATAGGATGAATCGTTCCTTGCATAATAACTATTGAAATGGGTTTTGCAGAATTCGGATTCTTTATCGACGCATAAATAGTGCTGGCTCTGATTATAGATGTATAAATATTCCTGTTTGCCCAGTTTTAGATATGTATAGTTGAAGCCCTCATTATTATCCCCGCACGAGAGAAAGAGAAGTAAGATAATCGGAAAAATCAGAATAAATCTTTTGTTCATATCGCTCCTCCTTCTGAGTTAGAAGTAGAAGGTTGCAAAGAGCTGGGTGGTTGTAGTTCCAAATTTCAGTGCCGGTGCCACGGGTATTGCGAATAGTGCCTCTCCGCCTATAGCAAATTCCTTTGTCACGAAGTATGACACACCCAATCCTCCCGCGAGAGTTACATAGATATCATCATTGTTTTTATTGAGGTCTCCGAAGTTCTTTGCAAATGTAAAACCACCCTTAATATAAGGTGCTGCCCTTCTGTCCAGCAGATACTTGTTTATGAATATACCTAACTTGACACCGCCACCCTCAACCTGATTGTCATCCTTGTCTTCAACCTGATAACCAAATCCAAACTCCAACTGCATAGCCATCAGATCCTCAATATGGAATCTTCCACCCACCGAGGCAGACATCGATGAGGGGATTGTGAAGTCCAGCCCAAACTTGTTTGCCTTGAGTGAGTTCTCCTGTGCAAAGGCAAAACTCGCAATCATTGTAAAGATAATTACAAGAAACACTCTCTTCTGCATAAATACCTCCTTGAAAGTTGGTTTCGAATTCAAAATTTTTCTTACTCTCATATATTCTTTCTACTCACTAATGACATATAAAACACAAAAGGTTGAATAATGTCAAAAAAATTCTGTCTTAGGATATTAATCTCCAAATGGACAGATTGGTTCTCCATTAGGGAGACCAAAATAATCCACATATCTCTTGACAATGATTTGATTCAATCGGCGTCCATCTAAGGCGAGGAATGGACACTCTTCATCGCCAATTGGATGAATAGGCATTCTCTCCTCTGCAAGATCTATCCATTTTAGTTTTCCTCGGGTTATATATGTTTTGAGATCAAAATCGTATGGGTCGTTTGCCGAACTCCATACTTCATCGCCGTACTCATTCTTATACCAGTACTCTTTTCTACGCCAGGGTTGGTGTAATTGTGCTGGTGGAATCTTCTTTTTGGAAAAGTAGGCGATTGGAAATGCCGTATCACCAGTTGCAAGAGTGAGTTGTGAAATAACGGCTATCATACCATGTAATTTGAGAAGGTTGGGAACTACAAAGGGTATTTCTGGTCCTGGTAATACCTCTTCATCTCTTACCTCTATAGGTTTGCGCCCGTGTAGATTCAAAGCCCCAAGAAGTACCCGAAAATGCTCGCAGCATGGTGGTTCTGCGATTTTACATATGCCAGAAGCCCACCACCACGGTCCATCGAGCCCGTATGGATCAATCACCCTTCTAAGGGTTTTTTGGCAGTATGGGCACTTCGACAATACCATTCTCGGCAGACATTCTGAATAACCCGGGAGTACTTCATTGTAAAATACATCCTTCAGGTGCTCTCTTTGTTTATCTGTGAGGTTAGAGTTAGGGGAGTAGATATTTCTCAAGATTCCCTATGCTCGTCTTACAAACTTATCTCGTTTTTCCTTGACCAATTGCTCACTCTGCATATATAAGCCTCCTAAAATGGAATTTACAATCTATTTTTTTTGTATTTTATCTGAGGTGAGATGTCAAGATATTTACGAAACATCCCAGCATAGATCCTGTTATCAGGAGTTTAGTTTTGCTCAGATGGATAGAAAATAGATAAATTAGAAATGGGAACATTATTAAATGGGTAAGTGGAAAGTGGGAAATGGATAAGTAAATTCCCCTCTCTTAGAGGGGTAAATGCCAGAGGCAGATAAGGTGCGTTAATCCCCTTCTAATAAAAGGGATGGCATTTAAATAATCACCAGGTGAGTATTTATTGGAAATCATACATAGATACAAACTTTACATCTTAACTCTATAAATTTTCAAAATCTATAAACTTTTTCGACAACTATAATTGTCACCCGTAACTGAATCTTTAAGCAAAATTCTTGAAATTACTGAAATTGATTGATAAAAGATCAGTATGAGAAGAAAATCTTACAATTCAGGTAATGCTTTAGATGCATTTGTCAGAATTTTGAAAATGTGGTGTTTGTATTATAATTTATCAATTGACGAAAGAGATTAATAAGAAGGGAGGGTCTAAATGTACAGAGAGATATTGGCTGGATTAGTTGTATTATTCGTTTGTTATCTATCAAGTTGTTTATCTGGGAAAGAGGAGGAGTGTAAGTATGATACGGACTGTCCTGGGCTTGAGGTATGTAGAAATAATAAGTGTGTAAATATTGTAAGTGATGGGGGACTGGACAGTGGGATTTCCAGTGAAGATGTCTATGATGGTGGGGTGAGCGAAGGGGATACAGGAGATAGTGGGTTGATACACAGGGATGTTGGGAGGGATAGTTATGGTTGCAGTAATCCCTGCGAGTGCAATAGTGGGGAGGTATGTTCATCCGGGGAGTGTAAATACTGGGGAGATCTACCAGGCCCGTATGTCTTTTGTTGTCTCGATAAGACATGCCCTTCAAATGCATATTGTGTATACCCAGATGGCGGGAGAGATATATGCCCTGAGAATTTAGGGGACACTGGGGTGGATACGGGAGATGCTATATCTTTTGATGTGAGTGATGTCTCTGATGATAGTGGTGATTCTGGGATAGATGGTGGTATGATTACAGATCCGCCTGGGACGATTATTTTGCAGGATGGGGTTGAGACAAAGGACTATTTTATAAAAGGGAAAGGATCGCCTCTATATTTCAAGGTAAACCATCTGTCTGTCTGTAATACCAGAGCGGGACAGTATCGAATAAATCTCATCGAATCAGGGGCACAGGCAGCTTCTAATCCTGATATGGTCGTCAAAAAGTCCTTTAATGGAACCGAGACATGGCCTACTATGGATGACTACTGGAGATTGCTCAATCAGTATGGATATAACAGTGGTCCTAAAATAACAGATGGGAAATTCTTTACTAATTTTGGAGCCGATTACTCAGGAGAAACAGTACTAATACAGAAGGCATATCCCGATATTCCTGATTTCAATCAGGCAGATACCTATTATATACTTGTATATGACAATTCGGATTCTGACACATTTATCAGAGTAAAGCCAGTGTGTTATTAAAAAGGTGTGCTGGAATAATCATTGAATAAGGGACAGGCAGTAGTAGACCGATTTCAATATCTCAAGCGAGAGCTCTTTACCCGCAGACATTGATATCTCGTATTTGTACAGCTCTTTTTCATTGAACTCATCGGGGGCCAATATGTATCCCAGTTCGTCGCAACAGAGGGCGATTATGAATACATCCCTGAAGTCATTTAATCGGGCTCGAATCTTCAATCCCATAGATGGGAGTATCTCACCGGGTACACCAAATATTATGGCATCTCCAATCCTTATCAGATTTACCTCTGATGTGATCTGATTCTCTACGATCTCTCTCTTGAATATACCCAATTTTTTCAGTAGTAGGAATTTGGGATTGTTTAGATTTATTCTTATTTTGTGATTGATATGTACAAGAGGAGCAAAGTCGAGTTTTCTGAGGGTGTCTTTCTCCTCCAGAATAATCCTGCCAAGGCTCTCTCCTAACATCGTGGTGTATCTGAGTCTATCAGCAAATACCGCGTCCTCTTCTATGTTGGGTGTGACCATACCACCGAGGGCACCAGATACGAATACACCGCCTCCCCCCGTGCGTTCCTCGATGTGTTTTAGAAGGATTCCGGGATAATCGGCACTGATCAGAGTGTTGCTTGCCCATAGCCCTTCTGGATGACAACCAAAGTTTATGAAGAACCCCTTTATGCTGCCATCGGATCTATTGAATCTTAAGAAGCTTATCCTGTCATCCTTGTATCCATTCTTTCTCACATTTTCGGTCAGGTATGATGGGGCGTATGAATAACCTGCATAGATATCCACCTCCTCCATATCCTCCTTTGCATATCGGATCGCCCGCTTGATATTCTCCTTGAGCATATGCAGATATTCTACATCCGTTCCACTAATTATGGGGACATTCATAACGGCCCGTCCCCAGTATCCCATTGTATCGGGACCCTCGTGATTGTGTGTGGAACAGACCATTATGTGCAACGGCTCTGAGAACTCCCTCTGCATCTCCTCTCTAATCTTGCTTATGAACTCATTGAATAACCCTATTACATCACAGGCGACAATGACGAGATCTGTGTTCCCGTCACTTATATAACAGGCCCTTGCAAAGATCGGATGCAGAACCCCTGTGGATTTTCTGTTGAAATCGAATCCCCCCATATAGACGCTCTTACCGTAAGGTGTGATATCTACACTCTTTATGCCTACCTTATATCTCTTTATTCCTCCTCCATCCATGTCCTGTCTTTCTCCTCTTTTTCATATACAAAGGATGCCTCGAGGGCAATCAGATAATCCTTATACAATTCAATGAGCATCTTATCTGGCACATTCTTGAGTTTGAAGACCTCGTATTTCCCTCTCTTACCCTGCCCTGAGAACTGGGAGAGGTATTTCCCGTATGTCCCCATCTGAGATATATCAGATGGGAGTATCTTTATTATCTTGCCGCTCGGGTCAAAGGCTATACCCACCTGAATGTTCTGCATAGATTTTACATTGAAGAAGACCAGATAACCGAGTTTCAATGGTTTTTTCAATATATCCATCTTATTCGGGTCCTGTGGGATGTACTCGGCTCCTCCAATATGAGGTTTGTCTGATCTGAAGACGGTGTATACTGTTACTGTCTCCTCTGACTCATCGACCTTCTCTTTGATTGCCTTCTCTATTCGCTCTTTCCCGAGACTTGCAATCCTGTAATCCTTGGCGATGTAGTAGGCTGCATTGGGGAAGAAGTTGTCGATCTTAATGTGCAGTGAACGAAGATATGCAATTATGTCCCATATATCCAGATCGTTATAACCCTTACCAAAGGCGGGCATAGAAGATTGTCTGCCCAGTGCCTTACTCCCACCATTCTTGATTACATTGAAGAGATGGGAGTTTTCTTTCATATTCATCAACTTCGGGTCTTTGAAATTTATCGGAGGCGGATTAAAACTCTTGGCGGCATATCCATCACCGGCTCCAAAGATTCCGTGACAGGCAAAGCAATCGAGTCTGTATCTCTTCTCCCCTGCCATAACATCTCCATATGCGGCTACACTGCCCTTTGGTACCTCTTGGGCCGGTGTCTCAGGCTCACCTGACTTCTTCTTGGGTTTCTCCTTTGCAAAAGAGAGGGAGACGAGAAGTAGGAAAATAAATGTTAAATAGACTATCTTATTCATCTTCATCCTCATACCTCCTGAGTGGATTTGATAATGATGAATCTGTATTTTCTATGGGCTGATTCTGATCTCGCCATATTACTTTTCATCTTCATTTACTTTTTGTTGAACTTCTCCATATCGGAGTTACCAAATCTGTATTTGAGGTGCCCGCGGAGAATGACATTGTAATTTACCCTGTTAATTGCCTCCACAGTCCCCTTTTCATCCTTTGATTCTGCCTTCTGGGCTATCTCCTCGAATCCCACAATCAGGTCGGTTATATATTGCGAAAATTCAGTATCCTTACCCTTTGTTATAACCCCCTGTTCTTTCTTCAGATACTCTGTCATCCTCCTTGATTCCCTCCCGATACCATTTAAGTCGAGTTTCTTATTGGGTACAAACATATCCTTTACTATGTACTGCCAGGTTCTACCGAGCTCTCTCATCACCCTCTTTAGATCCGATTCTGTGTCTTTGTTCTGTTCTGCTGTGACCCCGCCAGGTCCAACAGGACCAACAGACCTCTTCATAATCGGTTTGCCGCTATCGTCTTTGGGTATCTGGTCTATCTCCTCGCCCTGCGGGAGTGGCCAGACTCCAACATATACACTAAAGTTTGCAGTGACTGCGTCGCTCCCCTCGGGTAGAATATCGAGTTTTACTATATACTTTCCAATCTGCTGAGGGAAGAAGTGAAATCCGAATGAACCTGCATCTGCGAGGGGCTGAACGATGTACTTGTAAGTTGCCTCTGGCAACTTTTCGTAATATACGCTCGCCGTAAGTTTAACATCTGTTACAGGGGAGAGGTTCCCGAAGACCGGGTCTGCAACCTTATTCTCTTTATAGACCTCGAATGAGAGTTCTACCACCTCCTGAGGCTCAGGTATTCCCGGGCTTATCTTCATAAGCACCAGATAGTCCGACGCCCTTGCAAAGAGCATCCTCTTATCCGGCTTCTTTGGTGTGGAAGTGGTTTGAATCTTCTCTTCGGCATAGGAAGAAATTGCAAGTAAGATAATCAAAGTTGATAAGGCAATAGGAATAAGTCTTCTGGACACTGGATATACCTCCTTTAAGATGGCAAAGGGAATATACCAATAAAGTAACACTAAATTCAATAAAAAAGTATCCTCCTTATCATAAAAATCACTAATCATAAGTGGCAAGGAGCGGAATAGTATCAGCTACAAATATCCAGACCGGTTTCAAAGAATGTTAGTAACCGACATCCTGTAAAATGCATTTGCCCCGGTCCATATTCAGAATTACTAACCAACATTGCTATTGAAATACCAAGTAAAATCTGTTATCAACATCCCCTGATGAGGTGAGTTATGTGTCTTGGTATTCCAATGAAGGTAGTAGAGATACAAAATAATAAGGCAATCTGCGAGCAGGGAGGAACCTCTGTTGAGGCATACCTCGATATGCTTGAAGATGTAAAAGTGGGTGACTATGTCCTGATACACGCCGGTTTTGCAATAAAGAAGCTATCTGAAGAAGATGCCTCCGAGACCATCAGGCTCTTAAATGAGATAATGGAATTAGAGAAATTATGAAGATAGACTCAAAAGAATTGATAGAGGGTATCAGGAGGCTTGCTTCTGGTAAATCAGTAAATCTTATGGAGGTATGCGGTACCCACACCGTGGCAATTGCCAGAAGTGGTATAAGAGAGATACTCCCGGAAAATATAAGACTCATTTCAGGCCCTGGCTGCCCGGTCTGTGTTACCCCTCAGGATTATATTGATAGAGCGATTTACCTCTCAAGGCAGAGGGATATCATTATCACTACATTCGGAGATCTGGTCAGGGTCCCCGGGACAGAGAGCTCTCTCGAAAAGGAACGAGCAGCCGGGGCAGATGTTAGAGTATTATACTCCCCTGCCCAGTCCATTGATATTGCCAAACAAAATCCCAGTAAAAAGGTAGTATTTCTTGCCGTTGGATTTGAGACTACAATTCCCACAATCTCCGGGACACTCGAAATGGCACTGAGGGAGGGAATAACCAATCTTTATATCCTCTGCGCCCATAAGTTAGTCCCACCGGCCCTTGAGGCTCTGGTTAGAAGCCCGGATTTAAATATCGATGGTTTTATTCTGCCTGGTCATGTCTCCACCATCATTGGAATTAGACCCTACGAATTTCTGGTGAGAGAATACAAAAAGGCCTGTGTCATATCCGGCTTTGCCCCTGCTCAGATACTCGAGTCCATTTTTCTGTTACTCCATCAAATACACACAAAGGAATTTTCTGTAAAAAACCAGTATAAAGGGACAGTGGACTATGAAGGTAATAGACGAGCGATGAACTCAATTGAGAAGTATTTTGAACCCGTAGATTCGGTCTGGAGAGGGATTGGAACAATTCCGTTGAGTGGATTGAGGTTGAGAGAGGAGTTCTCCTCTTTTGACATAGAGAAGGTTATCCCCATCCCTCCGCAGAATAGTAGAGAACCACCGGGATGCAGGTGTGGAGATGTATTAAAAGGGAAGATATACCCATCGGAGTGTCCACTCTTCGGGAAGGTCTGTACCTATGAGAACCCTGTGGGCGCCTGTATGGTTTCCTCTGAGGGGAGTTGTGCAGCATATTATAGATTTGCCAGCAGGAGAGTACCACAATGAGCGATAAGGAAGACACCATCCTCTTAGGACACGGCTCGGGGGGGAAGCTCACCAAGAGATTGATAGAAGAAGTCATATTGAAATATCTGAGTTGCCCTGAACTGGATATCCTCGAAGATCAGGCAAGACTCCAGATCAACTCCTGCCGAATAGCCTTCACAACCGACTCGCATGTAGTAAATCCCATATTTTTCAAGGGGGGCAACATAGGAGATCTCGCTGTCAATGGGACTGTCAACGACCTCGCCGTGGGTGGTGCCATACCCCTGTACCTGAGCTGTGGGTTTATAATAGAAGAGGGATTCCCGCTCTCCGATTTTGAGAGGATACTCGATACTATAAGGAGGGCATCAAACAGATGCGGGGTCAAGGTAGTAACCGGGGACACAAAGGTGGTTGAGCGGGGGAAGGCCGACAGAATATTCATAAACACCTCAGGTATCGGGATAATACCTGAGGGGAGAGACTTCGGTGCCCACAGAATAAGAGCTGGTGACAGAATCATTATTTCCGGCACTATTGCAGACCACGGAACTGATGTGCTCCTTTCGAGAGGGGATATACCATTTCGGGCGGATATACATAGCGACACCGCTCCATTAAACTCCCTTATTGAATATATGATCTCATCAGGGCTCGGGATACACGCGATGAGAGACCCAACAAGGGGTGGCATAGCCACTACACTAAAGGAGTTTTCACTATCGATTAAGAAAAACATCCTTATAGAGGAGGAGAGGATCCCTGTAAAACCAGAGGTCAGGTCCGCCCTCGATATACTCGGACTCGATCCATTATATGTAGCCTGCGAAGGAAGAGTACTGGTGTTTGTAGAAGGTAGAGATGCAGAAGGACTCCTTGAGCGAATGCGACACCACCCCGATGGGAGGGATTCTCAGATAATTGGTACCGTACTCGAGCAAAGCGGTACAGATGTTATATTGCGAACAGATATAGGTGGGCACAGGATTGTTGATATGCTCCCCGGTAATCAGCTCCCGAGAATATGCTAATCTGACCGTCTTAAGGCAAACCACCCAATTTTTTACTTGAATTAAAGTTGTTTTCCCTCTAATATCACCGCCGCTCTGGAGGTTTCTATGAAGATAGTTTTTATGACGCCCGAGGTAGTTCCTTTCTCAAAGACCGGAGGGCTTGCGGATGTATCAGGTGCACTTCCGATAGAGATCGCCGCCGAGGGCCACGATGTAATCGTATTTTCACCACTCTATAAAAGCGTTGACACCAGAAAATATAATATAGTCCCGATAAAGAGGAGCATCTTCGTCCCTATAGCAGGAAGGATGGAGAGTGTGGACCTCTACGAGAGCCTGGATTACAAACCAGATAAAAGGATTAGATTCTTGTTTCTCTCCTGTGATAAATATTTCAAGAGAGAAAACCTATATGGAGAAGGGAATAAAGACTACCCCGATAACCACGAGAGGTTTGGATTATTCTCAAGATCTATTTTTGAAGTCTTAAAGGCACTCAACTTTGAACCCGATATACTGCACATAAATGACTGGCAGACCGGCATAGCCCCGGTTTATCTCAGGTGCATCTACTCACAAGACTCCTTCTTTATGAAGACAAAGAGTCTTATAACGATCCACAATATGGCATATCAGGGGATTTTCGATGCCTATACAATGGATATACTTATGCTCCCGTGGTCACTTTTTAACTACAGAGAACTCGAATACTATGGCAAGATCAACTTTTTGAAGGCGGGTCTTGTATTTGCTGACGCTATAACTACTGTCAGCAAAAAATATGCAGAAGAGATAAGGACTCCCGAATTCGGATGCGGTCTCGAGGGGGTACTGGAAGAACGCAAATCCAGCCTCTACGGGATACTGAACGGCGTAGATTACTCCATATGGAATCCCTCAGTTGATACACTACTTCCAGCAAGATATTCAATAGATGATCTCTCGGGGAAAAAAATATGTAAGCGTGAACTATTAAAAAGAATGGGCTTACAATCTGACGGAAAGACACCGGTAATTGGAATTATAAGCAGACTCGCCGATCAGAAGGGATTCGACCTTCTCTTTGAATGCAAAGACAAACTTATGAGTATAAATGCCAGGTTTGTAATACTGGGAACAGGGGATAAGAAATACCACGACCACTTTACAGAGCTCAAAAACAGGTATCCTGACAGAATTGGCTTGCTCCTCGGATTCGATAATACCCTGGCACACCTCATAGAGGCCGGTAGCGACTTCTTCCTTATGCCCTCCCGATACGAACCCTGCGGGCTCAATCAGATGTATTCATTAAGGTACGGGACATTTCCGATTGTAAGGGGAGTAGGTGGGCTGGAAGATACGATAATCGACCTGGATGCAGACCGCACAAACGGGAATGGCTTCAAATTTTATGATTACAGGGCAGATGAGCTCCTCAAAACCATTGAACGGGCATTGAACTTCTATAATACAGAAAAAGATATTGAGATCTATATTAAGCGAATTATGAAACTCGACTTCAGCTGGAAAGTCTCGGCAAAGAAGTATATAGCCCTTTACGAAAAACTAACAGGAAGAGACAACAGGATCTCCCAGATATTTTAAGATACATAGGTCTCACACAACTTTTAGTAGAAACAGCCATTATATACGCTACAATTAATTACCAACCCCAAATTGGCAATTTCTTCAGAAGAGTTGCGGTCCCCAAAAGTCTCATCTTCTCACACCTCCCAAAACCCTCCTTCCGGGGAACCATAAACAGAGCATAAGAATTTAACTAATTGAAATTATGTTATTTTATCAAACAAATTCGTTTTGGTGCCAGGTAGAAAGCCGCCTCTGGTGACAGGTAGAAGGGGATTAAACAGACAATAAAAAAGGCAGGGGGATACCCTGCCCTAAAACCGACCTGTACTTTTTATCTTGCCTATGGGGTTATACACATCCCAGACTTACAGATCTCTCCGCACCTGCACTCCTGATCTTTTACACATCCATTTATCAAAACAGGAGAGCACCTATTCTGCAGACAATAGGGGATGTCCTTTGGACAATCACACCCATCATTACAGCCCTGAACACAGAAACCATTATTCGAACAGTAATTTCCGCAGGAGCAGTCATTATCCGTAGTACACCTATTCGTATTCATTGGCTGACAGAGATTGTTTCTGCATATCAATGGGGGTTGTTGATTTTGTGGACAATCGCAGGAGTATTTACACTTCTGAGCCTGTACACACTGAAAGTTCTGGCAGAGATAATTGCAGGGGCAATCAGTGCTATTAAAACAATTGTTATCAGTCTTAGGGGTACATATATAATTTTTACAGACCTCCTTCTCGGCACAATCGCACGAATCGAGGCATCTGGTTACCTCCTTGCAACTCCCTTCCACACAAGCCATTTTGCAGGGGCAGTCATTATCCGATGTACACTTATCAGGTGTCTTCGAACAGACCATATTTATACAGGAGGGTTTTGTGGGGTCTTTGCAATCACAGGAGCTGTCACAGACATCTGTTGCCTTTTGACAGGTGCCGTTTACACAGACCTCCATACAGGGGCAGTTCCTGTCATCATTACCGCAGTTTGGGGTCTGTAATTTCGAACAAATGCCATTTACACAGATAGGATTATCAGCGGGACAATCACAGTTTGTCTCACACCCTTTCTGACAGAAATATCCACCGAAGGCGATAGTGCAGTGCTGCCCGCAGGGACAGGGTTCCTTGCTACAATCATTTGTATACTTATCCTTACAGGTCTCATTTACACACACCTGATTCGTTTTGCAATCACAGCTATTCAGGCACTTTGCCGTTCCATCAGAACAGACATTCCCGGCGCAATACTTTCCACAGGGACAGAGGTTATTATCCCCATTGCAACCGACAAGTATTGGTGAATCACATATGCCATTTACACAGAGTGGTTTATCGGATGGACAATCACAGGAGTTCTTACAATAAGTCTTACAGAGACTCGCCGGATCATCTACACACTTCCATTCGGGGGCACACTGATCCCACTTTATAAGCCCATCACAATCTGAGTACCAGCCCTCGGATTTGGTACCCAGAGCATCACATTTGACAGTACAATCCTTACACTGTGCAAATCGTATAAGATTCCCATCACAGTCATACCAGCCTTCACTCTTTGTACCTATCTTATCACATTTTGGCATACACCCCTTATATTCACACACACATTCTACCACCTTTTCACCATTTGGACAGATGTATATCTTCTCATCCCCAACCTTGCAGTATGTAGGACCTGTATCATTACCTGCATCCTGACCGACATCAGTACTCGGTACATCCTCTCCTACCACATCTTTTATCTCTACATCCTCATTCGCACCATCACTCCCCACACTATCCTTTATCTCTACATCCTCCTCTATATCAGGTAATTCCGCATCCTTTTTGACATCCTCATATTGTGTATCCACTATGGCATCAGTTCCAATATCGTGGTCTATAAAATCCTTGCTCTCTACATCCTTTACTGTCACATCTGTGATGTTTATATCGGGAAAAGATACATCATTCCCGTTTCGAGTACTCTCAGAAACGGTACTTCCACAACCCGCACACAGTAACAAAAATGCGATGAAAACAAACAAAAGAGCTCCTTCTCTTCTCATAGCTACACCTCCATACTAAATAGTATATCGCATTATATCATAAGACCCATTTTAAAGCAAACAATTTCTTTACTTAAACCAAAGTATATGCAATATATCCATAATTATGAAGATAGCCCTGGTCCACGAATGGATATCCCACATTGGTGGTTCTGAGAAGGTACTTAAGGAGCTGATAAACCTCTTCCCGGACTCGAATATCTACACCCTGTTTTATAAAAAGGAGAACTTAAAATTCTTGAATATAGATGAAAAGAAGATACATACAAGCTTCTTAAATAGAATAATGGGAATCCACCACATCTATCGTTCCCTGTTACCACTATTTCCAACGGCCATCGAGAGTCTCGATATGTCGGGCTATGACATTATATTTTCATCAAGCCATATAGCCGCAAAGGGCGTAATTCCGAAGCCCTATCAGATACACATCTGCTATTGCCATACTCCTGCAAGATATCTGTGGGATATGTCATCAGAATACCTGAAATCAAAGGGACTCGACAGAGGGATTCGCTCGGTAATATCTCATTCTTTACTCAACTACCTTAGACTATGGGATGTATCCACATCCAATCGAGTAGACTACTTCATTGCAAACTCCACATACACCAGAAGGCGCATCAAGAAATATTACAACAGAGACTCTGAGGTCATACACCCCCCCGTGGAGGTTGAGAGATTCTACAAATCCCCAAAAAAAGACTACTTCCTCTTCCTCTCCCGACTGGTACCTTACAAAAGGGGAGACCTTGCCATAAAGGCATTCAAAAATCTCAAAGAAAAACTGATTGTTGCAGGTGATGGTCCAGAGTACAAAAGGCTCAAAAGGATTGCCACGAAAAACATAGAATTTACGGGTTATCTATCCGATGAGGAGGTTGCCCGATTTATCTCAGAGGCGAGAGCGCTCATATATCCTTCTGAGGAGGACTTCGGAATTACAATGGTAGAGGCACTGGCATCAGGGACCCCGGTTATTGCCTTCAGGAGAGGTGGGGCCTCAGATATAATACAGGATATAAAAGATTATGACAAACCAACCGGGATTCTTTTCGAGGATCAATCAGAGGACTCCATAAGACAGGCAATACAGATCTTCATAGAAAAGGAGGATAGATTCAACCCTGAGGTACTGATAGAGTCATCAAAGAGATTCTCATCTGATAGATTCAAAAGGGAGATAAAAGATTTCCTCGACAGAGTACTATGAGCCGAAACTACCTCCCAATCGTCTTTGGAATATTCATCGTATCTTTATGTATAACCATTGTAGGAGTTGAGATATCCCTCTTTTTGTTGCTTACATTTCTGCTGATTAGATATCTCTCCACAAAAGAGATCTCCCTGGACCAGCCCCTGTTCACTGAAACAGTTCTCATCCCTATCTATGCCATCATATCTATTTTCGTATCGGAAAAATCTATAACCTCTTTTATGAACTTCTCGGCCTTCTGGGTGTTTTTGTCCTACCCCATCCTTTACCTTGCCCTGAATCACACCGACCTCAAATACATAGAAAAGGCCCTGAATATCTCAATCTATATCTCTGTAGTCCTTTCGATCTATGCCATCATACAGCACTTCACCGGGATAAACCTCTTTGGGAATATGGTCAGACACGCACCCGATGGGATAAGATACCTTTCCACTGCTCATTTTAACAAACACTCCACATTTGCATTCACAACTACCTTTGTCATAGTCTATACGATATTGAGAATAATCACGCAGAATCTATCTATAAGAGAGAAAATCCTCCTTTCTATTTCCGCTATAATAATGTTATATGCTACCATATTTACCTATGTAAGGGCACCTATCATCACAGGAATTCTCGCCTCCCTTATAATCCTGTCTTTTGTGAAAAAGAGATACATACTCTATTTAATTGCGGGGCTGATAATAGTGCTATCGACTATCTATTTCATAAGTCCATCTGTGATAACCAAGTATTTGGAGAGTCTCTCCTCCCAGTCGGAGTCCGGCTGGCAGAGGCTCTTCATATATAAGAGGGCACTGGAGATCTATGCCGACAACATCGGGAGAGGGATCGGATTTGGGAACTTCACACATTATACATATATCTACTACGACCAGTTCTATAAAGACTTTCAGGTTAGATGTCATACCCATAATCTGTTCCTGCAATACCTGACTGAGATGGGAGTAATCGGGTTCTTTCTCATATCATTTCTAATGTTTAAGTTTGCCGTCCTGAGTGTCTCAATACGAAACAGAATAGGCGGTAAGAGAGAGATTCTTATCTATCTGTGGGGGAACATAGTATTCCTGATTATATCCCTATCCAGTTTTATTCAATGCACCATTTACGATGGGCATATAGCCTTCTTCTTCTTCTTCGCAATGGCACTGGTGATGAATCTATATAGCAAATTTAAGGAAGAACTCTATCCTTCAAACTTTCCTTAAATTTTCTGAGTTTAATCATTACATCCTTCTCAACAAGAGGACCGTGCCCCGAACATATTCGCGCTATTACTGGAGGGTGCGAGAGAAACTCCAGTAGGTATCTATGGCACATCTTTACATCATTTGAATACTGCTCTACGGCGGCAAAAAGCCTCTCCTTACGACCTATTGCGGGTATCCCTGTAAACAATACATCTCCAGAGAATAGTGTCTTCGAGGGCCTGTGATAGATCATCACAGACCCCTCTGTATGACCGAAGGCATCATAGATTATGAAATCCGGATTATCGAAATCCTCGAATGGTCTCGCCTCCCGGCAAACTGCTGGTCTCTTGTTCTCAAATGTAATCAAAATATCATCGTAGAATCTGCCAATTCCATAAGGTATTCGGGGAGGCTTTTTCTCACCCCTCAAAAACGGCAGGTCATTTCTATGACAATATACGGGTACCTTGAATTTTTGTGCGAAATATCCAGCATTGGCGGCGTGGTCAGAGTGCCTGTGAGTCAGCAGTATCCCCCTCAAATCGCCCTTCCCTTTTACCCCATAAACTTTCAGGCTCAAAAGGATTGCGGGTAGTTCAGCCGTATGACCCGTATCCACAAGATAGTTCTCCCCTGTTGAGTATTTTAGCAACCAGACATTTGAAATTATTGTCCTCAGCCTTTTTATATCGAATCTTACGCTCACCATTTTGACTTATCCTTCACAATATCACAATCCACGATTCTGGCACCACCTGTAGCCCTGAATGGAGAGAAGCAGTATTCAAATACATAGAACATATCCTCAATATTCACTCTACCATTGAGCGAACTCGGTTGATAGGGATACTGTCCATCAGGGATGCTGCTATCCCAGAGGTCCCAGTATGGCCACTCAAGATAGTCATCAATAGACTTGCTATACTGGTTGTGAATGAGTCTGACCTCGCTATTCTTCAATGGTATCCCCTGAGACGCCGCCTTGAAGAGATATGCCGCCATATCCCCTAAAAAATCAGGTTTATCCTTAAAATCAGTGTCTTTCATAGACATATATGTATCAATCCTTTCAATAAGCCCCATCGTAAGATATTTGGCAAATCTATCCTGCCTCTTTATGAGCGAAAAGAGTTGTGAATCGAGATGGAAATTGCTCACTATCTCAAAGTTGTAATAGTGTTGTTTGACAGCGGTCTCCTCATAGATGTTTA
>Ga0078972_1007114_pt1 | contig 16960 bp, 19 predicted proteins | sample YelNatPaOPGAMG01_FD_67568 | JGI IMG/M metagenome (GOLD analysis project Ga0078972, IMG submission 67568) | Hot spring thermophilic microbial communities from Obsidian Pool, Yellowstone National Park, USA - OP-RAMG-01 (SPADES assembly) (version 2) | ecosystem: Environmental > Aquatic > Thermal...
AGCAGTATTTAGGCCATTGGTGGAATACGTTCAAATTCACGAAGATGAGGAAGGATATCATTGTTTATTTTTCTCATTTAACTATATTTCATATGTGAAAGGTGATACCAAAGAGGCAGAAGACGCCTTTAAAGAACTTATAGGAGGTGATAAGAAAGCTATGACACTGATAGAAAAATGGATTATGGAAGGATTGGAAAAAGGAAAACAAGAAGGTTTTCAAGAAGGGTTAATTAAAGCTAAAAAAGATGATGTCAAGAGCGCTATCCTTATCAAGTTTGGAGTATTGCCAAAAGAGCTTGAAGAGAAGATAGAAAGTACAGATGATATACAGGCTTTAAACGATATCTTCAAAAAGGTTATACTGGTCACTAAAATTGAAGAGATTTAATAAGTTAGCCAATTTAGTAATGACTTCTAAAATCTATTAAAATTGTTTCCATCTTAACCCTGTGGGTTTTTAACAACTCCACCGAATCCTGAAATGCGCTGATAGCGCTCTAGTGTGCGTAGCATTTCTTACACTACCAGTGCCTGTTCTCTCGTCAACCCCCGAAGTAAAATGCGCTGATAGCGCTCTGTTCCATCTTAACCCTGTGGGTTGTGAACCATAAAATATTTTAACTCCCTATGCTGGTTTATGTGTTCACGATGTATCAAGCTTATAAAATTGACAAAAGCATTGATATTTGGTATATTGTAATCAATGAGAGTTAGAACATCAGATATAGAATTAGATACGCTAAGAGATGAAATAAAAGCAGATATAGATGCAACAAAGCAAAGACTCATCGAGCGAACGGACTACAATGCACAGCTTATGCTCAAGATGATTTAAAAAGGAGTTTAGGTTATGGAAAACTTATTTTTTGACATATATCAAAAGGCCAAAAAGGGCGAGATTACAAAAGAAGAGGCTTTATTTATACTAAAAGCCGAAGACAAATATATACCACTTATAGTGTATTTGGCTTCTAAGCTAAAAGATGAATTTTTTGATGCGAAGAGTTTTGAGTTTTGCTCTATTATAAATGCCAAAAGCGGGGCTTGTTCTGAGGATTGTAAGTTTTGTGCTCAGTCAAAATTTTACAAAACTCCTATAAATATATATAAGCTTGTAGACAAAGAAGAGCTCGTAGAAGGGGCAATGAGGGGCGTTGAGTTTGGAGCCAATAGATACTGTATGGTTTTGAGTGCCAAAGCAGCCTCCGATGAAGAAGTGGATAAACTCTGCGAAGCTGTGAAAGATATAAAAGACCAAAATATACCTATAAACGTATGCGTATCGGCAGGTACCCTTAGTTTTGAAAACCTTACAAAGTTAAAACAAGCAGGCGTAACAAGGATAAATCACAACCTTGAAACTTCTGAAAACTATTTTCCAAACATAGTATCCACACATAGTTGGAAAGAAAGAGTGCAAACCATAAAAAATGTACAAAAAGCGGGGCTTTCTACTTGTAGCGGTGCTATATTTGGGCTGGGAGAATCCGATGAGGATAGAGTAGATCTTGCTTTTGTATATAAAAGCCTTGAAATTGATTCAATACCTCTTAACTTTCTCATGCCAATACCAAACACACCCTTAGAAGACAAAAACCCTGTAGGAGCATTGGAAGCTTTGAAAATAGTAGCAATGTTTAGATTTACCAACAAAAGTGCAGAGCTAAGGCTTTGCGGAGGCAGAGAACAAACCTTGGGAGATTTTCATGGTATGGCAGCTTTTATGACAAATGCCTTGATGGCTGGAGGATACCTCACAAGAGCAGGAAGAGATATCAAAAAAGATTACAAGATGCTAAAAGATATGAATTTAGAAAGACTTATCAGTCAAGAAACGTGCATTTAGATATAAGCGTAGAAGAAAAGCTTTTTGAGCTCTGTCAAGAGGCTTTTAGACTTGAAAGGGTACCTGTGGGTGCTGTTGTGGTAAAAGACAATGAAATTGTGTCTTTGGCTTTTAACGGAGAAAAAAGTATAGAACACGCCGAGATATTGGTTTTATCAAAAGCCATGGAAACGCTAAACACCAAAAGGCTTGATGGATGCGAATTATACGTTAGTTTAGAGCCATGTCCTATGTGTGCATACGCAGTTCATTTGTCAAGGGTAAAAAAGCTTTGTTTTTTCTCGTTGGATGAAAAAAGAGGGGCCATTGTAAGCAACAGCAACATATTTGATTATTTTGGACTAAAAATACAATGGGAGTATAGGAAGAATACTATATTTGAAGATATCCTGAAAGATTTTTTTAAAAGCAAAAGAAAAACATGTGCTAAAATAGATTTATGATAGAAAGGATAAAAGTAAAAACCGCCAAACACACAACGGTGATAAACATAACCCAAAGGGTAAGAGAGATTGTAGAAGCTTCATCTATTGAGAATGGGCTTTGCGTGGTTTACGTGCCACATACCACCGCCGCTGTGTTTGTAAACGAAGGGGCCGATCCAGATGTGGTAAAAGACATATTAAATACCTTGGAAAGGTTGGTGCCTTGGGAAAACAACTATGCTCACACGGAAGGAAACGCCGCCGCTCATATTAAGTCATCCATCATAGGAAATTCCAGAATAATACCTATATTGGAAAATAAGCTTATGTTAGGAAGATGGGAAGCAATATTTTTGGCAGAGTTTGACGGACCAAGAGAGCGAGAGCTCCTAGTGAGTGTTTTAAGGATTTGATATGGTACATACAATTTTGGCGTTTTTGATACTTATAAGCGTCTTGATAATATTCCACGAGTTTGGGCATTTTATAGTAGCAAAACTATTTGGTGTAAAAGCAGAAGTGTTTTCTGTGGGTTTTGGAAGCCCTATCTTTAAGAAAAAAATAGGTGAGACCGAATATCAAGTCGCATATATACCCATGGGTGGGTACGTAAAACTATACGGTGAAGAAGATGAAGCCAGTTATAATGACCCAAGAGCTTTTTCTTCAAAAGCCCCTTGGCAAAAGATATTGATAGCCGCAGCAGGTCCATTTTTTAACCTTCTTATAGCTTTTATAGGTTTTACGTTATCTTTTTACATAGGTATACACCAACCAGCTTTCATAGAACAGCCAATCAAAGTAGGTTATATATCAAAAAAATCTCCCTTTTATAAAGCCGGTATAAAACCTGGTGATAAGATAGTAAAAATAGACAACGTACCCATAAAAACATGGAAAGACTTATATATAGCTGAGATAAAAGCCGTTGGAAAAACTTCCAACGTTGTTTTTGAAAGAAACGGACATCTATATAAAACAAGCATAACGCTTGGAAAGATATTAAATCAAGATTCTATAGGTATATTGCCCGAAGTCCCACCTGTGGTGGGCGGTCTTGTAAAAAACTCACCAGCCTCTCAGATAGGTCTAAAAGAAGGTGATAAAATCCTTGCAATAAAAACATACGATATGACCACGGCAGAGCCTATAAAAAATTGGTACAGTCTAACAGAGTATTTGAAAAAAAATAAGGGAAATCCAATGACCATTGTGATAGAAAGATCAAACAATCTAATAGTAAAAGATGTAGTTCCAAAATATTCATCTAAATTAAAAGAGTATTACATAGGCATATATCCACAAACCAAGTATATACTAAAGAGATATCCGATAAACGAAGCTATGGCTCAAGCTGTAAACAAAATAAAAGACCTAACAATTTTAAGTATAGATTCTATGAAAGCTCTGGTAACCTTGCATGCATCGGTGTTAAACCTAAGTGGTCCAATAAGTATAGCCCAAATGTCTGGTCAAGCTGCCCAAGGGGGCATAGGTGAGTTTTTGGGTTTTATGGCTTTTGTATCTTTGCAACTTGCTATTATCAACATACTTCCAATCCCTATGTTGGATGGTGGCCTTATATTGTTATTTTTGATAGAAGCCGTTGTAAGAAAACCACTATCAGAAAAGTTTAAAGAATATTGGCAAAAAATAGGCATCGCTTTTGTAGTGTCTTTGTCGGCGGTGGCTATATTAAGCGATATAATAAGAATATTTACTGGCGTCTAATCATATTTTAAGTTATAATAGATATATGAAAGGGTATTTTTTGGATGTATTTGATATATCTTACGATGATGCCAAGCGTATCATAGATCTGACTTTTGATTTTAAATACCACGATCTAAATCTTAAAAGCCTACAAAACTTAAATATAGCGCTTCTTTTTAGCAAACCATCTACTCGTACGAGGGTTTCTTTTGAAGTGGGGATAAGACAGTTAGGGGGAAACCCTATTTTTTTACAAGAATCAAGCCTTCAAATATCAAGGGGTGAAGATGCTTCCGATAGCGCTAGGACTTTGTCTCGCTATGTGGATGGTGCTGTGATAAGAACAGGTTCCCACGATTGGCTTTTGGAGTTTTCCAAATACTCAAAAATACCTGTTATAAACGCTCTTACAGACCATACGCATCCTTGCCAAGCTCTTTCAGATATATTTACGTTGTTTGAGGCTTTTAAAGAAAATATAAAAAATATAGATGTGCTTTATATAGGAGATGGCAACAACATGGCAAATGCTTTGATAGCAGCTTTTGCTTTGTTTGGACTTAGCTTAACCGTATGCACACCAAAAGACCTATCACCAGACCAAGAAAATCTTAAAAAAGCTCTGGAGCTTGCCAAACAAACCGGGGCAAAGATAACCTTAGAACACGACCCCAAAAAAGCGGCTAAGGATAAGGACGTTGTATACACAGATGTTTGGATTTCTATGAGCGATGAAGTGGAGAAAGATAAAAAGATATCGATGTTAAAAGATTATCAAGTAAACGATGAGCTTTTATCTTACGCCAAAAAGGATGTCAAACTTATGCACTGCTTACCAGCCAAAAAAGGTCAAGAGATCACCAAAGAGGTTTTTGAAAAACATGCGGATTTCATCTTCAATCAAGCGGAAAATAGACTTCATACCCAAAAAGCTATCATGCACCTAATGTTTGATGGAACAAGTAAAATGGCTTCTATCTAACCTAAAGCCCTACTTGGGTCTGGTGAGCCTTGTAATATTTGGTTCTATATTAGAAGGTTTTGGCACATCTTTCATGACCTATTTGGTTAAAAGGATCATGGATGATGTATTTATACTAAAAGAAGCCAACAAACTCTATATGATACTTTACCTTTTTGCAGGCGCCGCCGTTGTTATCCAAATTGGGTTTTTCCTTAGAAACTTTCTTATGAACATGGTCTCAGAAAAACTTCTTATGGATTTTAGAGAAAGGATGTTTTCTTCGCTTTTATATTCTAAAGTGGATTTTTTTATAAACCATCCAGCCGGAGATATAGTAAGTAGATTTAACAACGATATAAACGCTGTAAAAAATATACTTATAGATTATATGCTATCACTTATAAAAGAGCCCATCACGGTATTGCTGTTGTTAGGTGTTTTAATATATAGAGATATATATCTTACTATCATCATCATAGTTGCTTTTCCAGTTATATCTTACTCTGTGAAGTATTTTGGTTCAAAAAAAGCCAAATACGTAAAGCTAAACCAAGAACGATTGGGGATGATAAATCAGCATGTAACTCAGCTAATAAGCGGTGTTGAAAGTATAAAGATATTTGGAGCAGAAGGGCATTTTTTAGAAAAGTTCAAAGATGCCAACAAAAATCTCTTTAAAGCTGGTATAAAATCCATCTTTTACACGGTGATGAACTCCATCTTCAACCAATCCACTGGTTATATCGTTTTTGGTTTGGTGCTTTTGTATGGGGGCTACAGGATAGTCCATGGATACACCAGCCCTGGAAACTTCATCTCCTACATAACTGCACTTTTGCTAATCCAGATGCCAATTATGGAGACTCAAAAGGGTTTTATGAACATGAGATCCTCCATACCCCTTGTAAAAAGAGTCCAAGAGATGCTGAGTCTTCACAAAGAAGAAGATGGGCATATAGATATAAGCTCTTTAAAAGTGCCTATTTCTATGAAACATGTGTATGTAATCATAGATTCCAAAGAGATTTTAAAAGATATAACCCTGCAGATAAACCCCGGTGAAAAAATAGGCATAGTGGGTCCCACAGGGGCTGGTAAATCTACACTTCTTGATATATTGCCAAAGCTTGTAAGTTACAAAGGCGATGTTTATATAAAAGATACACCCCTTGAAAGCATATCAAACAAATCAATAAGATCAAAAATTGCCTTTGCCTCCCAGCAGGTTTTTATATTTAACGATAGCGTCAGAAACAACCTTCTTCTGGCAAATCCAAAAGCTTCCGATGAGCTTTTAATAAAAGCCCTAAAACTGGCAAAAGCTGAGTTTTTGTTAAAACTAAAAAACGGTCTTGATACGATCTTAGGAGAACAAGGGTATAGTGTATCTGGGGGTGAGCGCCAGAGGATCGCCATAGCAAGGCTTTTCCTTACAAATCCAGATGTTATTCTTTTGGATGAGATTACATCGGCTTTGGATGTTCATACAGAGCAAGCTATCATATCAAATATCTTTGAGGTTTTTAAAGATAAAACGATACTTATAGTAGCCCACAGGCTTTCAAATATAACAAACTGCAATAAGATACTCTATGTAGAAGATGGAAGGATACTTGAAGAGGGTACTTTTGAAGAGCTTTTGAAAAAACAAGGAAACTTTTACGCTTTATACAACAAATCAAGGTAGTATTTTCTTGCTTTGTTAAAAAATTCTTTCACATCCGGATGTCTATAATCCTGATAAGTCCAATAAAAGGGTTTGAAATCTCTAAACATGTATATATATTCCATTTCTAAAAAGATGTTTTTGCCTATGTGGACCCTGGCAGCCCTTTCTTTAGAAGAAGCAAGTACAAGATGATATTTGTCTATATAACCTGGGTCTATATTGATAGTTCTCTTGCCATCTATAGAAAAAGCTTTTTCTATGTCCATAGTTTTTAGTTTTAAATCCAATATCTTTGTATCTTCAAAAAGATCCTTAGAATAAAGGTATAACTTAATAAGGGGACTTCCCATCTCTTTTGAATAATAATTTTGAAGCCCTTCAAAGTAAAAGCAAGAAGACATACAAAATATGCCAAAGTCTCTTAGTTTTTCTAAAGCCGATGTAAGATTGGCTTCATACTCTTTGTTGTAAAGGATGGCAAAGATGGGTAAGACCTTCAAGGTATCAATGGAAATTTATCTAAACCAAGGGCTTCTTCTAGACCAAACATAATATTCATATTCTGAACCGCTTGAGAAGATGCCCCTTTTCCAAGGTTATCTATGGCACTTATAACTTCAAGGGTTTTCAGGCTTTTATGATAATGAATATAAATATAACACATATTTGTACCTACAACCCATTTGGTATGAGGTGGTTTGTCCACAAGTTTTACAAAAGACTCAGTTTGATAAAAATCCTCATAGATGGATTTAAAATCAAGCTCTTCTATATCAAAAAGCTTTATATTGGCGATCATGCCTCTGGAAGCTGGTATTACCATAGGGCTAAAGTTCACTTCCACCCCAAGGTACAAAGACATCTCCGGTGTGTGTCTATGCTTTCCAATAGAATAATAAAAAGCGTTTTGTTCCATGTAAGGAAAATGAAACTCTTGTTTTAATTTGGCTCCAGCTCCAGAAACCCCAGATATAGCGTTCACATATATGGGTTTTTTGTAATTGGTTTTTTTTAAAATCGGTAAAACACCCAGCATAACAGCGGTGGGATAGCACCCTGGGTTTGATACAACCTGAGCGTTTTTTATCTTTTGTCTGAAAAGCTCCGGAAGACCATAAACTACGCTATCTAACAGGGTCTCGTGTTCTTTTTTGTATTCTAAATTGTAATATTCTTTAAAAATTTCGTTGTCTTTTAGCCTAAAAGCTCCGGAGAGATCTATCACTTTTATATTTTTTGAAGCGTAAAAGGGCACTTGTTCCAAAGATGCCTCATGGGGAAGGGCTAAAAAAGCTACATCTATATCTTGAAGTTCTTTTGTAATTTTTATATTTTCTAAAGGACAGAACTCTAAAACATCTTGAAGATGCTTGTCGTAATGGGTGGAAGAAGACAAAGAAGCAATTTTAACGTTGGGATGTTTGGATAAAATCCTCAACAATTCTAAACCGGTATAGCCAGTAAAACCAGCTATACCAACTTTTATTATCTCTTGCTCCATCTAAATTTGGCACGAGCGCCCATCTTGCCGTATTTTTTACGTTCTTTGATACGAGCATCCACTTTAAGAAGACCAGCTCTTTTTAGGGTGATTCTGTAGTTTGAATTGTAAGCTAAAAGAGCATCGGCTATAGCGTACATGATGGCTTCTGCTTGACCGGACAATCCACCGCCGTTTACTATGGCATATACGCCAAACTTGCCGTTGGTGTTTGTGAGATTAAGAGGTAAAAGCACTTTTGCAAAGGAGCTATCCCTTTGAAGGTATTCTCTCATGTCGTATTCTCTTTGGGAGTCTCTGGCTTTTACTATAAAACCTGAAGAATTTCTTATGAGCCATACCCTTGCTATACTATCTTTTCTTTTACCAACGCCGTGGTAAGAGTTATCTTCTAAAACCTTAAAACTTCTAACTACCGCTGCCATATCTTACTCCTTTATCTTAGGGGTTTTGGTTTTTGAGCCAAATGTGGGTGCTTGTCGGTCTCATAGACCTTTAATCTCTTTAATAACCTATGACCTAACCTGTTTTTGGGAAGCATTCTTTTCACTGCAAGCATTATAACCTTGTTTGGATTATCTTGTAGCATAAAACCCAAAGACGCTTCTTTCAAACCACCTGGATGGTTGCTATGAAACTGATAAAGTTTATCTCTAACCTTGTTGCCGGTCACCTGAACATCTTTTGAATTTATCACTATAACAAAATCTCCGCAATCCATATCAGGTTGGTATATGGGCTTATGCTTGCCCCTCAGAATACTGGCACATTTTGCTGCCAATCTTCCAAGCACCATATCCTTAGCGTCTATTATCCAATACTCTCTTCTAATATCTTCTGGCCTTGGCCTTATAGTTTTCACGCTATCCATGTTGCCTCCATTTTAAAAACTTAATAGCATATTATTATAACATATATAAAGTAAAAGTCAATATCAAAGACCATGTTGTTCCAAATTTCCTGCTTTTTTACAGGAACGTCCAATTTCTAATTTTTTATTCTCCATTTACGCTTCTTCCTGTATAACTATATTATAAACACGCTATAATATACAGTTACTGTAATGCTTAAAAACATATTAAACCCTAATGTACATAAATCCCTAGTTTTTTATTTAATTTCTCCTTCATCTAAAAGAATTGCTCCATCTTTATTAGAGTACATTCTTTTATTGTCCGAATTAAATTCGTATTTTACATCTAGCGATAAAGATTCTATAGATAATATTTTGTAATGTTTACACTTATATATATGTTTGTTTCCATTTTCTCCAGCCACATAAATCTCATAAGATAACATCAAATGTGGGGCGTCGTAAATTACCTTAAATTCATCAGAAGGTGAAAAATAAAAACTTCTTTGGGTTGTTCTTATATTTTCAATGTTATAGGTTTTACACTCTAAATAATAAGGCATATTGTTAAACCAAAATAATATGTCTGGGTATCCTGTTGTTTTTTTACGTCCATTTGAACTGGTAGGCGTATCTGCCTCTAATTTAACTGAATTTAAAGCTTTTTTGACATAACTTTCTATATCATTTCCAACTTCATTGGGTCTCGATCTTAATATACCTGATTCGTTTATATCATTGCCTGCTTTTAAAGCCGCCTTCTTTAATAATTCTAGCACTTGTTGGTGCTCTACGTTTTTAAAGTCAAAAGGTATAACTTTTTTACCTGTCATTTCCTCAATAACAAGGTTGAATGGGATATCTTTTAATGGCTGAAGCATTTGTTTTATAACATTTTCAAGTTTTTTTACATATTCTTCTTTGTTATTCATATTCCTCTCCTTGCTCAAATATTTTTAAAATCTCTTTATATCTCTTTTTTGCTTCTTCAATTTTAAACTTTACTTTCTCCATATTTACTTTACCTTTTTGAATATTAAAATATTTTCCTTTTTCATTACATTATAAAGTCCGAAAATTATCTTATTTATATTATGAACTAATTGAAACCCGATGTTTTCCATGTATTCAATCGTAAACTCTACAGTTTTTATCTCCTGCCCTTGATAGGTAGCATTGCCAATCACTATAACAGCGTACCTATCAGGTTTCAACACTCTATACATTTCTTTATATGATTTTTTCATATCTTCATTGTAAAGCTCGATTCTGTTTTTTCCATTTCCTCTTACCCCAATAACACTATCTCTTATTTTCAAAACGTCATATCCTAAATCTATAAGTGAATGAATATCATTTTGAACATAATCAAGGGCAATTGAATAAGGTGGAGAAGTGATTATTCCATCTACTGAATTATCCTGCAATTTTATATTTCTTGCATCACCTACTTCAATTTTTATATTTCCCAACTTTAGGTTTAATTTTTCTTTTATCTGAAGATAATCTTTTACAGAAGCCAACATCAAATTAACATTTTTAATAAAAGAATTAACAAAATCACGATTTCTGCGGGATTTATCACTTACAGCAAGCAACCTCGCTAAAACATAAAAGTTTTTTACTTTCTCATCTTTTGTTAGCGTATCTAAAAGCTTATAATAATTTTCATCGGTCTTAACTAAACCGTCAACAACGCTTGCTAAGATTTTATTCTTTAGCTTTTCTATTTCATCTATAACATAAACTGATTCTGTCTTAACTCTTCCCTGAACAACACAAAGTGGAGAAATATCTATTCCTATAAAATTTATTCCAAGAAGCTGAGATTCAAGTGCTGTCGTTCCGCTCCCTGAAAAAGGATCGAGTATGGTATCACCTTCTTTTAGCCCTATGATGTTTAGTAATGCCCTAATCATTTGGGGATGAAATTTACCTTTATACGGGTAAATCCAATGCGTTAAATATTGGTTCACAGAACGAGTCTGGTTTTTTTGAATTATTTGAAAATAGTCCGTAAATTCTCCATCGATAATTTTAAAATAAGCGCTCTTTTTTTTAATCAAATCTTTTATTTCACATGATTTATTTAATATTTGAAATTCTCTTAACCCATTGACTACCTCAAAATCAACACCTAAAGATTTCAACTCTAATTCTGCTAAATATAATTCGTAAATAAATTGAACATTATCTAATAAAGTTAAATCTCGTAGAGTATTTTTATTATTATCTCTTTTGTAATCCCAAAGTTCACTTTCATTGTAAACCCAAAGTTCACTTTCAATTTTATCGGTTTTTACATCTCCTTCAATTTTTAGTTTTTTTGTCTTCATCATATCTCAAATATCTCCATATTCTTTAAATTAAGTTTGGTATACATAATTAAAATATTATAGCAAAAAATTTTCTAAAGCAGCCTAGGCTTTACTTGTTTCACATACTAATATTACTACCTTACCTTTATTATCTACCACTATAACAACCCCCCAAGCCTTACATGAGATTTAATACTTTTTACTTCTGTTCCTTGTATCCGGTTAAGGTTATAAATATCCCCATAGGCAAAACCTGTTGCATCTACTATGTAGCATTGTATCTTATCTTTGTTTTTTCAGTAAAGCACTGTCCTTGCCTTTTCTAACAGTAATTTTAAAATGTCTTCATCAAGATGTTTAACTCTATAATACTAGTCATTTAGAAAAGGAGTTTTCATGGCCAAGTTTTTTTAAGTTCTTTAAGGATTTCTCTATAAAAATATTGTTTTAGTGTTTGATAAAGAAATATTGCTAAGATGAATGAGTCTTAGTATTTTCTTGGTCTGCCTCTTTTATTGTTTTGTTTTTGTCTTTGTAATTAATTTCTTTAAGGAAATTTCTGTAATTTTGTATATTTCTTTAAAGGACATTGTCGTTCTTCTCATGTAAACATCCTATTCTTTCTTGATTTCACAATACTTAATCTTACTAAAAAATAATTCTGGAACATTCTCATATCAAAGAATATTAAACCACTACTCTTTTTACCCTTTTGCCTACCCTACACATGAGCTCGTAAGGTATTGTTTTTACGATTTTAGAAGCCATAGAAAACGTTTGCTGTTCGTTTACAAAATCAACATAATCCCCTATTTTTATATTTACTCCTTCTGGAAGTTCAAACATAGTCATATCCATGGTCACTGCTCCGACCATTAGAAGCTTTGCCCCGTTAAAATCAAAATACCATCTGTTGGCAAGGGATTTTGGTACGCCATCCGCATAACCAATCGAAGCCACACCTATAACACCATCTTTGTCAAGGGTATAAGTCCCTCCGTAGGAGATTTTATCGCCTTTTTTGAAGACTTTTAAGGATATAACCTTAGCTTTAAACCTATATATGGGACTTATAGGTATATCAAAATCCTCATAGGGTTTTTCACCGTAAATGGCGAGTCCTATTCTAACAGCGGTGGTAAAATCAAGATCGTACAAAAGCCCAGCTGAGCTTTGAAGATGTATCTCAATATCGTTTTTGTTTAGGGCTTTTAGTATATGTCTAAACTTTTCTATTTGGAACGTACTGTAGGCTTTATCCAAAGGTGATGCAAGATGTGTCATGATGCCTTTTAGGTTAGGATGATTTTTTATGTCTTCTAAAAGCTCAAAAAAACCAAGCCTTCCCATGCCTGTATCTATCTTCACATGAAAATCTATATTTTTATCCTTTAGAATATCAAACTGATACAAAGAAGATACCACAGGCGTAATATTGTAATGTATTAGCTCTTTTGAACACTCTTGACCAAGCATCCCTCCAAGCACAAGGATGGGTTTTTTTATACCAGCTTCTCTTAGTTCTATAGCCTCTTCCAAACAAGCCACCGCAAAAGATTTAACGTAAGGAGATCTTTCTAATACAGACGATACTTCCACACTTCCCATCCCATAGGCGTTTGCTTTTACCACAGCTATGATGGGTTTTTTAACACGGTCGTGTATATTTTTTACATTGTTTAATATATTTTCTTTTAAAAGCTCTAAAACTATTCTCATTTAAATATTTTACACATTTTAACAAAGGTTTCAACACCGAAATTAGAAAGCCCCTTGTTTAAAACACCGCCTTTACAAGCCGCAGTACAGGCATCTACAAAAAGTTTTGTGCTTTTGTCTTTGGATTTTAAAATCTTTAAAAGCTCACTCTCAAAATCGTTACACGCATCAAAATCGTGATGTACACCAAAATCAGCACAAGTTTTTAGAAAAAGACCATATACATCGCATCTATCAAGACCAAAAGAAACGTTAAAAAGAAAAAACATCGACAAGATCAAAGCGTTTACCCTATTCATAAGCGTAAACCCCTATACCAAAACGGTTTGCAGTTTTTAAAAATTTTTCTTTTTCGAGTACATAAACCTTATCTTTTTGAATAGCTATGGCTTTTGCCTTTGTCTGTTTTAATGTATTTAAGGTGTCTATGCCAACGGTGGGTACATCTATCCTGAAATCTTGATTTGTACGGGCTGATTTTATCACCACAGTACCTTTACCAGCTATATCAAAAGCCCTTAGCAGGGTTTTGTCTGTGCCTTCCATCGCCTCTACAGCCACTACGGCCTTTTGTTTTATCACCACCGTTTGACCTATATCCATATCGGCTAATTTTTTCGCTATTTCTATGCCAAAATTTATATCCTCAATGGTTTGTCTATCTATCTGCACATCGTTTAAAAGGCCTGTTTTTTCGACAACAAGATCTATAAGGTAAGGTTTTGGATCCAAAAAGCTAAAACCCTCTTCTTGCATAAAATCCATAAAAGCCCTTACAATACTTGAAGGCTTTTTGTCTTTTAAAGAAGTAAGTATCGAAACAGCCTTTATATCGTAATTTCTCGGGTCTAAACTGAGTTTATGCTCAAATTTCCCAAGCATCACTATCGTATCTACTTTTTTTTCTTTTAAAAGCTCCGTAAGTTTAGAGATTTTACCAACAGGTAAATAAACATCTGCCTCTATAGTGGTTATATCTTTAGCGCCTACTGTAAAAACCTCTTCTTTGTTCTTGATAGCGAGCCTGTAAAAGCGTTCAAATATATAAGGCAAGTTCTCCTCGGGTATACCAGGCCCAAAATCTTTCACATATATGCAATCCCCTGTATATCCAAGTATGATATCTTTATCAGAGTATTTTATAGCATTTTCAAGGAGATTTTTAACAGCTATTTTAAGATAGTGCTGGTCTGCTATCCATGTATCTTGGCTTTTAATATCAATAACTATATTTCTATTTTGGATAGAAAACTCGTCTTTTAGTTGCTTCAAAAGACTCACCACGTCCACATGGGTTTTTGATATGGGGATACTTGACTCAAGCCTTGCCAAAGCAAGAAGATCTTCGGTAAATTTGCTAAGCACATCCGTTTGTTTGTAAACTTTTTTGAGCACATCGTATATCTCGTCTTCTTGGTAAGCACCTGTTAGGATGAGCTCCGTTTGAGCTTTGATATAACTAATGGGGGTTTTAAACTCGTGGGACACATCCGCTATAAAGTTTTTCTGGATTTTTATGGTATTGTTTAATTTTTCTACCATGTTCTTAAAAGCCCTAAACATTATTCCAAATTCATCGTTTGATGTGCTGTCAGAGATATCTATATCGGTGTTTCCGGCGTATATCTCTTGAGAGATTTTTGTAATATCGTCAAGCTGTTTCAAAATCCTGTTTAAAATCGTATATATAAAAAGCACAGAAAAAACGATAATCCCCAAAGTAATAGCTATTAGCGTATATACAAAGCGTTTTATCACTTTGTTTATTTCCCTCAGTCTTCCTATTACCACAAAATAGATATCTTTGGTTTTTTTTGTAATGTAAGCGTAATCTTCGCCTTTTTCTTCAAAAGTACCCATAGGCTTTTCTAAAAACAAAGAAACCATGCTTTTGGTAAGGGGCATCGGCTTTTCAGAATCTTCAAAAGAACCAACATCCACCACATTTCCATTCAAAGAAAGCACAGCGGCGGTGACGTTTTCAGATGTTATATCGTCTATCATATCCTTTGCTTCTTTCACAAGATCGTTAGAGTATATAGAATAAAACTCCACCACCGGTTTGGCTTGGTTGTTTAGATATGTGTATATGTAGTTTATTAGGATTTTATGAAGAAAAAAAGAAGTGCTTATCGCCACAAAACTCATGCTAAATATAACCAAAGCGCTAAAAAGGAGTATAAGCTTTAACCTAAAACTTAATATTCGTTCAAACCATAGCATCAAATCGTTTGCTTTTCTTCTTTTAGCTCATAGCACTCTATTTCATCTTTTACTTTTATATCGTTGTAATTTTCAAGCTTTATACCGCATTCGTACCCCCTTGCTACCTCGGGTACATCTTCTTTAAAACGCTTCAAAGACTCTATCTTGCCTTCAAATATCACAACACCTTCTCTTATAAGCCTTGCCCTTTGATTTCTCACAATCTTACCATCGAGCACATAACAACCTGCCACAGTACCAGCCCCTTTAACTCTAAAAGTGGCTCTTACCTCGGCAACACCAAGGACCACCTCTTTTTTTATAGGAGCCAGCATACCGCTTATGGCTTTTTTTACATCATCAAGAAGCTCGTAGATAATACCATAAACTTTTATATCCACTTTTTCCCTTTCGGCGGATTCTTTGGCTTTGATATCTGGTCTTACGTTAAAACCAAGGATGATGGCTTTGGCAGCCCTCGCAAGCATCACATCTCCTTCGGTGATAGAGCCGACACCCTCATGGATAACCTTTACGCTCACTTCTGTGGTTTTTATATCAGATAAAGATTTTTTGATGGCTTCCAAAGAACCAACCGCATCCGCTTTTACTATGAGCTTTAGTTCTTTTACTTCCCCTTCTTGAATCTTTTTGAAAACATCTTCTAAGGATATACCAAGGTCTTTGTTTTTTTCTTGCTCTTTGGCCATTTTTCTGATTTGAGCAAGCTCTTTAGCTTGTTTTTCTGAATCCACCACTTTTAAGATATCCCCAGATTCTGGGACCTCTTCAAAGCCTATTATCTCAACAGCCGTAGAAGGTGTGGCCTGTTTTAGTCTATGGCCAAGACTGTCCGTCATAGCCCTCACCCTTCCATAAGTGGCGCCTACTACAAATATGTCTCCTACTTTTAATGTGCCTTCGGTGATAAGCACGGTAGCCACAGGCCCTCTTTGTTTATCAAGTTTAGACTCTATGATAGTACCTTTTGCCTTTTTGTCTGGATTTGCCTTGAGTTCCAGCATATCGGCTACAAGCATCACCATCTCAAGAAGTTCATCTACCCCTTGACCTGTTTTTGCAGAAACATCCACAAACACAGTATCCCCACCCCATTCTTCCGGTATAACACCCACCTCGGAGAGTTCCCTTCTAACCCTTGAAGGATCGGCACCGGGTTTATCTATTTTATTAACCGCTACAACGATAGGAACATTAAAGGCTTTGGCGTGGTTTATAGCTTCTATGGTTTGAGGCATAACCCCATCGTCTGCAGCTACCACCAATATGGCTACGTCCGTTACCTGAGCACCTCTAGCCCTTAAACTCGTAAAAGCCTCATGACCGGGAGTATCTAAGAAGGTTATGAGTTTTCCTTCTTTGGTTTTCACCATCGATGCCCCTATGTGTTGGGTTATGCCGCCTTTTTCTTTGGCAGCGACGTTTGTTTTTCTTATGGTATCAAGAAGCGTAGTTTTACCATGGTCAACGTGACCCATCACCACCACCACCGGAGGACGTGGTTTTAACTTAGATGGGTCTTGCTCTTCTGGTTCTTCTTGTTCTATTTGAAGCTCTGGTTTTTTGATATCCACTAAAAATCCAAGTTTTTCAGCTATTTTAGTCGCTAAATTTGGATCTATGTTTTGATTTATCGTTATCAAAATCCCCTCTTGAAAAAGCTCTTTTACCACCTGATTGGCACTAATCTTAAGAAGCTCTGCAAAATCTCTTACAGATATTA
>Ga0078972_1010676_pt1 | contig 16960 bp, 12 predicted proteins | sample YelNatPaOPGAMG01_FD_67568 | JGI IMG/M metagenome (GOLD analysis project Ga0078972, IMG submission 67568) | Hot spring thermophilic microbial communities from Obsidian Pool, Yellowstone National Park, USA - OP-RAMG-01 (SPADES assembly) (version 2) | ecosystem: Environmental > Aquatic > Thermal...
GCCCGGTGTTGTGTGTGTGTTGTGACAGAAACCGACTTTGGCGAGTCGGTTTCAGCAGTGCGCTAGTGCCCTTGGCGGGGCATGATGCGGCATCAGGTTTGGCGACCTGGTGCAAAGTCAATCACGGCTCGCGTCAAATCGACGAGAGCTAGGAAAAGGTCTGCATGCTTGCATGCAGGGTTGAAAACTCAAGGCTGGTGCGCATGCACTCGTGGCAACACCGAGATGTTGAAGTGGACTTGGCCGCTTGACGGCCGAGCCCGAGAAACCAGGCGCAGGAATGCGCAGGCCAACGAACTGGGGCGGCGGCTTAAAACTCTCGAAGTTTGCAATGGCACGCAAACAACTTGAAGGCACTTTGTGCCACTTGACGAAAGGCTGCTAAACAGCCGCTGATTGTGATTGAAGGCTTGTTTGCACAGCAAACAAAGCCACTGAGAAATCGGTTTTGACCTGTCAAAACCATTGACCCCGATCCCAGGTGCCCCGGTGCCTGGGATTTTTTTTGTCCGCTGACGGATAAATACCAAACCCCCAAGCGCCGGTGCGCCCGCCCTTGGGGGGCGGCGGCGCCCGGCTTGCCCCCTCTCTCCCCCAACGGGGCGCTGATGCGCCCCGCCTAGGCACGCCCCCCCCGGCGTGCCCCCAACCCAAGCCTGTGGATTTGTGGACGATGCTTCGCACCGGGCTTCTCAGTCGCTTTGCTCCCTCGGCCGTGGACAACGCCTGTGGACGGACTGCGCCGCCCACAGGGTTGCCCACCGCACCAGCCCTTCGCCCACAAGCTCCACAGGCTGCCGCCACCAGTCTGAGAAACAACCTAAACACGGCATTCACTGAGGGGCCGTTTTTGCCCCTTCCCTCTCTAACCGCCCGAAACACGCCCCCTACGGGAGCACCCTCCGGGGGGCTATACAAGGCTAGGACGAAATAGTGACACCTACCGAGTCCAGCGCATCACGGTCTGAACCTGCCCCGTGCACAGCCCGGCCCATGAAGCCGGACCGGGTTTGCTTGCCGCCCAAATCGCACCAAAAAGCCTTCTGATGGCTTTTCGGGGAGAACACAGAAAACGGAAAAAATCGCACGCTAAGACTTTGGCATGTGCGCTGAATCGCGCCGTGCTTGGGTTGCAGGTCGCAGTGTCCAGTTGAAGTGCGCCTCAATTGGGCGTCAGGTGTACGCCCTTATTCCGTCAGATTAGGGCCGTTTCCGGCCTTATCTGACGCTCTTGGCGCGACTTCTTGGACTTCAACCTGACATTCCAGCCGTTAGCGTGCTTTATTTTCCGTTTTCTGAGACAACCCCTTTTATCCCTCCGTGGAGCCTCCAGGAGAGGCCGGGCGGCTCTCGGACCAGACGCTTCGCGAAGAAGCCGGAACCCTAGCTGCCCTGTCAAACGCAAAACAACAATTGGCGATCAACCACCAATTCCGTGCAGCTCCAACTATGCAAGGAGCGTGCCTGGGGCGGTGCCACGGGCCATGGGGTCTTGGCTCGGCCCCACGCTGGCGCGAGGGGCGCTGGGGCGGCAGCACGGTTGTGTCTTGGTGCAAAAGCCTTGGTGCAAAAGCCTTGGTGCAAAAGGCACCAGTTTGGGACATAGGGCACCGCACCGCGCCATGCCGGGCCGCGTGTGATTTGGCGCGCGCCCTAGTCCCGCCGCGCCACCATGTCGATCTCGATCCGCGCGCCCTTGGCCAGCCCCGACACGCCGACGCAGGTCCGTGCCGGCCGCCTCCCGGAGGGAAAGTAGCTGGCGTACACGCGGTTCATCGCGTCGTAGTCGGCGTCGAAATGCAGCAGGAACACGCGCACCGACACCACATGCGCCAGCGTCAGCCCGCAGCCTTCGAGCACCGTGGCCAGATTCTTCATGACCTGGTGCGTCTGCGCCTCGACGCCCTCGGGGTAGGCCGAATCCAGCGTGGTGCCGCTGAACGGCATCTGCCCCGTGAGGAAGACCCAGCCATCGGTTTCGACGGCATGGCTGAAAGGCGCGACCGGGTCGGGCGCGCCGGGGATCATGTGAAAGACAGGTGGCATGGGGAAGGTCCAGGTTCAAGGCATGCCGGCCGGACGGCTCGGTGTCGCCGGATCATAAGGAGCCATGTTGCAGCGGCACAAGAGTCACCCGTTGCGGTTCGGACGATCAGCGATGAGCCTTCCAGATGTGCGCCGCACAAGGCGTTCGGCCAGGCTGCGGTTTTGGACAAGAGATTGTGCGCCGCAGCGCAAGCCCTGCGAGGAGCGCCTGCCTAGCATGCTTCATGCTTTCAAAGCCTGGGTGCCGGGTTGCCGATGGCCCGGACCCTGCCAAGCCATGCAGGCAGGCCCGGGGCGCAGGCGCCTTGCATCGGCCCTTGTCCATAACCGGAGAACGTGACATGTTGAGCACTATCGAGCGCTTCAGCGCGCATCCTTCCCAAGCGACCTCGCCCAGCCGCGGCTGGCGTCATTGGATGGTCGTTTCCCTTCTGGGCGTTGCGGCCTGGATGGCCCATCTGGGTTCCGCGCAGGCCGCCGACCTTGCCGACTCCAAGGTCTGCCAGGCCTTGCAGGCCAAGTACCCGCAGTTCAAGGGCAAGACGCTGGTCGACGCGATCAACCCGCACACGCCGGGTTACGAGGCCCTGGATCCCAAGGACCCGAACCGCTATATCGGCTTCGACATCGACCTTGCCGAGGCGCTCGGCAGCTGCCTGGGCTTCTCGCTGAAGTACACGCCAGTGGCTTTCGCCGCCTTGTTGCCCACGCTGCAAAGCGGCCAGGCCGATCTGGTGATCTCGGACATCTATGCGACCAAGGAGCGAGCCAAGGCCGCCGACTTCATCACTTACTCGAAGGTGTTCGACGGCGTGCTGGTGGCCAAGGGCAATCCGAAGAAGATCAACGGCATCAACCTGTCGATGTGCGGCACCACCGCCGCCGAGAACACCGGCTTCGTCGAAGTGCCTCTGGTGCAGAACCTGGCCGAACCCTGCAAGGCCGCTGGAAAGCCGGCGCCGCAGCTTCAGCTCTACGACAACAACGCCTCCTGCATTCAGGCCGTGCTGGCCGGGCGTGCCGACACGTATATCAATGACGTGAACACCGTCGATCAGGCCGTCAAGGCCTATCCCGACAAGCTGAGCAAGGCGCTGGCCGTCACGCTGCCGTATCACATCGGCATCGGTGTGTCGAAGAGCAACCCCGCGCTGCGCGACGCCATCGTGGCCGCTTTGGGCGAAATTCAGAAATCCGGGATCCAACCGGCGATGATGAAGAAATGGGGCCTGGATCAAGGCGCCATCGAGCCGCCCACCATCATCACCGATAAGTGATCGGGGCTGCACGTGGATTTGTTTTTCCACTACCTGACCCTGGGCTACCTGCTCCACGGCATCGTCCTGACCTTGCAGGTCACGGTGCTGGGGCTCGTCGGCGGCCTGGGGGTGGGCATCGTGCTTGCCGCGATGCAGCTGTCGCGCCAACCGCTGGTGTCGGCGATGGCGCGCACCTATGCGGTGATCTTTCGCGGCACGCCGCTGATCCTGCAGATGGTGTTCGTGTACGACGCGCTGCCCCACTTCGGCATCCGGCTCAGCGCCATGGCTTCGGCCGGCATTGCGCTGGCCGCCAACGAGGCGCCATTCATCGCCGAGATCCTGCGCGCGGGCATCCTCGGCGTGGACCGCGGCCAGGTGGCGGCAGGCCAGGCGCTCGGCATGTCGTCGTTCGTGCTGATGCGGCGCATCGTCGCGCCGCAGGCGATACGAACCATGATTCCGGCTTTCGGCAACGAAACGGTGAACGCGCTGAAGAACTCCTCGCTGGCTTCGTTCATCTCGGTCCAGGAACTCACCTTGCGCAGCACGCAACTGGCATCCTCGACCTTCGATTTCTTCTCGATCTTCTTCGCCTCCGGTCTGCTCTATCTGATCCTGACGGGCTCGGTAGCCGCCCTGCAGCTGGTGTCCGAACGTGCGCTGGACCTCGACCGTCCGCGCTTGATCGGCGCAGGATGGCGCGCCTTCCTGCCGTGGCGCCGCACACCTGTTTCCGCGGAAGTCCCCATGGCGAACGTTGGCGAATCGACCGCGGTCCCCGCTGTCGAAATGCCGCGGGCCAGGGCTGCCGACATCGCCCAAGGGCCCATTGCGGTGGAGATCCAGGAGCTGACCAAGAGCTATGGCGCACGCGAGGTGTTCGGCGACCTCAACCTTCGCGTGCGTGGGGGAGAAATCGTTGCCCTGCTGGGGCCCAGCGGCTCGGGCAAGAGCACCTTGCTTCGCTGCATCAACCGCCTCGAGACCTGGGATGCCGGCACCGTGCTCATCGGCGGTCATCGCGTGGGGTATTCCGCCGGTGGCGTCGTGCTGTCACCCAGCGCCGTGGCCCACCAGCGCATCGAGGTCGGCGTGGGCATGGTGTTCCAGCATTTCAATCTGTTCGCCCACCTGAGCGCGCGCGAGAACATCGCCGGTCCACTGCGTTGGGTGCATGGTTGGTCGGCGGAGGCCGCCGCGAACCGGGCACAGGAACTGCTCTACCGCGTCGGGCTGGCTTATCGCGCCGATGCGCTACCCAGGCACCTCTCCGGCGGGCAGCAACAGCGGGTTGCGATTGCGCGCGCAATCGCCTCCAGGCCCAAGGTGCTGCTGCTCGACGAGCCGACCTCGGCGCTCGATCCGGAAATGGTCGGCGAGGTTCTGGATGTGATCCGCAGGCTCGCGTTCGAGGACAAGCTCACGATGATCATCTCCACCCACCAGCTGCGCTTCGCCGCGGACGTGGCCGACCGCGTTGTGTTTCTCGCCCAGGGGCGGGTGGTGGAGGATGGCCCGGCTCGCACGGTGCTCAGCACGCCGAGCCATCCCTTGACTGCGCGTTTCATCCGTGTCATGGCCGCGGGCCAGGCTCCGGCGGAGGTGTCATGAGCTCATTGCACGGCCGCCCGAAAGTGGGCGAACTCCCTCTCGGAGGGAGCGCGCGCAGCGCGAGGGAATCCACATGAGAACGCGGCGCCCCTTTGCTTTCGGCGCCATCGAGATGGCATGCCATCCAACCACCAGGACGAAAGGAGTCCGTCACCATGTTTCATGATCTTCCCGCCACGTTCGCCACGGTGCATTGGGGCTATTTCGACGCCGGACTCGCGCCCGCCGTGCGCGTGCGCAGCGGCGACGTCGTGCGCGCCGAGGCCGTCACCCACCACGCCGGCGACGCGCCCGATCTGATGATGGACGACGCGCTGCGCGCCCTGTACGCCGGCATCCCGGAAGAGGACCGCAACCCCGGCGTCCACCTGATGACCGGCCCCATCTTCGTCGAGGGCGCGCAGCCGGGCGACATGCTGGAGGTGCGCTACCTGCAGATGCTGCCGCGCTTTCGCTACGGCTCCAACCTGGCGGCCCACTGGGGCCACCTGTACCAGGACCTTGGCGAGAAGGAGCGCGTGACCATCTACGAAATCGACCCGAACGGCAACACGGCCAGCGCGCTGTTTGCCTACGACTATCCCGGCAAGTACCTGGTGCCGGGCAAGCTCACGCCGCGCGGGACATGCACTTGCGAGCCGGCGCTGCGCGGAATCCGCGTGCCGGTGCGCCCGCACCTGGGCACCGCCGGGGTGGCGCCCGACGCCATGGGGCGCGTAAGCACGGTGCCGCCGGGCGCGCACGGCGGCAACATCGACAATTGGCGCATCGGCGCCGGCTCGACCATGTATTACCCGGTGCAGGTCCCCGGCGCGCTGTTTTCCATCGGCGACCCGCATATCTCCCAAGGCGATGGCGAGATCAGCGGCACCGCGATCGAGGCCTCGCTGAACGTGATGTTCCAGGTCGTGCTGCGCAAGGATTTTCATTTCCCGTCGCCGCTGCTCGAAACCCCGGACGTGTGGATCGTGCATGGCTTCGACGAAGACCTCGACGTGGCCATGAAAAACGCCGCCAAGGACATGCTTCAGTTGCTCGTGGACAAGCATGACCTGAGCCGCGACGACGCGTATTCGCTCATGAGCGTCAGCGCGGATTTCGCCGTCACCCAGGTGGTGGATGGGCGCCAAGGCGTGCATTGCAAGATGCCGCGCGGCATCTTCCCGCCCCGCCCGTCGAAGGCCGAGTCTTATTGAAATCTCAGGAATCGGCTTGTCTGCCCGTGCGGAAAGGGCGGCGCGCGCTTACCGCACCGGCAGCCGGTCCAACGGGCTGACCACCCCCATCGGCCCACGGTTCAGGGCATGGGTGTCGATCATGGTGGTCTTCACATCCGAATGCCCCAGCAGTTCCTGCACGGTCTCCCCGCGCTCGAAATCCACATCTTTCACCCGCAGGCGCAAACATTCCAGCAGGCGCATCCCCGAGCCATACTTTCACCTGAGGTCCGCGAACGCGCGGTACGCATGGTGCGTGAGCACTGAGGCGAGTACCCCTCGCTGTGGGCCGCCATCGAATCCATCGCTCCCAAGATCGGCTGCGTGGAGATGGATCTGCAACGGCATGTTTTTTGCTTTTTCCAAGGAACCATTGGGAAAGCGTTTAACGTGCAGACCGATTACTTCACGACTGAGTCCTATCCAGTACAGCAACGCCCCAGCGCGTGGCGTGAAACCTTGGTGCAGCACTGGCTGCGTCCCAACCTCACCAGCAGCGGCAGGCCCATGCATGGCACCGTACTGTCGGGGCGCTCACCACAAGGCATCGAAATGGCGCGGATCGGCTCGTCGCCGCAAACCATCGAACGCCTCGTCGACCGATCGGACGCGGTCTGGCTTTCGCTGCACATCGCGGGTGAGGCTACATTGTTCGAGGGCGGGCATGCCGTGCCGGTCGGTCCGGGGGACATCGTCTACAGTACGGCCGCCGCCGAGTTGGGGTTGAACTTCGGCTCCGATTTCCGCCAGTTCGTCTTACGCATTCCGGGCGAACCGCTCAAGGCACGCTTGCCGGGCCCGCTGGCGCTGGCGGCAGGGTGCTTGTCGGGGCGTTCGGGCCTCGGACGCGTCTTTGCCGGAACGCTGGGCGCGCTGGCCGAATCCTTCGACAGCCTGGGCGACGACCAGATCGCGTCCATCGAACAGACCTTGTCCGAATTCGTGATCACCAGCCTGGCCGAAAGTGGGGTCATCGCGGCGCAGGGAGGCATGCGCGCGTCCCACGGCGCACTGTTCAATCGCCTGCTGCGCTATATCGACGCCAACTTGAGCGACTCCGAACTGAGCCTGGGCCAGCTGGCCCAGCGCGAACGGACGTCGGAGCGCACCTTGCAAAAGCTGTTCGAGGCCAGCGGCCAGACTTTCTCGTCCCATGTGCGGCAAAAGCGGCTGGAGCATTGCCGCGCGGATCTGGCCAACCGGCTCTACAGCCATCTGTCGGTTTCCGACATCTGTTTCCGCTGGGGTTTCAACGACGCGGCGCACTTCAGCCGTGCGTTTCGTGAGCAATTCCAAGTCTCGCCACGGCAATACCGTCAGCAGGCCAGCGAGGCCAGCCAGCAGAGCCTGCGCGTCGTGGCGCATCGGGGCTGGCCGGCCGGTTACCGGGATGACGCGCCGCCTGTGACTGGCGATCGGCCGGCGCCGGGCGCGACTGTGGATTCCGAGCCGGCAGCGGTGTCGGGCGCCGAGCAGCACCATCATCTCTGCGCCAGCGACAAGACCATTCATTGGGGCTATTTCAGCCAGTCGCTGGCACCGGTGCTGCGCGTGAACTCGGGCGATCTCGTCACCATCGAAACGCTGACGCAGCATGCCTACGACGACTACGAGCGCATGATCAAGGGCGATTCGGGCGCGGAAAGCGTGTTCCATTGGACGCCGGAGCGCAAGAACGTCGACCGGCGCGGCGCGGGTCCGTCGGATGCGTCCATCTACGGACGCGGCAGCGGCGAAGGCTTCGGCGTGCACATCTGCACCGGCCCGATCTACGTGCACGACGCGCGCCCCGGCGATGTGCTCGAGGTGCGCATCATCGACGTGCTTCCCCGGCTTTCAGCGAACGCCAAGTTCGCGGGCCGCGTTTTCGGCAGCAACGCCGCCACCTGGTGGGGCTTTCATTACAGCCAGCTGCTCACCGAGCCCAAGCCGCGCGAGGTCGTCACGATCTACGAGATCGACTACAGCCACGGCCACGGAGCCTGCGCGCACGCGGTCTACAACTACCGCTGGACGCCGCAGCGCGATCCCAGCGGCGTGGTGCATCCCACCATCGACTATCCGGGCATTCCTGTCGACCGCGGCAGCATCGTCGAGAACCACGACGTGCTGAAGAACGTGAAAATCCCGGTGCGTCCGCATTTCGGCGTGATCGCGGTGGCGCCGCGCGAGGTCGGCATGGTCGACTCGATCCCGCCGGCCTATTTCGGCGGCAACATCGACAACTGGCGGGTGGGCAAGGGGGCGAGCGTCTATCTGCCGGTCGGCGTCGAAGGTGCCTTGCTGTCGGTGGGCGACCCGCACGCCTCGCAGGGCGACTCGGAGCTTTGCGGCACGGCCATCGAATGCTCGCTCACCGGCGTGTTCCAGATCGTGCTGCACAAGGCCGAAACCTTGCATAACGAGCCCTATGCCGACATCGACTACCCGCTGGTGGAAACCGCGGACGAATGGGTTCTGCACGGCTTCAGCCATCCGGACTATTTCACCGAGTTCGGCGACAAGGCCTGCAGCGCGATTTACGAGAAGTCCTCCATCGATCTGGCCATGCGCGACGCGTTCCGCAAGACACGGCGGTTCCTGATGACCTCGCAGGGCCTGAGCGAGGACGAGGCCATCTCGCTGATGTCGGTTGCCGTGGATTTCGGCATCACCCAGGTGGTCGACGGCAACGTCGGCGTTCACGCCATCGTTCGCAAGGCTTTGTTCGGGGCCGGGGTTTCCCAGGTTTGAGGCCGCGTGTTGCGGGCTTGCCGGCGGGTTTTCGTCGGTCTTCGCTCAGACCCCGACGGCCGCGCCATCGCTGCGCGGATCCGCGGCGCCCTCGATGCGCCCGTCGGGGTGGCGCACCAGGGCGCCGGCGTGGCCCATGGTGTCGCTGAAGTCCTGGTCGAGCACCTCGACGTCGTGGCCGGCGTCGCGCAGGGCTTGCACCAGCGCGGGGTCGAAGCGGTTCTCCAGTTTCAGGTTCGTGCTGACATCGCCCCAGGTGCGGCCGAGCAGCCAGCGCGGCGCGCTGATGGCCTGCTGCAGGGGTTGGCCGTAGCGCGCATAGCGCGTGAACACGGCGGCCTGCGTTTGCGGCTGGCCTTCGCCGCCCATGGTGCCGTAGGGCATGACGCGGCCGTCGTCGAACAGGGCCAGGGCGGGGTTCAGCGTGTGGAAGGGTTTGCGCCCGGGTTCGAGGGCGTTGAGGTCGGCCGGGTCGAGCGAGAAGCTGGTGCCGCGGTTCTGCCAGGTGATGCCGGTGTCGCGCAGCACGACGCCGGAGCCGAATTCCCAGTAGATGCTCTGGATGAAACTCACGGCGCGGCCTGCGCGGTCGATCGCGCCCATCCAGATGGTGTCGCCGGGCGCGGCGGGCTCGGGCCAGGGCAGGGCGGTGCGCATGTCGATGTCGGCGGCGAGCGCGTCGAGCGCGGCGTCGTCGAGGTGGCGGGCCGGGTCGCCGGGCACGCGGCGCGGGTCGGTGACCACCTGGTTGCGCACGCGGAAGGCGCGCTTGGTGGCCTCGATGAGGCCGTGCAGGTGCGTGAAACCTTCGCCTTCGGCCACGCCAAGGCGCTCGTAGAGGCCGAGGATCATCAGCGATGCCAGCCCTTGCGTCGATGGCGGCAGGTTGTAGACGGTGGCGTCGCGCAGGCGCACGGACAAGGGCGTGACCTCCTGCGCCATGTAGGCCGCGAGGTCGGCGGTGCGCACGGGGCTGCCGATGCGTTCGAGTTCGGCGCCGATGCGCCGTCCGAGTTCGCCGCGGTAGAAGCCATCGAGCCCATGCGCGGCCAGGCTCTGCAGGGTTTCGGCCAGCGCCGGTTGGCGCAGGATGTGGCCGGGCGCTGGCGGTGCGCCGTGGACGAGGAAAGCGTCGGCGAAGCCAGGCGCATCCTTCAAGCCATCGAGTTTTTGCCGGGTCAATTCGGCCTGGCTGGTGGTCACGACCACGCCGTCGCGGGCATGGCGGATGGCGTCGCGCAGCAGCCGCTCCAGCGGTAGCGCCTGGCCGCCCCAGGTGCTGGCGACGTCAAGGGCTTTGGCCCAGCCGCCGACGGTGCCGGCGACGGTGAGCGCGGCTTGCGGGCCGCGCGCCGGAATGGCGTCGAGCCCGGCGTAGCGTTGCGGGGTGGCCAGGGCGGCGGCGAAGCCGCTGGCGTCGATGGCCACAGGCGCATGGCCGGGGGTGTGGATGAGCCAGAAGCCGTCGCCGCCGATGGAGGTCATGTGGGGGTAGACCACGGCGATGGCGGCGGCCGCCGCGACCATGGCCTCGACGGCGTTGCCGCCGTCGAGAAGGACGTCGCGCCCGGCCTGGGCCGCGAGGTGGTGCGGGGCGACGACCATGCCGCCCAGGGCATTCGGAGTGTTCAGCATGCGTATGGTTGCTCGAGGTTGCGGCGCGTCAGCTTCGGTTGTGGCGCGCCTTGCGAAAACGCCAACGAGAAAATAATCCCGGCCTTACCGCTATCGCGCAAGGCTGGAGCCTCTGGTCCTGGAGACGCGGTACTGGGTCGCCAAGGCGCCGAAGATCGCCAGCAGCGGAATGCTAGTCGCCGCATTGAAGCCCTGCCAGAGCAGGGCCGCGGTGAGCGCGGCGCCGCTGGCGTAGATGGCGAATGCCAGAGACTGGCGCTTGGCGTTGAAGATGGAGATGTTGCCGCCGCGCACGCTGGCGTGCATCAGGGTCATGACGATGCTGGTCAGGGTGCTGGTGAAGACCACGGTGGGAATGCCGTCGAGGTTGATCTTGCGTGCGGCCACGCTTTGCAGGCCCATGCCGATGGCGGAGCACGCGATCAGGATGGCGAGCCAGATGCCTTCGGTGGGAAACCCGATCTGGCTGCAGAGCACGAAAAACAGTCCCAGAAACGCGGCCTCGGCGAGCAGGATCAGCATCAGCTCCCTTTGTTTGTCGCGCGCATGGACGAGCGCGCCGAGCGCGACGCCGCCGATATAGCCGCCGAGGGCGATGAGGGAATGGATGGCGGCGAACACATGCCCCCGGCCGATGGCCAGGCCGAGCAGGGCCGTGTTCCCGGTCATGGCCGAGGTGAAGACTTCCTGCAGCTTCAGGAAGGCGATGACGTCCGTCGCGCTCGAGGCGAAGGCCAGCAAGCCCAGGGTCAGGTCTCGGTGGTCGAAATGTTCCAGGTTCTGCGTGTTGCCTGCCATCCGATGCTCGTGGGTTGTGGTTCGAGCGGCGAATTTAGACGCTGCCGGCCGTGCGCGCCATGTAGCGGGCGCGCATCCCCTTGAGGACGAAGAAGGCCAGCAGAGCGGCGCTCAAGTCGAGGGCGATCATCAGCCCGAACACCGGAATCCAGCTGCCGCTCGACTGGTGTATGAGCGCGGCGATGGGGCCGCCGAGGATGGAGCCGATACCCTGGGACATGTACAGGAAGCCATAGTTGGTCGTGGCGTAGCGCGTGCCGAAGGTGTCGGTCAGGGTCGAGGGAAACAAGGAAAATATCTCGCCCCAGCCGAAGAAGACGATGCCGGACAGCAGCACGAACCACAGCGGGTCGCTGCGCAGCCCCAGCCAGGCCAGCATGGCCAGGCCTTCCATGCCGAATGCGATGGCCATGGTGTTCTCACGCCCGATGCGGTCGGACAGCCAGCCGAAGAAGGGGCGCGTCAGCCCGTTGGTGAAGCGGTCGATGGTCAGTGCCAACGGCAGCGCGGCCATGCCCCAGACCAGCACCGAGGCGACGCCGAAATCCTTGGCGAACGCACCCATCTGCGAAATGACCATGAGGCCCGAGGTGGACATCATGGTCATCATGACGAACATGAGCCAGAACACCGGTTGTTTCAACATGGTGGCAGGCTTGATGCCCGCGGCGCGCGATTCGACCCGCACGGATTGCGCCGCGACTTCGATCGGCGGCCGCTTGATGCCCTGGGCCGCGATCAGGCCCACCGCGCCAATGATGTAGCCGAACATCGTGATGGTGTGGGCGAACCCTGCCGATGCCAGGCTGGAGGAGATCGGGAAGGTGGTGAGTATGGCGCCGAAGCCGTAGCCAGCGGCGACCATGCCGACGGCGAAGCCGCGCTGGCGGGGGAACCAGCGCACCATGAGGCCGACGACTCCCACATAGATGACGCCGGTGCCGATGCCGCCCAGCAGGCCGTAGGTCAGGTAGAGCTGGGTCACGCTGTGGGCCGAGGCGGACAGCACCCAGCTGGCCCCGGTGAGGATGGCGCCGATGGACAGCAGCATCCTGGGGCCGAACCGGTCCACCAGATAACCCTGGAACGGCGAGAAGAAGGTCTGCAGCACGATCAGGATCGAGAACGTGACCTGCAACTGTGCGAGGCTGGCGCCGAGCTGGCCGAGCAGCGGCTTGGTGAACAGGGCCCAGACGTACTGCGGGCTGGAAATGGCCATCATGCAAACCAGGCCCAGCGCGAGCTGGCCCCAGCGGCCCTTGAGGTCGGTCATGGGGATGGCGAGGCCTTGCGGCGGATCAAGCAGTGTGGACATGGAAACTCCTTGGTTGCGTCAAGGCGGCGTGCGACGCTGGTTCGAGGGCTTGTGTGTTCCAGCGGCCATTGGTGATCAGCCACCCACTCCGTGCCCATCGTCTTGAGCAAATTCCATGCCCGGACCCTTGTGCCGCGTGGCGGCCCAAAAGGCACCGAGGGCTTGCGACCCGGGCATGCCCAGGTGGCCGAGTCCGATGTGGCCGGCACCAAAGCTGAGCATGGTTCCCTCGATTGGGGCGCTCAAGGAAACGCCGGGGCGCCCCAAGTTTCGTTGATCCCCATGGGTGGGGTGGTGTGCCGACCCTGGGGCGCTCAGAGGATCGTCTGCGGCAGCGACGCGCACCCCGTTCCTGCCGTCGCGCAGGTTGCGTCGAAGCAGGTCGTGCTCGGACCTGTCCGGCGCCGGCCGGATCAGTCCGCCCGGCCACTCGTGCAGTGGCCGGGACGGGGTTCAGGCCTTGGCGCTGCGTGCAACCAGCGCGAAATGCTCCACGCGCGGCGGTTCCGCGAAGTAGGGGCCGACGATGGCGCGCCATTGGGCGAAGGCTTCGGACTGCCGAAAGCCCACGGTGTGATCTTCCAGCGTGGCCCAGTGGATCATCAGCAGATAGCGCTCGGCGAACTCGACGCCCTTGCGGATTTCATAGCCGATGAAGCCTTTGGCGTGGGCGATGACCGTGTCCACGCCGCGGACGATGGCGGCTTCGAATTCGGCCTGCCGGCCGGGCTGGATGCGGATGTCGGCGAGTTCAAGAATCATGGTCTGGTGTGTCCTCGGTGAATGGGTGTTTCAACGTTCCTGATCGGTGGGGCGCAGCAGGATTTCGTTGATGTTGACATGCGCGGGCTGGCCGGCGCAGAACACGATGGTGCGGGCGATGTCCTCGCTTTGCAATTGACGCATGCTGTCGGCCCAGGTGTTGAGTGACCCGGTGCCTGGGATTTTTTTGTCCGCCGACGGATAAATACCAATCCCCCAAGCGCCGGTGCGCCCGCCCTTGGGTTGGGGGGCACGCCGGGGGCGTGCCCCCCAACCCAAGCCTGTGGATTTGTGGACGATGCTTCGCACCGGGCCTGTCGCTGCGCTCCGCCGTGGACAACGCCTGATGGACGGACTGCGCCGCCCACAGGGTTGCCCACCGCACGGCCCTTCGCCCACAAGCTCCACAGGCTCAACCTGCCAATCTGAGAGACAAACCCCAACCCCACTCCGCGCCTTCGGCGCTGCGCGGCCCGTGGATAACTTGCAAGCAAGTTACCCACCGTCCTTGCCGGGCTACTCGCATTTTTAGAATGCTGGGAGCTACTCAAGGACAGGCGCTTCGCGCCGGGCGTAGGCTTCGCCATTAGTAATAGGGGAGGAACCTGTCTCACAGGCAGGCATGGGCTTACCCGCTCGATACCAGCTTGCCCGGCTCATGCCCAAGGCTCCCCACGGCTTCTGACGGCTCGCGGAATTGGCCTCATAGGTCGCACGATCGATAGCCCCAGCGGCCCGCCTGCGGGCTTCGTCGCGCTTTCTGTCGCGGTCGCGGCGGCGCTCGGTCGCCATGTCCCGGCTGATGATCGTGCGCAGTTTGCGCTGCTCGTCGTCGGTGATGTGAAACAGGCTGATAAGCGTGTCGTTCTTCGGGGGGTCGTCTCAGAAAACGGATTGCAAAGTACGCTAAGCCGGTTGCAGCGGTCGTAGCGGCCTGAACTTGCCCGCGCCGATCTTGGCGCTGCTGCGCCAGAGGTAATCGCCGGTCAGGTTGATGTGCTCCCAGCCGAGCGGCGACAGGTACTGCAATAGCGCGCCATCGACGGCCTGTCCGTGTCCACGCAGGGCATTCGCGGCCCGTTCCAGATAGACCGTGTTCCACAACACGATGGCCGCCGTCACCAAGTTCAGACCGCTGGCCCGGTAACGTTGCTGCTCGAAACTGCGGTCGCGGATCTCGCCCAGCCGGTTGAAGAACACGGCGCGGGCCAGTGCGTTGCGCGCCTCGCCCTTGTTCAGCCCGGCATGCACACGGCGACGCAGCTCCACGCTTTGCAGCCAGTCCAGGATGAACAGCGTGCGCTCGATGCGGCCCAGCTCACGCAGCGCCACGGCTAAGCCGTTCTGACGCGGGTAGCTGCCGAGCTTCCTGAGCATCAGCGAGGCCGTCACCGTGCCCTGCTTGATCGAGGTAGCCAGCCGCAGGATTTCGTCCCAATGGGCGCGGACATGCTTGATGTTGAGCGTGCCGCCGATCATCGGTTTGAGGGCGTCATAGGCGGTATCGCCCTTGGGAATGTAGAGCTTGGTGTCACCCAGGTCGCGGATGCGCGGCGCGAAGCGGAAGCCCAGGAGGTGCATCAGGGCGAAGACGTGATCGGTGAAGCCCGCCGTGTCCGTGTAGTGTTCCTCAATCCGCAAGTCGGATTCGTGGTACAGCAGGCCGTCAAGCACATAGGTCGAGTCGCGCACACCGACATTGACCACCTTGGTGTGAAATGGCGCGTATTGGTCGGAGATGTGGGTGTAGAAAGTTCGTCCTGGACTGCTGCCGTATTTCGGGTTGATGTGGCCCGTGCTCTCGGCCTTGCTGCCGGTGCGGAAGTTCTGGCCGTCCGACGATGACGTGGTGCCGCCGCCCCAGTGCGCGGCGAAGGGATGGTGGAACTGGGCGTTGACCAGCTCGGCCAGCGCCGCCCCGTAGGTTTCATCGCAGATGTGCCAGGCTTGCAGCCAGGCCAGCTTGGCGTAGGTCGTGCCGGGGCACGATTCCGCCATCTTGGTCAGACCCAGGTTGATCGCGTCGGCCAGGATCGTGGTCAGCAGCAGGTTCTTGTCCTTGGCCAGGTCACCCGATTTCAGGTGCGCGAAGTGCCGGGTGAAGCCCGTCCACTCGTCCACTTCCAGCAGCAGTTCGGTGATCTTGACGTGCGGCAGGATCATTGCCGTCTGATCAATCAGCGCCTGCGCGGCGTCGGGCACCGCCGCATCGAGCGGTGTGATCTTCAAGCCAGACTCGGTGATGATGGCGTCTGGCAGCTCGTTGGCCAGCGCCATGCCGTTGGCGGTGGCCAGTTGCGTTTCCAGCAGCGTCAGCCGCTCGTGCAGGTACTGGTCGCAGTCGGTGGCCACGGCCAGCGGCAATTCGCTGGCCTGCTTGAGGCTGGCGAATTTCGCGGGCGGCACCAGGTAGTCCTCGAAGTCCTTGAACTGGCGCGAACCCTGCACCCAAATGTCGCCCGAGCGCAGCGCGTTCTTCAGCTCTGACAGCGCGCACAGTTCGTAGTAACGCCGGTCGATGCCGCTGTCCGTCATCACCAGCTTCTGCCAGCGCGGCTTGATGAAATAGGTCGGCGCACCGGCGGGCACCTTGCGGGCGTTATCGCTGTTCATGCCGCGAAGCACCTCGATGGCATCGAGCACGCCCTTGGCTGCGGGCGCGGCCCGCAGCTTGAGCACGTCGAGGAATTCCGGCGCGTAGCGGCGCAACGTGGCGTAACTCTCGCCGATGCGGTGCAGGAAATCGAAGTCCTCGGGCTGCGCGAGCTTCTGCGCTTCGGTGACGCTCTCGGCGAAGGCATCCCAGGACATGACGGCCTCAATGGCGGCAAACGGATCGCCGCCGCTTTGCTTGGCCTCGATCAGCGCCTGCCCGATGCGGCCGAACAGCCGCACCTTGGCGTTGATCGCCTTGCCGGATGCCTGGAACTGCTGCTGATGCTTGTTCTTGGCAGCGTTGAACAACTTGCCCAGGATGCGATCGTGCAGGTCGATGATTTCGTCGGTGACGGTGGCCATGCCCTCGATGGCGAGCGCCACAAGGGTGGCGTAGCGGCGCTGTGGCTCGAACTTGGCCAGGTCGGCAGGCGTCATCTGGCCACCCTCGCGGGCGATCTTGAGCAGCCGGTTCTGATGCACTAGCCGCTCGATGCCTGAAGGCAGGTCGCGCGCCTGCCACGCCTTGAGGCGTTCGATGTGTTCCAGCATGTGCCGCGAGTTCGGCTTGACGGGCGACTGGCGCAGCCAAGCCAGCCAGGTGGTCTTGCCGTTGTCCCGCCGCTTGAGTAGATCGTCGAGGCGGCGGCGATGTACGTCCGACAGTGGTTCGGCCAAAGCGTCGTAGATGCGCCGGTTGGCGCGGGTGATCGCCTCGGCGCAGATGCGCTCGATGACGCCAGGCGATGGAAGAAGCACACTCTTTCGGCGCAGGCTGTCCACCAAGGTTGTGGCTAACACAATGCCCTTGTCGGTTTGCCATGCCAATTCATCAAGGCTGTACACGCTGGGGCGGTAGTGCCGCGTTGTGAACGGCTGGAAGCCAAAGACTGATTGCAATTCCAGAAGGTGCTCGCGGCGTGTCT
>Ga0078972_1010679_pt1 | contig 16958 bp, 13 predicted proteins | sample YelNatPaOPGAMG01_FD_67568 | JGI IMG/M metagenome (GOLD analysis project Ga0078972, IMG submission 67568) | Hot spring thermophilic microbial communities from Obsidian Pool, Yellowstone National Park, USA - OP-RAMG-01 (SPADES assembly) (version 2) | ecosystem: Environmental > Aquatic > Thermal...
AAAAAGAAAGAGCAGAATATTTTTTAAATACATTTCAAAATATTAAGAAGGAATCTCTTCCACTCATTCAAGGTTTATTATCAAAATTAAAAATGGCTAAAAATCCGGAAATATTTAAGGATAAGATAATAAGTGAAGATGTTATTCTGGAAGAGGGATTTGATGGTGAAAAAAGTACGTGGTCATTCTGGCAGAGGGATTATAGTTTCGCAAAATTTGAGTATGATAGAGAAAAGGGAAATAAAAATAAAGGTTCAATAATGATAGATGCAGAGAATTCAAAAGGAACTCCTGTATGTTATTTAAAAACTTTCAGAAAAGATGAAAAAATAAAAATGGAAGATGAGATATATTATTTTTCCTGCTGGTATTATTCTGAAGGTCTTGATAAGGATGCAAAAATTCAAGTAGATGTTCAATGGATAGATAAAGAAAATAAATATATTGAAATTTTCTCATCAAAACAGGGTAAGGTAAATCAGAAAAACTGGGACAAATTAGAAATTATTTTTAAAGCCCCTTCAAAAGAAACAAATCCAGAATTAATTATGATTCTTTTAAAAGTTGAAGATACATTTAAAGGAAAGGTATGGTTTGATGATATTTATTTTTCAAAGATTAAATTGAAAGAGAATTAAGTGAGAAAATCGGTTGAAAAATTATACAAGAATTTTAAAAAAGGCGGTGTGAATTGTTAAGTACAAAACAAGTGAAAGAATATGCGAAGAAGTGTGGTGCAGATTTGGTAGGAATTGGTTCTATGGATAGATTTGAAGGTGCACCAAAAGAAATGGACCCTAGATATGTTTTCCCTGAGGCAAAAGTTATAATAGGGCTTGCTTTCAGAATTCCCCGAGGATATCTACGAGGGATAGAGGAAGGAACACAGTTTTATCAATACACAGAACTCGGATATACGGGTATCAATGAAGTTTATGCTCCCATAGTTATCAGAAAAGTTTGTTGTTTTCTTGAGGATAATGGTTATGAAGGAGTTGGCTTCAGGAATACAGGCGGAAGAGGGCCAGTTTCCGATATGGATGGCAGGGAGCGTGGTCCATCACCGGAAGAGCACCAAGGCAGAGTGATTCCTTTTTCTGAACCTGTCTCTCCAGATAAACCTGCTCCGGATGTGCAGTTTCACTTTAGAATTGCCGCTTATATGTGTGGATATGGGAGAAATGAAAAGGAATTGAAAGATACGCTTACTGCTTTAGGTAAAACTCCTCTTGTATGCGGAGAGCTTGTATATCCTTATGAGGAAAAAAGTGAAGAATATCCTCAATACGCCAATAAAGCAACACTGTTAAGGAGAGCCACTGATGCAACAGGTGGTTTTTTAATATATACTCTGGCAGAACTTGATGGAAGGACCTTTTATTCAATTGGAGAGGTATCAAGATTAATTTCCGATTGTGAAGAGTTTTTTATAGAACATAAAAAAGATAATTCTTTGGTAAATGTTGAGGGTATCTCAATGGATAATGTAGTTGTTTTTACATCTGGTAGAAAAAGATTAATAATTTTGATAAATGAGACAAACGAAGAAAAAGAAGTAAAAATAGAAAACAAAAAGATTGAATTGGGGATGGATGTTTATGATTATTATGAGAACAAAAAGTTAGACGATGGTAAGGTAATTAAATGTAAGGTGATGCCGAAAGATGTAAAAGTTTTTGTAGTAAGGTAATTTATTGAAAAAAAAGAGATAGACCTACAGAAAAAGGACAGATAATCTGAGCAGAGTTATGAATTCTGCTGTTACAGAAAAAGAATTACTTGAAGGGTGGGAAGAACTTGCCATTAGAAAGGGAGATATTGTTTTTGTTCACTCATCTCTTTCTTCTTTTGGATATGTTGAAGGAGGAGCAATTACAATAATAGAATCTTTAAAGAAAATCATTTCAGAAAAAGGTATTCTTGCGATGCCAAGTTTTCCAGCATTTATTGGCGGAGAACATGAAATTGCAAAAAACGAAATAGTTTTTGATGTGAGGATAAGCCCAACATCTATGGGAAAAATTCCAGATACATTCTGGAGATTGGAAGATGTAAAAAGGTCTCTTCATCCCACGCACTCTGTTGCTGTATGGGGAAAAGAAAAGGGCTGGTTAATAAAAGACCACGAAAGATGCATTTGTTCCTGTGGGAAAGATACACCACTTTATAAAATGTGTCAGGAAAAAAATAGTAAAATTTTACTTATAGGAGTTACACATTCTTCAAATACTACTTTACATACAATTGAAGATTGTAATGGTGCTCCAACTCGTTCAGTTGAAATTTTTTATCCGAAAGTAATTGATTATAAAGGGCGCATTATAACAGTACCAATCCATCCACATCTACCAGGGTTAATGAGAAGATATAACATAATGGACAGGATATGCAAAGAAAATAAAATTCAAAATGAAATTATGATTGGAATCGCATTATGTAAACTTATAGATGCATACAAACTTTATGAAATCGGAAGTGAATTGATACAAAAAGACCCACTTTTTTTAATAGATAAAGGATATTATACAACTCTATAAATTTCTTAAGAATGTGTCTTCAGGAAAATTTTTTGCCTACCATAAATACAGGAGGATTGAAAATGGGATTAAAGAAACATTTGGATATCCTGTGTAATAAAATAGGGGAAAGGCATTTAGGTTCAGAAGGAGAAAAGGAAGCACAGAAGTATATTGAAGAGCAATTTAAAGAAATAGGATATGAGGTTGTAAGAGAAAATTTTTCTGCGCCATCCTGGAATTATGGAAGATATTTTTTGAAGACCGAAGATATTGATTTTTCCTGTTTCCCTTGTTTTTATTCAAATTCCTGTGATATTAAAGGGCAACCTGTAATAATAAACCCTAAATATATTGAAGATTACAGGGGGAGATTAAAAGGCAAAATCTGTATTATCTTTGAAGAAATTGAAGATGTAAATCAGACAAATAAGATTGCTAAAATACTTGAGGATTATGGAGCAGGCGCCTTAGTGATTGTAAGTCCTTATGAAAATACCTATTCAACAAAGATAGTAAGAAATCCTGATTTGAGAAAATTAGGTGTCCTGACAGTAAGTAAAAGTGCTGCAAAGGAAATAATCAAAAATATCAAAAATATTTTTCATCTGAAAATAGAAGGTAAAAATTTCACTTCAACTTCCTATAATATAGTGGGAAGATATAAAGGGAAGACAGACAGAAAAGTTGTTATTGGTGCTCACTATGACACTGCCCCAGGATGTCCGGGGGCATGGGATAATGGAACAGGTGTTTCTATATTAATTGAACTTGCAAGATATCTAAAAGACAAAGATATAAAGTACTCAATTGATTTTGTTGCCTTTGGTGGAGAAGAATATGGTGGGCTTGGTTATGGACTTGGTGGTTATGAATATTTTAAGAGACACTCTGAAGAAAAAATTGTATTTATGGGGTGTCTTGATGAAGTTGGGGCTTACTTCGGAAGGGTTGGTTGCTATGTTGGTAAGTCAAATTATATAAAGGACATTTTAAAAGAATTTCTTTCCGGGTCTGATATTGATGTATATGACTATAAAATGGGAAGTGACCACAACATCTTTAACGATAATGGTATTCCAAATATCTGGTTTACTGACTGGGATGAAACAACATCAAAATATTTTCATATGCACTCACCAGAAGACAATTTAGAAATAATAGATATTGAAAAACTCAAAGGACTCTCTGAAATAATATTTTTTTCTTTTGAGAAATTGTTAAATTTAGAGCAGGAAAGGGATGTGTCTAAATTAGAATTTTTTAAAATGAAGAAAGAAGATTTTAAAGAAGTGGAAAATATAGTTAAAAGAATATGGACAATGGGAGGTGATAAATTAAGAGAAGATAGATATGGAATAATAGGAGGGAGAACCTGGGAAGAGTGGGTCTGGGAAAGCGTAAAGGAATATTTAGAAGAAAAAGGAACAAGGAAATTTGTTACAAAAATAGATGGGAAGATTGCTGGTTTTTGCTCATACACAATAGATAAGATAAAGAAAATAGGGACGGTTGGTTATAATGGGGTATCACCTGAATATAGTGGATTAGGCATTGGAACATATCAAATGAATAAAATACTTGAATTGATGAAGAAAGAAGGTATGGAAATAGCAGAGGTTTTAACCGGTTTGAATGAAGGACATACACCAGCGAGAAAGATGTATGAAAAAGTTGGTTTTAAAGAGTTTTCTAAGTCAATTTTATATACCAAAAAACTTTAAAAATGGAAAGATTTAGAGATTGTTATTTAAAAAGAGAGGGAGAGATATTTCTATTAGGTAATAGTAAGATTGAAAGAATAATTTTTGCTGGAGAAGGGAGTTGTTATACAATAAGTTTTTACGACAAAGAAAACAAAAAGGAATGGTCTGAAGGTAAAAAAGAAAAGTTTCCTTTGTTTGACTTTTCTTTTGAGGGGCTGGTTGGAATAAAAACTGGCGAGGATTTATATCATAGACCTATATCTCTGAAAGATGTAAAAACTGATATAGAAAAAGGTAATTCTGGAAATGATGCCTTTAAAATTATTTTTTATTTAATAGATAAATTTTCAAAAACTTGTATAAAAAGAATATATCTTCTCTATCCTGAATTACCCGTTATTATTATCCAGTCAGAAATACTTTCAGAAAATTATCCAGCCAGTGATTTTTATACTGAAAAAGAAAATATTGTTGATACTCTGAGGTTTAAGAGAAAAATACTTTATGAAGGGAAGGCGGTTGAATTTTTTACAATGACTGATAAGACAAATCAACTTGTTAAAGAAGAGAGTTTTAACTTTTCAACAATATATAATTTAAAGGGGAATTTTTTACAATTCAGAGACAAAAACGATAGTTGTGGTATTTTTATTTTAAAGGAAAGTCCTGTATCTTCTGACCTGAGGCCTGAAGTAAATTGTGATTTTAAAATCTTTCAAAATAGTTTAAAGATTATGGGATGGGGGATAAGAGCAGAGGATGCTGGAAATTTAAAATGGAAAAAGAGTTATAAAGTAGTAGTCGGTGTATATAAAGGTACGGAACTTGATGCATCAATTGCCTTAAAAAGATATCAAATGCATAGATATAAATTTATTCCAGAGAGAGATTATATGGTTATGGCAAACCCCTGGGGAGATGGAAATGTCTATAATAATTTATGTGAAAAATTTGTATTAAAGGAACTTGAAAGTTGTTATAAATTTGGGATTACACATTATCAGATAGATGACGGCTGGCAAGGTGGAGGAAAGGCAATTGATATAATAAACAATAAATTTATTGATAAGAAATTCTGGAAAGTTGATAAAAAGAAATTTCCTCATTCTTTTTATAAAATAAGTGAAAGAGCAAAAAAACTTGGCATAACCCTCGGTCTCTGGTTTGTTCTAAATAGAAATAATCAATATAAAAATTATCTTCAGGATGTAGAAATAATTCTTGATTTTTATAAAAAGTTCGGGATAAAAGTTTTTAAACTTGATGCTATAAATATTCAGACAAAGAATGCAGAGGAAAATTTTGAATTATTTTTAAAGGAAACTTATGAGAAATCAAATGGTAAGATTGTTTTTAATTTTGATGTGACAGGTGTAATGGATAGAAGGCCGGGCTACTTTTACCTTTCAGAATATGGTAATATCTTTCTTGAGAATAGATATACAAATATTAAAAATGATTATGCAGAAAAGAAATACTATCCATATAAAACACTAAGAAATTTGTGGCAACTTTCAAGATATGTTTTACCACAGAAATTACAGATTGAAATCTTAAATATTTCTCTGAATAGGGACCAATATGCTGAAAAAGATGTCCTTGCTCCCTTTAATTATGCCTGGGAATATTGTTTTGGAATAACTATGTTTTCCAATCCTTTATTCTGGGGTGAGATTTCTAATTTTCCGGAAGAATCACTGGCGAAATTAAAAAATTTAATTTTGCTTTATAAAAAATATAGAGAGGAAATTTTTTCATGTGATATTTTACCTATTGGTGAAACTCCAGATGGTTTTAACTGGACTGGATTTATCACATATCCACAAAGAGATACAAATGGCTTCCTTTTAATCTTCAGAGAAAATAACCTGTCAAAAACGTATGAATTTAGTATGGAACCATTAAAAAACAAAAAGGTTTTTCTACTTTATAGCTCTTCTGAGTGTTCTTTTGCCTGCAGTAAAGATTCAATCAAAATCAAGCTTGAAGAGCCAAACTCTTTTGCCTTTTTAATTTTTAAATAAAAATGAAGAAGAAAAAAAGATGAATGAAAAATCTTGGGAAAAATATAAAAGGAGTTTAAATTATCTTGCAGGTGGGAGTTCAACAAATTCAAAAAAACCAGTGTTTGAAGGTTATGAACCAGCACTTATAGTTAAAGGTGACGGTTGTAGAATCTGGGACTTAGATGGTAATGAATATATTGATTTTAGATGCGGTCTGGGTCCTGTTACTCTTGGATATAATATTCCTGAAATAAACAAAGAGATAATAAGCCAGTTGAAAAATGGTATTTCTTTTTCTTATCCACATCCTCTTGAAGGAGAAGTGGCTGAAAAACTCACAGAGATTATACCCTGTGCAGAAAAGGTCAGGTTTTTAAAAACAGGAGGGGAAGCAATTGCTGCCTGTATTAAAATTGCCCGTGCCTTCACTGGAAGAAATAAAATCATTCAGTGTGGATATAATGGATGGCTCAACACCCTTTCAACAGGAGAATATTTACCTTCAGGGATAGCAAGAAGTCAACCACTGAGAGGGGTCCCCTTTCAAATTTCTTCTCTCCATTTTTCTTTTCCCTGGGCAGATATTGATAAATGGAAAGAGTTTTTTGCAAAAGAAGGAAGTGATATAGCGGCGGTTGTTATTGCATCAAATTATGAAAAAATAGAAAAAGGAAAAGAGTTTTTACCACAGATAAGGGAACTGACAGAAAGATATGGAAGTTTGATGATAATGGACGAAATTGTTACAGGGTTTAGATTGGCAAAAGGAGGGGCACACGAGTATTTTAATTTCTTACCTGATATGGCTGTTTTCAGCAAGGGAATAGCAAATGGTATGCCATTATCAGCATATCTTGGGAAAGCAGAACTAATAGAACTTTCTTTTGAAATCGGTATATCCTCTACCTTTGGTGGGGAGACATTATCGCTTGCGTCAGCAAAAGCCACAATCAAATTTTATAAAGAAAGGGATGTAATTTCACATTTATGGGAAGTGGGAAATATGTTTAAAGAAGGGGTGAATAATTTATTTAAAAAATATGAATTTCATGCTGAATTAAAGGGTTTTGGAGTATGCCCGATTTTTATTTTCAAGGATAATGCTCTGAAGGAGAAATTTTTTACGCATTGCAATAGAAATGGTGTTGCACTTTACAATGTTTCATATGTAAATTATTCTCATAAAAGAGGAGATATAGAAGAGGCACTTAACAGAATAGAAAAAGCAATAAAAATGGTCAAAGATGAAAATAATTGATATACACACCCATACAACATCAGAAGATTGTAAGGAATGGATTGATTATGCAAAAAAACTTGATGTAGTAATGTCCTGCCTTCTTGGAGATGTTCTTAAATATAGTTATAACCAGAATGAAAATCAGGTTAGAGAAATAAATGACCTGACAATACTTCTTACAAAAAAATATCCTTCATTCTTTGCAGGTTTCTGCTATTTAAATCCCAGAAATTCAAAAAGATTTATTCAGGATGAAGTTGAAAGGTGTGTGGTAAAAAATGGCCTTTCTGGAATAAAACTTGAAGTATCTACTGTTGCTTCTGATAAAAGCGTATTTGAAATTGCTGACATTGCGGTAGAGTTAGACATCCCTGTTTTACATCATGCATTCAATACTTTTACCATTGGTAAAAATCCTTCACCTTCCTGTTATCAAACAGACCCTTGTGATATAGCAGTTCTTGCAAAGAATTTCCCGAAATTAAAAATTATTATGGCACATCTGAGAGGAGTGGATATAAGGGGAATAATAGAGGTGAAGGATTATGATAATGTTTTAGTTGATACATCAGGTGCACAACCCATCACCGGCATCATTGAATATGCTGTTAAAAAGATTGGCTCTGAAAGGATATTGTTTGGTTCTGATGTTTATTATCCTTATGGAAGAGATATTCCTGTCCAGATAAAAGCAGTAGAGGCAGCCAAAATAAAAGCAAAAGACAAGGATAATATATTCTTTAAAAATGCCGAAAGGATACTCAGGAAATGGTAATTGATGTGAATGTAAATTACGGTATCTGGCCATTCAGAAGGTTTGAGATAAATACTGTTAAAAAAATTGAAGAAAAATTGAAGAAAAATGGCATTGATTATGCATTTATCTCACATCTCGGGTGTGTCTTTAATTTTCAGGAGGTTGAGGAATATAATAAAGAACTCATAGAAAAAATTAAAAACCATAGGTGTCTTCACTTACTTCCTGTTATAAACCCTAAAGTTTGTGATATAGAAGAGATAGAAAACTTAAAAGCAATAAAAATCATTCCAGGTTATCACTTCTACTCCTTAAATGACAAGAATTTCAACACCTTATTCAAAAAAATCAATGACAAAAAAATACTTTTATTTATTCAGATGAGATATGAAGATGAAAGGAGCCATCATCCATTATTTAAAGTTAAACCACCTGCCCTGGAAGAGATAAAGCAATTTGCGCTAAATTTCCCGGAGATTAGAATAATTCTTTTATGTGGTTACTTTAATGAAATCGTTCAACTGTGCAAAATTGAAAATATTTATTCAGATATTTCATTTGTTGAACATTATAAAACAATAAAATCTCTTCTATGTAAAATACCTGCAGATAAAATTCTTTTTGGAAGTCATACACCCTTTTTATATCTTGAATCACAAATTGCAAAAATAAAATATGCTGAGGTTAAAGAAGAAGAAATAGAAAAGATATCCTTTAAAAATTTTTCCCTGTTATGGGGCGGAATCCCATCTTTTTTGCAAAAATAGAAAAAGTTTTAATAAATACCTTCCTGCTTCTCTAATATCTTTTGAACTTCTTTCACCTTAACCTTATCCACAGGAAGATTTTTATCTAAAGAAAGATAAGCAGCAACTCCAGCAGCGTGTCCGGTTGCCATACAGGTAGCCATAACCCTTATTGAACCCATTGCTTTGTGCTCCGCGGAGATACATCTCCCCCCAACTATTAAATTTTTTGATTTTTCAGGTATCAAACAACCGTAAGGAATACTGAACCAGTCATTGTCAGGAGGGCTCAAATGCTTCCTTGCAGGCAGATAATCTTTATATCTGTCAAGTGCAAAGCAGTATTCCTTTGTAGGACATGCTTTTATACATAGATGAACATTGTCCTTTGTCCTTCCAAGTGGACAGTGTATATCAATCCAGTATGTTCCTTTTGCAATACTATCATCTACTTTTTTGCCACTTAAAATATCTTCATCTGTAAGTGTATATAACCCTTTTATCTGTCTTGTTTCTCTAATCCCTATATTTGCTGATAAAGCAGAAATATAAGAATCTTCAAATCCCGTTCTCTCTTAAAAATTGCCAGTACTTATAAACCTGCTGCCTTAAAAAAATCTCTCCTTTTGTCAAATCAAAGACATCTGTTGCATCACCGGAAAATCTCATAACATTAAAGGACCTTTCTCCTTTCCTTATGGTACTTCCCTTTCCTCCAGGATATGTATTATAAATCTTTAATTCACCCTTTTCCCGCATCTCATTTAATTTTTTAATCGCCTGCATGACAACTTCTTCTGTAATTTTTTCTTCATCTATCCCTGCAATCTTAAAAACACAGCCCATTGCCTGCATCTTTCCATCAAAAAACCTTCCTTTTGTATATCCAGAACCAGAATAATAAGCAACATCTGCGTCCCCAGTAGCATCTATGAATACTTTCCCCTTTATTTTCATCTTTCCACTTTTATTCGCAACTTCTACTTCCCTTACTTCTCCATCTTCTACTTTCGTATCAAAAACAAAAGAATGATAAAGAAATTCAACCTTTGCTTCCAGAAGCAATTCTTCAGAGGATATCTTCAAAATTTCTGAATCAAATGGTATATGCCCTTTTTTATATGCGTCTTCCCATCTTTCACATCCACCAAGTTTGTGTGTCTTTTCAATCAGAAATTTCAAAAAACCACTAACTGCCGGCTCTTTTTCACTTAGATAGTGACCGAGTATACCTCCCACAAGTCCATTTGTTGCCATCCCACCAGGAAACCCATATCTTTCTATCAACAAGACATCTGCACCAAGTTTTGCTGATGCCCAGGCAGCAGCAAGTCCAGCAGGTCCTCCACCAATAACAACAATATCTCTCTCCATTTCTTCTCCCCTTTCACAATAAACAGTTATTTTGTAGAAAAAAGTCAGTCAATATCAGGACCGAGTATACCATAACTCCAGACAGTAGAACTTCTATAAGATTTTCTATAAATTTTCTGTGGCTTGAATGTTTCTATAATTTTTATACTCTCTTCTACTATTTTCTCACCGGTCATTATATTACAATTTGAATAACTGGTAAGGACAGTTTCATAGCCGCCCCCTGAAGGAGAAAAAGAGTCCTTATCGGGTAGATAGCCCACATTTCCATTTGAAAGTTCAACAACAAATGTAAATGGGAAGTGTGACCGTTCCTTTATCTTCTTTCCAAGAGAGCAAAAGAATTCTCCCGGGTTTGAAACGATTATAACAGGGCCTATCTGAATTGCCTGAACCTCTATCTCAATTTCTTTCTGCTTTTTGAAAAGATAGTCATAAATAACCCTTTCCTTTGCAAATGTCCATTCAGTTGTATTTCTCACATTTTCATCCTCAAGCCCTTTTTTTACAATACCTTCTGCTTTTTTCAATTTCTCTTCTGATTGTTTTCTTCTTTCTACATTGAATACATTGCTTTTGCACTTTAAAGGGGAAAAATCATATTTATCTTCAGTTAAAATGACCTTCAAACTCTCAAGTCCAATTCTTGTCCCAGTATAACTTGCCCATTTCTCTCCGAATTCAGGTTCTCTGTCAGATAGATTGTTTACCTGTGTTACATCTCCACTTGCTCCCTGAAGAAGAATAACAATTGAATTTTCTCCCATGGTCTTTCTTATTATTTTTTCAGTGTAATAAAGCCAGTCAGCAGAAGCACCATCACAACCGGTTGTACAGTGACAAGCAAAGTTTACAAGACAGCCGAGAAAAAGATTATTTTTATTCCAGAAAGAGAGCACCCCAACATCAGAATCAACAGGTCCTGCTGGCTGGAGAATATCTGGATTTCCTTTCCCTGGATGGGTATAGACCCTTCCATTTCTCATTTTGAACCTTCTATTAAAAGAGACACCTTCTTCAAAACCATATCCTGCCTGACACAAAACATCTTCTTTCAATCTATCAGCCATTGAAATTGCATCAATAACTCTCTTCTTCACAAATTCATAATAAAATGGGGCTGAAATTACTGAATATTTTGAAAGAAGAATTTTAACAATTTCAGGTGCATCTTCATATTCTGAAGGCAGTGGACCGAATAATGGACCTCCTGAATGGGTATGTGTTGCTGATATTAAAAGATTTTCTTTTTTTATTCCTAACCTATTTTCAATTTCATCCCTTATCTCATTTACAAATTTTCTTGAATGGATGACAAGCGTATCAAGAACACATATTCCAATCTTTTCTCCATTTTCTTCTGCCACAAATGCCCTTGCTTTGAGAGGGTCATGAATTTTTTCAATATATACCTTCCCATACCCACCAGGCCTTTCCATCCCTATAAATGGCGTTATATCCGTCTCAAAAAAGCCGACTTTCATACTCATAGGCGATAATCAATCTTTAAGGGTGTCCCCTTTTTTGAACTTTCTACTGCCACAAGACAGGCAATAACAGTTTTTGCTCCTTCTACTTCATTTGTTGGGATTGGTTTATCATTCAGGATACAATCAACAAACTCATCAATTTCAGCACTTACATTGTGAGAAGAAATATTCACCGGAAATGTGGCAAAACTGTAATCCGTTTTTTCTTTATAATATTTCTGGGAGCAGAGATATATCTGGGGACTTGTATTATCACATATAATTGTTCCTTCTGTTCCATAAATCACAGTTCTCATCGTATATGGCCTCACGCATCCAATGGAGACAAATACCTTACCAATTATATTCTGAGGTAATCTGAATATCGCAATTGTTGTATCATCAACAGGCCAGTCAAGAAGACACTTATGATTTGCATATGCAAAAACTTCTGATGGGTCACCTGCAATCCATCTCACAAGGTCAACAGCATGGCATCCACCACCAAGAAATGGTTCTCTTCTCGGGTCTTTTCTCCAGTTATTAACCCCTGAAACCTTTGAATAATTATGGGCATATTCACTTTCTATAAAAAATAATTCTCCTATATCTCCCTTTTCAACCATCTTTTTTGCAAGAACAAATCCAGGGGCATATCTGCATACCTGTCCAACCATAAACCTTCCACCTGTTTTTTTTACTGTATCAACAATCTTTTTTGCTTCTTCTATATCTGATGTCATTGGCTTTTCACAGAAAACATACTTTCCCTTTTTCAGTGCATATATTGATTGTTCGGCGTGGTAAAAGTCAGGGCTTGCTATAGAGATAATATCTATCTCAGGAATATCAACCAATTCTCTGTAGTCATTTACTGCAATTTTGATATTGTATTCATCCGCCGTCTTTTTCAGTACTTCTTTGTCTGTATCACATATTCCATAAACCTCTGTAAAAAGATTTTTCTTATAACCTTCAATGTGTGCCTTTCCCATCCTCAATCCAATAACGCCAACCTTAAATTTCTTCATTCTCTTTATCTCCTTCGTAAATATTTAGTAAACTGCGTTTGCATTTAACTTACCCCATCTAATCTCACTTGTCAATTTTTGTCTCCGAACTAATTTTTACTTTGATATATTATATCACGATTATACCCCCCACAAATTTGTCAAGAGGCGTAAAAGCCATTGATACACAATAGATGTACCTTGGCCAAGAAATAAAAAAACCTAACTATGAAGCCACTTTAAATTTTTTCTTTTTAACGGGGTTTAACAAGGATTTACAAACTGTTATACATAAGACTTAATTATTTTAAATACTGGGGAGTTTAAAAATTTTGGTTTCAAATTCTCCTATTTTGTTTCCACTTTCATAAATGGTAATACTTAATATATTTTCTCCTTCTTTTATAAAAGAATTATCAATCTCAAAATTCAATAAATTACCTTTAATCTTTTCTTCTCTCTCCATCTGGTTTAACTTAAATTTTATAAATGTCTCTTTCCAACTTACTTCTCCAAGATTGATTTTTACCTTCCCTTTTAGATTTTCTTTTTCATACAAAAATTGGTTTTCAACAAAAACATTCATTACATCTTTTATATTAACAAAATCAAGGTCAACAAAAGAAATATTTTCAAAAATTGCAGAATAATAGATAATATATTCTCCAAAATTTTTATTTTCAAAAGGAATTTCAATTTTGCCTTTTCCTTTTTTCAACAATATAGTTTCTTCTTTTAAAACTGTTTTTTTTCTGCTGAATAAATCCTCTATTGCTATTTCTACATTGCCTTTATTTAACTTTTTGTCTTTTTCATAATTTAAATAAACAATATTTTTACCATATCCAGTAAAAGGGGCAAAAAATGAAATCTTTAATTTATTTAAATCTGTATCTCCTATTTTTACAACTCCAAATTTATCCGGCTGATGAAAGCCCAATTCTCCCGGTGTTAATTTCCATTGTAGTAGTTCATTTGTCTCCCAGTAATTTCTGCATAGATTTAATCCAAAGATAGAACCTACAGGAATTTTGTCAAACCCAAAACTTGAAAATGGAATTATTATTAAAGAACCCCACCAATTTTTATCAGAATATGTCTTTACTTTTGCCATTGAACTCCAGGAAAGGTCAGTTACTGTTTCTTTCTTTTTATATCTTGGGTCTGTTTCTCTTGGGTCTGGGATTTCTTTAATAAAGCAAATTGAATCATATATTTCTCCTACTGAATTTATTATTAGATGATAATATCTTTTCTCTGTTTTAAATGGGTCAATAAAAATCTCAAAGTTATCATCATTCCATATTTTGCCTTCTTCTTTTTCATATTTCCTTCCTTTTAAATCATATTTTTCAGATTTCTCACTCTCTAAATATATTATTAGATTTTTTTCATCTGCACCTATATATCCCCTTGCTTTTAACTTTGGCATAATACCTGCAGGATAAACCAAAAAATTTTCTAATTTAACTCCTTTGCTTTTAATAATATCAAGAATGTTTTCTTCTGAAGAAATTTTTAAAACAGGAATTGTTAATTCTTCCTTTTTCTCTGCTTTTTTTATGTTTTCTGCTTTTGCCCATTTTAATGATATAAATTCAGAGGAAAATAAAAAATTCGGTAAAAACAAAAAAACAAAAATTTTATTTTTTAGTTTCATTTTCAATATCCTTTATGTAATTTGTTATCATTAATCTTATTTTATCACATGTCTCATCAGACCATGGTTCTGTTTCTTTTGCATAATATCTCATATCTGTTTTTATTGAATTGGTTATGTAGTTTAAAAAATCTTCTGCTTTATTTATTGTCTCTTTCAATTTTTTATTATCTGTATCTTTATTCTTATCTATCAAATTTTTCAAAGTTAAACAGTATCTATAATCTATTATCCCTTCTGCTACAGATACAACATCCATCCTTTTGCCCATCTCTAAATCAGAATCAAGAATTAAACTATATCTGAGACTACCCATGGTTGGCAAACAAGGGATATTATAAAATACATTATGTTCTGGACCAAAATTCCACTGTAACCTTCCAAAAGGATGGGTCTTAAATATGTAGTAGCCATATGAAAATCTGTTATTCTCGATATTGTAAAAACATAACTTCCCTCCTGCTTTTTTTATTTTGTCAATTGTCTCTTCTGTTATAGGAAACTCATAATTAATTGTAGGATAATCCAGATATGGTATCATTAAATGTTCTGGAATACCATTCATTGATGCAAGAAGTTTCAAATTAGTTCCTTTGACTGACTCTTTATAAAGAGATGCTAATTGTTCTCCAAATTTCCCTCCTTCAAGACCACAATTACTTAATTCATCACTTATATAAATTGCAATTTCCCTTTCTTTCATTTCTTCTTTATAATAATCTGCTAAATGCTCAATTATTAATTTCATATTTTTCTTCACATCTTCTGTAAATCCTTTCTTTCTCCATTCATCATTCGGGTCTGGAACAAGCCCGGGAATGATCTGTGCATATAAAATAAAAGGTGCTTTTGGGAAATATTCTTTGTAAAATGATAATATCTTTTCCCATCTTTGCAAAACACTGGTTGGCTCTACCTTCCCATCCTCTGTTATTTTAAAAGGATACCATGGTATTTCTATACATCCCCAGTTAAATCCAAGGTCTTTCATCTCCTTTAAAATTTTCTCCATCAGTGAGTCATTAAATTTAATAAAATCCTCATCTTCTGTGTTTACAAATCTAAATAAAGGGGACCTTGGATATTTTGTATACATACCTAAATAAATATCTGACTCATCCAATCTAAATGGTAGAATTTTTAGCTCAACAGGTAATTCTTTTGTTGTTGTGTCTGTTTTAACTATAACCCTTCCCTTATAATTTCCTTCTTTTATATTTTCTGGTATTTTTTTAATGAAAATAACAAATTTTCTTGTAATATTAGAAGGAAAATCCATTTTTTTATATCTGGTAGCATACCTTTCTTCTATGGAGTATTTACCGGGTTCACGCTTACCGGGTTCACGCGATGTTGGAACATATCTGCATAGAAAAATAGAGGCATACTCTTTTGATATCTTATCCCCTGATTCAGAAATTAAATCAGAAATATTTATATCAACCCCTTTTAAATCCTTTAATGGCACCAATCCAAAACCTATAATAACCATCTGCCCTTTTGCTGAAAATCTCTTTATTGGTGTATTTATTTCTTTTTCTTCTGGTGTTGAATAAGGAACAATTTCTTTATAATAAGGAACTGGATAAAGTAAAAAATCTTCTGTATACTTTTTTGATAAAATACCTTCTCTTTTCTCAATTTCAAATTTAAATTTACTATCTACATATTTTCTTGAGAAATCCAATATCTCTTTTATTTTCTCTGATAATTGCTCTTTATTTTCTTCAGGATAGATTAAAATACCATTTACACTCACTGCTTTTGAAAATTCTATTTTTATTTCTTCAACATCATTCTCTGTATCAACATTTATTATCTGATAATAGGGTAATACATATTTCTCAAATAAACTATCTCCTGGTAAAAAATCGTCTTCAAATTTAGAAAAAAACCATTTAACATAATTATGAAAATTGTTTTCTTTCTGATAGATTGTCTTTTCATTAATTTTTATATAGTAAGAAGAATACCACATCTCAGGAGGAAGTAATCTACTACCTGAATATAATTGTCCTGTAATTAATGCTATTCTATATTTCCCTTTTGGAACATCTATAGTAAATATTAATGGCTGCTCTGTTCTGCTTTTAACAAAATCACACAATAACGGGTCTAAATCTAAATCACCAACTCCATATTCTGAAGAATTCTGATTCATTGATAAACCATTTTTACCTTCCCATCCATACTTTGTCTTCCCTTTCTCATATATATCTTTCTCTGTAACCTTTATAAAATTTTCCATACAGGGTGAGTCATCACTCCCCATGTCAAAAAGAAAAATATTACCTTCAGAAAATAAAAAAGAAACTGAAAAAATTATAAAAAATAAAATCTTATTCATAACTTACCTCCTCGTATAATATGTTTGTAAAGCTTTTAAAAGTTTTTAAATAAGTTTTTGTACAATCGCTCATTGAAAATTTGAAAAAAGTAGCCGGGTTCTTTATCATATCTATAGTGAGGTAGAG
>Ga0078972_1010682_pt1 | contig 16954 bp, 14 predicted proteins | sample YelNatPaOPGAMG01_FD_67568 | JGI IMG/M metagenome (GOLD analysis project Ga0078972, IMG submission 67568) | Hot spring thermophilic microbial communities from Obsidian Pool, Yellowstone National Park, USA - OP-RAMG-01 (SPADES assembly) (version 2) | ecosystem: Environmental > Aquatic > Thermal...
CTTGCCTTTTCTGTATCTGCCATCGTATGCATCACGTATTTTTTATGGGGTTCGGAACTAGACTGGCTTTATCGAAGTCCCTAAAGCCTCATTCAACATCCTCGCCAACTCATTGAACGATGTAGACACTCCTGTCCCTACGTTCACCACCTCTCCCTTCAGGTCCGGCCCCATAGACAAAATGTTTGCCTCCACCACATCGTCGAAGTTAACTTCAGACTTGGAGATGCGGTGCATTTCTTGGAAGCAGGCTATCATCCAAGCTCTATAGGTGGTTTCGAAGATTTTGGCCAGTTCCGTTTCTTGGCTGCTTTTCAAAATCTTTGTCTTCAATCCTAGTTTTTCAAAGTGTTTCTTCGCCCTTATTGAAGATTCGGCGTTAACTCCACCGATGTATTTTGTCCACCGCTTTAGCTCCCATTTCATGTACTCGACTTTTACGCACCCCTCTGACTGGGGAGTGCGCGATAAAGCATTTGTTGCATCGTTGCTCTACCTTTCTTGTTGTTCCAGGTGTGACTTTGCTGTTGATGATGACGAGTTTGGGTTTAAAGCATTCAATGTATTCTACCGCGGTTTCTACAAATTCTTTTGTGTTAACACAAGGGATGCAGATGTGCATCACATCGACGCTATCGGGTAATGCTTTTTGCTCTAAAGTCTGGCAAGGGATTATGTTAATTTTAAGATTATGGGCTAAGATGAGCAAATGATTCGATAGCCTTTACTATCCTTCTTGCTGCATAGCCGTCTCCAAAAGGGTTCGGTGTAAACCTCTTCTTTATGGATTCATATTTTTCCTCAACATTCCTTATCGCTTTGGCGATCTTGTCTGGGTCTGCGCCTGCGATCTGGTTTACGCCGGCTTCGACTGTTTCCACCCACTCCGTTGACTCTCTGAGTGTTACGCAGGGTGTTTGTGACCAGAAGGCTTCCTTCTGAAGCCCTCCGGAATCTGTTAGGACGAGCTTTGCGTGTTTGAGAAGCTTGAGCATGTCGATGTAGCCTACCGGCTCTATGGGTTTGATTTTGCTTTGGTTTAGCGGTATGTTGGATTCCCTTAGTCTGTTCGCTGTCCTTGGGTGAATTGGGAAGATGATTTCTGTCTTAGCTTCCTGTATTCCTTTTAGGACACTTCCTAGCCTTATTGGGTCGTCGACGTTTTCGGCTCTGTGGAGTGTTAGTAAGCCGTATTCTTTGTCGGAGAGCTCTAGCCTTTCTAGGATGTCAGAGCTATCGGCTCTATCCTTAAACTTTAGGAAGACGTCGTACATGGTGTCTCCTGTCAGATATGTTTCTCCGATGACCGATTCCCTCTCCAAATTCTTCTTGCAGTTTGGAGTTGGTGCGAAGAGCAGTTTTGAGCAGTGGTCTATAAGCCTTCGGTTTATTTCCTCAGCCATCTTCATATCATAGCATCTGGCACCAGCCTCTATGTGGGCTACGGGTATACCGATCTTAACGCCAGTTAATGCTCCTGCTAAAGCTGAGTTAGTGTCTCCAGGGATCAACACTAAAGAGTAAGCATTTCGTAGTAGGTACTTTTCAAGCCTCAGCATGATCTCCCCTGTTTGATAGGCGTGAGAGCCTGAGCCTACACCCAAATTTACTGCAGATTCAGGAAGCTCAAACTCTTCAAAAAATATTTGAGAAAGCCTGTAGTCGTAATGTTGACCAGTATGAATTATTACTATTTCCAACTCCTGTTTTAAAGCTTCTTGGATTATAGGAGCTGTCTTGATTATCTGAGGTCTAGTACCTACAACTACTACTATTCTCATACCATATACATTCTGTTCAATTTTAGATAACCGTTTATTTTACATTATTGAGTATACGAAACGGTTTTCTTATTTATCTTGAGATATGGAAAATATTGACAATGCGGTTTTCCAGATACCATCAGCCCTATCCATAACCGCATAGTATAGCCAAAGTTCATCTCCTTTAATTAGTGGTGATGGAGTATCAAGAGCAATTTCGCTTTTTATTTTTGGTAATATCATCTTTTTTTCTTCAGGACCATTTATAAGTATCTCTTTATCGGTTGGATTATTAAAGAAGGGAGAAAAATCTTCAATCAGAGCTATATACTGTTTATAGGGAAAGCCTACTGAATACGTTGAAGTTGCCGGAAGAAGATAATATCTCTCACCTAATCGTATGTAACCGGGACAAAAAAGAGACTCGTTCCACGCTCCTTTAGAACCATTAAGATGCTTTAGGGGATTTCTTTCATATTTGTATGCTTCTATCTCGTTAGGCGACCTAACATGTAGTTTCAGTATCCCTATCATACGTAGCCAATACCTTGGTCCAAATAACGTCTTCTGCAAACCTCCTTTATTAGAGACATTACTATAATACAGTAGCACTTCATCATCTGTTTGCTTAACTACGCTAGGTCCTAAGTCGATGTCATTACCCTCCCAGAAATACTGTGGTTTAATGAGTTCCTTAAGAAAACGCCATGGCCCCTTTAGATCTTCCGAGTAGGCTATACAAATTCTACGTACCCCATTTTTAGGCTTTCCCGAAAATGCCATCAAATAAAACCCTTTAGTTTTGAACACAACCGGAGTTACTGCTTGCTCATAACCTATTTCTTTAGCGTCAAGAATGGGGTTCATTTCATCGAGTTTTTTAAAGTTTAAGCCATCACTCGAAATTGCTAAACCAATGTTAGCACTAGACCATTTGATATCAGAGGAGCCTGTGTAAAAAAGATAAAACCTATTTTCATCATAGAGTAATGAACCAAACGTAGCTGCACCAGCGTCAAAACCTTCATTTGATACATCCAATACTAAACCTTTATGTTCTTTTTCCTTTATTACGATCATAAGCATCTTCCTACTTTTTAGAATAAAATTAGATTAAAAACTTAAATAAAGTTACTCTACTTGTCATAATGGTATAATAACTTCTTAGTTGTGGATGAAATTGACTTATGAAATGTGGTAGCTCTCTCACATTTCCTCCCATTAAATGTATTGTACTAAAATTTTCCTTAAGAAGTTGCTCTAACGCATCATCCAAGGTGTAGGGGCCTGCTTGCATTTTTCTACCAGCATCTGAAACGAAGGCAAGAAATCTATAAGCTTTTCCAATCTTTCTATCTATGAGAAACATTTCCACACTCGCCATCTGACCATCAAATAATGTGGAGACATATACCCTTAAAGCATTTAACTCCTCTAATTTTTTTAGAAGATTATAAACCTTCAGTAAATTTGATATCTCATATCTTTGCTTACCTCGAGATAATTCTTCTCTATGATCAAAAAGCCATTTTTTCAAATTAGAATTGATTGATACTTTCTTGATCTTCAAACCCATTTTCTCGGCATATCTCAAAGACCAGTGAAGTGACTTCGTATATTTTTGCGATCTTTTTTGTAATTCATCAAATCCAATGAAAGCATATTCATAATTTACATGACTTTGAAAATCAAGCCAAAGAAATGGTCTAATATCATTTAAGTAAAGTGGGTTAGTCATCTTGAGGTACAAAAAGTGTTTCTTGAGATGATCACCTATCAAAGTTAGAAGATCTATCTTTTTTCTATCATCGGAGATATATGTGGAAAAACAGAAGCCTAGCCAGTGAATTAATGGCCCCTCGGAAAATGTTACAGGGAAAATAACAAATTTGCTTTGTTTAATTAATGGAACGCCAACAGATATAGAAGGTGATTCATAAATCAGATAGTAAACCTCGCCATTAATTAAATCGCATTTACGCCATTCGTCAAGTAATAAGTGATATACCGTTCTATATTCGAAATCGTTCACAACTTTAATCCAAGTTTCATAATCTACAGCTTCTACTTTAATCATATTAAATAGCTCCCGACTAAGCTTCCATATATTTTCAATCCTGTATTAGTAGACTTTCTCCAAAATAATTTACTCTATGTAATATCTTAGTTATAAATAAGAATTTCAAAACTATAACAATTTCCTTTATAAAAAACCCACATTTCTCTATTCCTCTCTGAGAGGAAATATTTTCTAAATCGGTGGCAATATAAATATCATGTCCATTTAATTTTTTACAAACTTCATATAAAACCCAAGGATAAATTCTTTGACCTCTATACAATGGATGAGTTTCACAATATTCAACATAGTAAGTATTAGGAGGTATGGCTAAATAACAGTTTCCTAAAACTTCAGATTTAAATGGACCTTTTTGGACGCACCCTCTGAAAACTAAATTCTCCTTATCAAATACAAGTAAGACATACCCCCTATTACTTAAGCATTCCATAAAATGAAGAACGACATATTCTTTCATTATAGGTGAATTGTCAAAGTTGATCTTAGAGAGCACATTCACGTCATCAATTATTTTTAGTTTATATTTTTTACTTAGTTTTTCAAATACATCAAGATATTCGTTTAAAACTTTCTGATTTTTGTCATACATATAGAGTATGAATCCTCTGGTCTTAATAATCATGTTATATCAAGTTTTTCAAATCATACTTTCAGACAGCTACACTATGGTAAAAAATGTTGAATTTAGTTAGAACATTGAGAATTTTTTCACTACGATACTATAAAGGTTGCCGACTGAGCCTTTAGCTAAATATGTTACCTTAAGAGTATTCACCAGCTTGCTTTTTACTTCATAGTAGTCTCTTATGATCTTCAGCAATTTTATCCCTCCTCTGAGTTCTAGCAATTACCTTTGTTTTCAAGCTAATGTAGCCGGAGCCCAAGACCGCTAAGCGTAAACTCCTATCTTGGATCGATTTAAAGAGTCTCTCCATCAACGAGCTATTTTTACCATACTTTCCACAAGTCATACTTATAGCGCTTCACTATTATTATGAGTCTTACAAAATTTATAGTAGGTTGTAAACTTCATCTTCTCACATGTAAAGCCGCACTCCTTTAACAATTTAAACATTCACCAACCCTCCTCCAAAGTGCGCACTTTCAAATAATGATTTGGAAATTCATAGGGATTGTAATTTTCCTACAGTAGAGCTCCATTAACTTATCCTTTAATGTACTGTAGCAGTATCCAATATCCCTTCCATATCCTACCAAGTAGGTTGTTTAAAAGGAGCCAAAACCTGAATGGGAGGTGTTGAAAGATCGTTGACGCTGATACTATTTCTACGTTTGGAAAGTGATAGCTAGAAATGAGAGCGTAATTTTTGGGCAGGAGTTGGCTCACTTTTCCTTCGTCCATCGAATGCAGGTGGCCCCAGAGGGGTGTCAGCTTTCCGCAGTGGATGCATCGGATGTATGTTATTTGCTCCTTATATGGGACGGTGATTATAAGAGTTCCTCCTTTCTTTAAGACCATGTCTATTTCTTTGCAGAGCCTTCGTTGCGACTCGATAGGCAGATGTTCCAACACTTCAAGCATTATTACCTTATCGACTGAGCCTTCTCTTAGGGGCATAGCTGCTGCATCAGCACGGATAAATTGAACATTATTCGCTTCCAACTTTTTCTTAGCAATCTTAAGGGAGTTTTCAGAGATCTAAACCTACTACAAGGCTTGCCTTCAGAAGATGGCTTACTACAAACCCTTCACCACAGCCCGCATCTAGGATTATGTCGCCTTCTTCAGGTCGTAAGTAGAAAGCCGTTACTTGAGCTCTACGCTCCTGCCTATGTCTCGCCCTTCCGCTAAGCTCCCATATATTTTGGTCGGTCAAAGTTTTTCTCCTCTTGTCGTTTTCGAAGATAAAGTAAGGGCTATCCCGAGAAATATTGGAAGCAAGACCGCAAACCCAAATATTGTGAAAACGGGCATTAACGGAGTACATTCGGGTCCTAAAACCTCTAGAAGAGCGTCTACTGTATCAGTGCCACCTTCTAAACATCTTACCCTACTTAAGGAACTATGAACAAAAAAACACGTCACCCTCTCTATGACCCCCCAGACCTCTTAAATCTTCCATAATCTTATCTTTTATGATCTTTTTGCCTAATAATTGGTTTAAATAAAGACTTAGTTTCTTTTGAGTAAGCTTCAGTAAATATTTGCTAATTTCCATTATTCTATTTGTAATAGTTAGCCTTTAACTCCGAACTATCTGTAAAATCGTCTAGAGGGAAGTATAACCTTTTTTATCAACTGCCCATGGAAAAATAAGATTTAATGGATCCAACTTCTCGTTATGTTTAAATAAGTTATACGACAGCAATCCAAGAATGTTTAATCCTGGCTCGTAACTACGTTGCTCAAATTCGAATATGGCCCCTGAAAGTCCGCTGAAACTCCTGATGATAAAATGTTCTGTAAATGCTCTCTTTTCAGCAACCCATAAAATGCCCTTTTGTATTGATTCCGCGACATATGAAAGATCATTTATGTTACAGATTGAAAGATAAAGTGTTAAGGCGAAAGGAGCCATACCTAACTGGTGCACGGTATAAGTTACATCAAGTAATGGAATATATTTTCCGTTACTTCTACGGAATCTCCATCTCCACGTCCCTTCAGAGCCTTGAGTTTTAATTAAGTTGTGAACAAGCCTTCTTGAAAAATCTCTAAATAACGGATTCTTGGTAAACAAGTAAAGTATTGATAAAGCGCCTACTGCGTCTATATTATCCGAGAAATAGCTGAATGATCTATAATGGGTCAGCTCTGAAATTAAATCTTGCCCGATTGATTCCATACTTACCAATAAATCCCGGTCATTTCGAAGACCATAAACTTGCGCTAATGCATAAACTAAACGCGCTTTTTCTTGAGAGATAAGGAATTTTTTATTGTTTAGCAACCATTTCAGAGCACTATCGATTCTTTCATTAATCACTCTCTCCTTAAATAAATTTAAGTTACAGGCTATCTGAGCAGCCCACAGAAAAGCGTTTGTTGATTCAGCGATAGAGCGGAAATCCGTTCCCATTTCCTGATGATTCGTGGGGACATACTTGCACCTCAAATAACCCTCAGGATCCTGGTAAGATGATAAGAATCGGATACAACTTTTTACTTTATTTTGGTATGCTTGGTAATCTCTATGCTTTTCACCTAACATTATTATATACCATAGAAACCCAACACAGCCATGTCCGATGTGTTTCAAATCTTTGGTAGGATCAATTTTTATGGATTCGTATAATCTCGGGAGATGTATAAAATGAAATGGTATAACACCAAATCTGCCAAACGGTTTAACTAATGGTACGAGCTTGTTGTACGCATAAATTTTACGGTTGAATGCCCCTAGTTTCTCATCATAAAGCCTGTCGAGTACGCTTAAGTTCATCTTGATAAAAGTGTGTAAATCCATGTTCTTTTTCATCATATACAAATCTAATTGAAGTGATTAGTACGCAAACCGCGCACGCTATTTGAATATCGCAGGCATTCCATTTTCTCATTCTTCTTTTCGCATTGCGAATGATATCTTACTGTAAAGATTAGAATAGCTAAGAGGAATATTGGAAGTAAAAGTAGGCTATAGAATAAAGCTACTGGAATCGTTGAAAGCTCATCAAACATTACTATGGGAGGTTCTCTTTCAAAAAATTTGCCAAGTTTAACGTTTCCTAGCATGGTGTAGCTGTCTGAAAGTGTGATTTGAAAGCTTGTTTTTCCATTTACGTTTAGGTTTTGGCCATAGGTTTGCGTCTGCAAATATAACGAGCCACCCGCATAGAGTTCAATGAAAGTGGTTTCGTTAGCGCTTACTTTTGGTGTTCGAGCTAGTAGCTGAATAGCCACATAGGGTACAATTGAAATTTGTTCAACATGGGTTATGTAATGTTTGGCTTCCTCTGTGACTATTTCAAGATTGAACGCGCCTTCGCAAGGTTCGATTATAAATGCACTGTTAAGTTTTAGGGTTGCATAAAATCCTTGTCCATCGCTTATCGTAATGTTTTCTGTCTTGACAAGCAATTTTGAATAGCCCTCCATCTTAATACTTGTAACGTTGAAGAAGGTAATAGTTCTATCACTTGTTTTGATTTCGAGCTGTTTAACCGTGGTTTTTAGTGGAAATATGAGAGATACTGTTTCAACGCTTACATCATTTTTTAATTGTATTTCTTTAACGTATCCATCTTCGCTTAAGACAAAATCTGGCCTTATTTTTGGCAGATTTAAATCTTCCAGTAGACTGCCAAGTAAAGGATAATACGCAGGTGCCTCATCTTTACACAACGCCTCAACTATTGGTTTTATGTTTACGTAGAATAGTTCGCCGTTGCCAAAATTTTGTTTCACAATGAAGGGAGTTTCATCGTTTAATCCTACGTAATAGCTTAAAACTGATATTTTAGTAGCGTTTTTGAGGGTTAATTTCGGTACAGCGATCTTTGTGTGTAAGTTCAATATCTCCTTTCCCATTTCGATTTTTTCTGCGTTTAATGTAGAGTTTTCAACTGAAAATAGGTTGTTTGCAAAAGAGTAATAGCCGTTTGTGTTCAAGATGATGAGTTTTCCACCTGATTCTAAAAAGGTTAGATAATCTTCTATCGGGCGTAAGTTAAGCGGAATATTACACATAAGCGAAAAATCATCAAATGAAACTTGATAGAACCGATAATAACGAAGGCCTATCCTTCCAGGGATATTCTCTAAATCTTTAGATAGATATGTTTTTCCGTTCACTGCAATTTGGTTTAGTGCACCATTAACGGTAACCGTAATGTTGTATTCGTCGTCAAAATTCCATTTAATGTCTGTTTTAATTCCAGGCCAATTCGGTATCTCGCGCTCAACTCCATTAATAATTGTTCTAAAATGAACGTAGACATAAAAGTCTGTACCAAACAATATATCTGCGATTCTATAGTTTTTGGAGTCCACCCACGAATATACGAGGCTAACGTAGTTTAGTACTGAAGCGTTCCCGCTTACAGGTTTGGCTTTAAAGGACGCTGTGAAATTTTCGGCGAAAATTGGCGAAAGAATTATCCCTTCACCGTATTTTCCAATTTCACCTCCAAGTAGCTCTCCGCTAACTATTTGCCAGCTTCCTTTTACAATAGTATAGGAAGCTAGTGTTCCGTTGAAATGGTCTTCATAGAAGTTTGTTGGAATATTTCCTTTGGGAGGGTCGTACGATAGCACGACCGTCTTTGAGTTGAGGGCTTTATCGTCTAGGTCATATGCAACTGTATAATTGTATAGCCCTTGAGAAAGGAGGCTATAAGCCGTGTAAAGAGTTTGCTCGTCGCATAATGATTTGTCGAGGGGCAGTATTAATACCGTATCGCTGTTTGGCAAGGGTGGGGAAACCTTGGATACATTGTATATTTTCACTTCAGAGTTTTCGTATACTATTGGAAGCGTTTTTACGTAGGTAGCTAAAAACCGGTCAGCGAATTTGTTCAGTTGTGCTAGATCTCTATTGTGTAGGTATAAGTATGCATGATCATAAGCTGGATGCCTGTAAAGCTGAGTAAAAGCCATTTCAGGCCTACTAGCGGTATATAAAAGTTGCTTTAAAACAAGCTCGTCCGATGGCGCAGCAAAAGTTGCGATGGCTGAGGACGTATCCGTCACTGTAGCCAGCCATGTTTTTGGGTCACTATCAAAAATTTTTTTCAAGGCGTTTATAGCTTCCATCTCGCCTGAGGAGGGCTGATAGGCTGGATTGTTTGCCACTATGTTCCAGTATTCTAGGTTTAGAAAAGATGTGGAGATTCCGTAAAGTACAATGATTCCAATTACTGTGACAGAAACTGGAGTTTTTGCATTGACGTTTATGCCTCTTTTCCTCAACTTATCAATAACGTAGATTATTGGTATTGGGGCGAGGATCGCCAAGGGTATTTTTATGAACCATATAAATCGTTTCTCCCAGTATCCGGCATCAAAAAAGTAAAGGTTTACTGTTGTTACGATTTTTCCAGCTATGAAAGCAAACACCATAAATGCTATGAAAAGTGCAAATGCATTGTAGAGCTTCGAGTCTTCCGCAAGGAAATAGAGGGCTAATATTGCCAGTAAACCGTTTATACCGAGCATTACGGGATACATGAACCATGGAACTAAACCTATTGTGTCAACCTGCCATGTGTGGAAAGGATCTAAAACCATTGTCCATGATAAAAGGGCTACGCAATATCCAAAGAAAAGCGTTAAGACAAGCGCTTTCACAAGGAATTTTTTATCGATTTTAAATGAATTTTTAAACATTGATAGTTTTGGACGAATGCAACGCCTAAAAATTAACGCAAACATGGAGGCAAGGATTGGAGCGATTACTGAGATTAGAAGAGAAGTGTTGAATATGAAACGCGGAGTAACTTGGGATAAAACATAGTAAATTGCGATCACAATTACCATACCAATTATGCTGGACTTTAATGCATCCTCTATTCTGTAATTCTCATTTTTTGATATTAACCCGAAAACTGCGAGGAACAGGATTAAAACTACGGCTTCTGTTATATGCGTTAGGTATAATGCAGAAACTAAAAAGGAGAAAAGCATAAGGTACCGTGTTCTTTCAACCTCTCTTTTGCCCATTAGAAAGATTGCTGCCATTAAGAGAATGAAAGACATTGTAGCTGGAACGTACCATAATCCGAATATGCCATACACCGTTCCATTATACGTTTTGTCTGCCGTAGAGGATAAAAGTTGAAGCTGAGACTGCCCAATCGAAGAAAGTTTTGATAGAGTAAAGTATAGCCAAGCGAAACCACCGAAGCCGTTTGTAAAGAGAACCCAGAAAAGTGTAGCTAACGCGGGTAGTCTAGTATCAACCTTTTCTAAATATACCTTTGCCATAACATAAAATGCTAAAGGCAATATTAAATTTAATGCAGCTAAGGCTGTTTGAACAGAAGCCAACGATGAATTTGAAATTGAAAGAAACACTGATTCATGAAGATGAGCAAACAAGTAAGTTGTTCCAATGTAGAGGTCAGGAGTCCTACCCAATACAATACTACTGGCATAATGACGTGAAATGTCTGAACCTGGTAGTAGTGCGAAACTTGGATATATAAAATATATTGATAGAATGTAGAATCCTATGGTTAATATAATAGCTAAGAGGTCGATTTTTTTAGCAAATGATTCTTGCGTTGATAATTGGGGTTGACACTTATGCTTCAGTATGGAGGATGTCCCCAGTCCGATGTAGCTAAGTAAAATTAACGTAGCGCGGTAGTCGCTACTTACAGGAAGAAGCAGGAAAGCCACCAGCCCAGTAAATATGTAGCTGAGTAAATATGAGAGAATCACCCTTTCTAGTCTTGAGAAGTAGCGTCTTAATCCAGAAACGTTTAGTAGGGCAAAACCTGGAAGCAAAGACGTGCTGAGCAAAGCTAATACCGCCTGCATTACCCCTCCATTTATCTTCGTGAAAACCAATAAGAGGATCACTGAAGAAGAAATCAGCAGGGAATCGATGGCAAGTCCCCAGTTTAATCTCACATTGCGTGGAAGGCTTACTCTTACCTTTACTTCATAGTTGTTGATTATAAGGTATAGAAGTATTATCGTGAAGATTTCGAAGAGAAAGAGCGGATACTTTATCCACGAGTCTATAAACCATAATGTTAATAGCGAGAAGGCTACAGCTAATGTTGTAACTACTATTAAATTTCCAATTAAAGGAAATTTCTTATCCATTACTTACACACTCTTCGATCAGCTTGAGGAATTCGTCAGCAATCTTATTCCTATCGAACTTCTCCTCTACAAGCATTCTAGCCCTCCTCCCCATAACCTCCCTTAACTGCACATTTCGGTAGAGCTGCAGAATCGCTTCTGAAAGCTTCTCATCGTCCATAGGTGGCGTCGTCAAACCTACTCCATGCTCTTTTATTATGCTGGCTAACAAAGAGTCATCGTAAACGGTGGATATGACTGGAATGCCACATGCACAGTATTCATAAAACTTTGCTGACACTGAATTTTTCCATAAAGGATTAGCATCATATGGAACTATGCCAACATCGCCAGCTGAGATTATTTGGGCAATCGCAACCTTATCGTTCTCAACACCCAAATAGACAACATTGTCTTTTAATCCCAACCTTTCAGCTAGCCTCAGTAAGTTAGGTACATCTCCAGGGCCGATTATCAACAATCTCATTTTGTTACGAACCTCATTATTGAGCCCTGCAAATGCTCTAACAACAACATCAAGCCTATAATATCCTCCGACACCACCTTCATAAACAATAATAAATTCGTCGTCCTTAAGTCCAAGCCTCCTCCTAACAGCACCTTTCTCATAAGGCCTGAAGACATTTACATCAGCACCGTTCGACACGATCTTAACTTCCCCTATACCCCTTAACTTAAGGCTACAAGCGATGCTTTGGGTAACTGCAATAACTAGATCGCTCCTATTATAAAGGCTTGTCATTAAAGTCTTAAGTAACCTATATGCTCCTTTAAAGACCTTCGATGAAGCTTTACCAATAACATAATCTTCCCATTCATCCCTAACATCAGATATCACCTTTGCATGAGCGAACTTTGATGCGAGGTATGCGCCGACGGAAGGTTCGCCACTAGGTAGAGAAATTATGACAATCCTAGGTCTCAATGCAAGGAATATTATTGGCGCCAAGATCATTGATGAAAGAACATTGAACGCCAACGAAAATATGTTTTCAATCCAGAAGGTTGGAATAATGTTATATATTGGTATCCCTTTCCAGCGCTTAAAACCAGCCATTCTCAAGCTTTTGGGAGAAAAAATTCCAACTAAAGCCACATCGCATCCTCTATCCTTGAAGTGCTCTGCAAAAAACCCGATTCTAGTCCAGTCAGCACTTGGAGAAGGATTTGGAGATCCAAGAAAGAATAAGATCTTCATGCTTTAAGTGTCAGTCTTACTCTAAAATATAATAATGAAGTTTAGTTTCTAACATTCCACTTAACAAGTTCAGTGAATGTTTAAACTGATGTTGCTAGAACTCGTGATCATCTATATGAGTTTGGCTTCTAGTTTCATGCTTGAAAGTAAAAACTTTATCACACTTCGGCACATTAATGAGACTTTGTTCGTAATCTTTATTTATCATAAGTAGATAGCTATAATTTAATGTTCGATACTATGACTATTCAAATATTCTATATATTTCATTAAACCTTTATGAAATGTAAACTTTGGTTCCCAGCCTAACAATCTTTTTGCTTTTTCTATACTGGTTATTGCACCCTTAAAGTCACCAGGTCTTGATGGCTCATTTTTTATTTCTATATCGTTGAAAATACTCTTCAGTTCTTCTAACACTTGAATTATTGTCATAAATTCCTTTCCAGCAAGATTTATGACTTGATTCTTTGCTTGATCACGTAAAGCAGCAACATTACCTTCAGCTAAATCCTCAATATAAATAAAACACCTTCCTTGTTTCCCATCTCCAAATATAGTTATAGGTTCTTTCTTCATGGCTTTTCTTACAAATGTTGCTATTGCCATATTAGATCTCATTCTAGACCCATAAGGTATGTCGTATCTTAAAATCGTATAAGGAAGTCCATAATGCTTATTCCACGAGATGAGTAGATGCTCTTGTGCTATTTTTGTGGCCGTATAAATATGTTCTGGTGAGGGTATTGGTGTTTCTTCGGTTACTATTCCCTCCGTTCTGCCATAAACCCATGTCGTAGAAGCCAATATAATTCTCTCAACTTCTAAAGATTGAGCAGCCTGCAATACATTTAATGTTCCTATCTCATTTACTTGGACGCATGCTTCCGGCCTAGATAATGCTACATTCACGTCTGCTATGGCTCCCAAGTGAAAAACATGTGTTACGTCTCTAAAAGCCTTCAACAAATCCTCTTTGTTTAACAAATCCCCTTTAAACCACTCTACATCATCTCTATGGGGTTTCATTAAATCGAACACTCGTACACTATAGCCCTTCTCTAACAGCTTATCAACTACATGACTCCCTATAAATCCCGAGCCACCGGTTACTAGGATTACCATTCTAGATTTCACCCAAAGCCTCTTTAAATTTCTCAATCACGTAGTTTGCGTCTTCAACACTCATATCAGTATACATTGGTGGGCATATCATTCTTCTACATATATCTTCAGCTTTCGGAAAGTCTCCTAGCTTTGTTCCTAGGAGCCTCTGATAAGCAGGTTGCATATGTAGTGGAGGCCAATATACCTCACCACCACATCTTACACCCTTATCTCTAAGCTTTGCTTTAAGCTTCTCTCTGTCAATATCCTTATCCAATATAGCTACATACTTATAGTAGTTATTGAGAATATTTGGTGGCGTCTTTAATGGTTTGACTCCACTCATCCTATCAAAAGCTTGATCATAAATCCTTGCTATAATGTTTCTTTTCGTGATAATTTCATTTAATCTTTTTAACTGAACAATCCCTATGGCTGCACTTATTTCATCCATCCTCCAGTTATAACCCAGCTCCACGATTATACTACTAGAGAAGTTTTCTTTACCTTGATCCCTTAAAATCATGGCCGTTTTGGCTATTCTCTCATCACTTGTGGTTATCATCCCGCCTTCGCCAGTAGTCATGACTTTTGTAGGGTAGAAACTGAAGGCTGCGGCGTCAGCTAATGAACCTGCAGATCTTCCATCTATTTTAGATCCGTGCGCATGTGCAGCATCTTCTATCAAGAATAATCCTTTATTTTCACATATCTTCCTGATATTGTTTATCTCTGGACAAATAAGACCGCCTACGTGCACTACTATCACACCCTTTGTCCTACTTGTGATTTTATCCTCTAGGTCTTCGACATCCATACATAAACTTGAGGGATTAATATCTGTAAGGATGGGTTTTCCTCCTGCAAACACAACCGAAGCAGCTGTGGCGCTAAATGTATTAGTAGGTAGTAAGACCTCGTCTCCAGGTTGCAGTTTCATACTTCTTAAGATTATATCGAGAGCCGCCGTTCCAGAGTTAACGGCTATGGCATACTTTATGTCCCAGAGTTGCGCAAACTTTTCCTCAAACTCTCTCGTGTAGATGCCCATCGTAAGCATTCCAGACTCTAAAATCTTCTCAAAATGATGTTTTATTTTTTCTACATCACTCTTTGGAAAGTATGGTTTAACTGGAGGCACACTTCTAATTTCTTTTTTCATAACTCTATTTATAGAATCTTATTTTAAAAACTTTTGCTTATCTTAGCTAGGGATTCCAGTTTCTCGTATAAGATTCTGGAGTTCTTCTTCCAATCAGCTTTCTCTCTGACGGTTATTGAAGCTTTCTCTCCTAAGTTTTTACGAATATCATTGTTTTTTGCAAGCAGAATTATCTTTTGTGCTAACTTCTCGTGATCTCTGATGGGAAAGAGCATACCGTTTTCGCCGTCGTTGATCCACTCTCTGTTCCCCGGTATGTTTGAAACTAAGCAGGCTAGTCCAGACATCATTGCTTCTAGAAGACTAGCGGAAGTACCATCAGATAGAGATGTTGATACATATATATCTGAGTTTCTCAAGTAATAGAAAATCTTATCATGAGGTACAAAACCGACGAACCGAACGGCTTCCTGAACGCCCAATTTATGCACCATGCTTTTTAATTTCAATGTTAAGCTTCCCCCTCCTAATAACAGGAAGCGCATATTAGGTACATTCTGTAAGACAATTGGGACAGCATGTATTAATGTTTCTATATCATATATCTTTTCATGTGACCTTGTGGATATGACTACAATGTCGTCACCATGCCAATTCAAACGTTTTCTAAAAATGCTCCTTTCCTCCCTAGCTTTTTCTACAGATTCTTCTATTTCCTTCGAATCTATCCAAGGCAGTACTACAATCTTCTCAATGTTGCATCCAAGATTGGCACAAGCTTTGAATTGTACATAACTGTCTAAGACAACAAGATCGGCTTCCTTTAAAGAGTATTTCACAAAAGCACGGAAAGGAAAAAACCTAGGCCACACCAGAACTTCAGAACCCCAGATAAATAAAATAAAAGGTTTATATTTTGAAAACGCAACATAGAGCCCATAATACAACCCACCGCAACCAATTAAGACATCGGGCTTGATATTTTTGAGAGCTTTTTTCAACAACAATGCGCTCAATGGTATTGTTGCATATATTCTGGGCGAGTCGTGGGCTGGTAGCTTTTTCATGAACATGGGAAGTTTAATGAAAGGAATCCCCTCAGGCAGGTATTTTGGATTCGAATTAAAAGATATAAAGAATACGTCAAATTGCTTACTTAGATGCTTTAAAAAGAAGTAGTCGTAAATAGATGATCCATCAGTAAGGTAGGCAATTTTGGTCATAGTAAATACTCTTTCTAGCTTCTACTGTCAAGTCCACAAGCTTCCGACACACAACATACATTAACCACACGGTAAAATTATGAATAATATATATCACATAAACCAATTTCTCCGTCCATATCTTTTATGTAACCTAATTTTTGCTTTAAAGCCTCAACATCATAAACACAGCCTTAAATGTCTTGTGTTGTAGCTTTAAAACAAAAGCTGGATTTTGCTTCATATTTTCTTTCAAAGTTCCAATAAGGATTTAAGTTATCATTTCTAATTTTAGCTACTAGCCTCTTTAAGCTCTTTTTAGGATTTAACTTTAAGGCATATTTCGTCGCTGTAAAGAGAATATATTTCCATGATGGGTAAACACTGTCAATATCATGAGTGAGGTAAGCTGCAAACTTATAATTTTCCGGCCACTCCACATAAAAACCTTTGCTTACCAAATATTCTGAAACAATAGATTTCAACACATCTTTATAGTTAGAGAAGCGGCATAGAAAGCGTCCGTGCTCATCCTTTTTGCCGCTATACTCTTGCTTGGCAACAAAAATGTCGAAAAGCTGCTGATTGTCTTTTAATAGTTTAAAATACATAGATTCTCTTTAGCACACATTGGGTCATCCAGAAAGCGTTTCAGCAAACAAGCAACTGCTGCGCTTCACAGAGTACTTCAGAATATGCTTTAATGTATTTTTTGGCAATTAATTCCCAGTTAAACTTTGCTTTTACTAGATTTTTAGCATTTGAACCCA
>Ga0078972_1010683_pt1 | contig 16953 bp, 16 predicted proteins | sample YelNatPaOPGAMG01_FD_67568 | JGI IMG/M metagenome (GOLD analysis project Ga0078972, IMG submission 67568) | Hot spring thermophilic microbial communities from Obsidian Pool, Yellowstone National Park, USA - OP-RAMG-01 (SPADES assembly) (version 2) | ecosystem: Environmental > Aquatic > Thermal...
ACCTCACAAAACCTTCCGGAGGGGTTCGACAGGGACTACATAGCCGCCTGCCGAATCCTCTCTCTAGGGCTGGGACGGTCCGAAGTAACGCCTGCAGAGATGGGACCCCTACTCCGCGTCCCGGCTTCCGCTGTGATCGCGGGGCAAGTCCCGTCATTGAAGCAGGAAGCCCCATGCGAAAGCTGGGGGTAGTTCACATAATTTTTATATTACTATAATGTCTATAATTTGTATAGTTTGGAGGTGTATTCACTATGAGAACAACTATTAGTGTGATTAAAGCTGACGTTGGAAGCCTGGCAGGTCACGTGCGTGTCCACGAGGCCTTAAAGGACAAATGCGATGATATACTCTCAGAGGCTAAGGATACAGGGATTCTAGAAGACTATTATATAACTAATTGTGGTGATGACATCGACCTCATCATGACGCATCAAAGGGGCGAAGAAGATGAAGAAGTGCATGAAACCGCATGGAAAGCATTCAAAGAAGCAACAAACCTTGCAAGGGAAATGAAATTATATGGAGCGGGTCAAGACCTGCTCTCAGACACGTTCTCAGGTAACATAAAGGGGATGGGTCCGGGTTGCGCTGAGATGGAATTCAAAGAAAGACCAAGCGACCCAGTAATCATATTCTGCTGCGATAAAACAGAACCAGGCGCATTCAATCTTCCACTCTTTAGGATTTTCGCCGATCCCTTCAACACAGCAGGGCTCGTCATAGACCCCAGCCTACACAATGGTTACAAATTCGAAATCTTCGATGTCATAGAACACAAAAAAGTGATAATGTCATGTCCAGAAGAAATGTATGATCTACTAGCCCTCCTAGGCTCCATAAGCCGATATGTGATCAAAAAAATATACAGAAAAGACGATGATGAAATAGCAGCCTCCGTAAGCACGGAACGATTAAACATCATGGCAGGAAAATACATCGGGAAAGACGATCCAGTGGCCATAGTAAGAGCCCAATCAGGCTTCCCAGCAGCAGGAGAAGTGCTTGAACCGTTCTCGGTCCCTCACCTTGTAGGTGGCTGGATGAGAGGATCTCACAACGGTCCACTGATGCCAGTACCCCAAAAGAACGCCACGCCAGTTAGATTCGATGGTCCGCCACGAGTAATCAGCCTAGGATTCCAGGTTGCAAACTGCAAATTAACCGGGCCAATAGACCTCTTTGATGATCCATCATTTGACCGTTCAAGGGCCCTAGCAGCTGAAATAGCAGAGTATATGCGAAGGCATGGACCATTTGAACCTCACAGACTCCCAAGTGATGAGATGGAATATACAACATTACCAGAGATCCTCAAAAAATTAAAGGGAAGGTTCGAGGATATCGAATAAACAATCTTTTTTTGGGGGGGTGGCCTCCCATAATTTATTGGTTTTTAGGTTTTATGGAGCCGCCCATCAAATATTTCCATATGAAAAAAGGGATATCAAAGACCCTCTTAGCTTTATCTATAATGGCACTATCACTTGTGGCCACCACAAAGTTATCAGATTCTCTTTTAATATTATAATCAACTTGAGGGGATAGTTCGACTTCGCCGGGTATATTATGATCCTTTAATAATCCTCTTACAATGGATGCTATTTCTCCACTGAAACTGACATTCTTATCAAAATAAATTTTCACAAAACCCACTTTTAAAATTTTTAATGTTTTAAGGATGAGTTTAAGAGCTTTGAGTGTATTATCATCTAATTTGTACTTCCCGAAAACTCCCCTGGAATCTCTTAGAAATCCGTCTTGGGCTATGAAAAAATCTCCTTGGATTATGCTCTCCACGGTTATAAGAACATTATAACCGTCTACAAGCATCATAGATCCTCTTAAGGATTCTGGACTTGCTAGTTTTTTTCTTCTCTTTTTTATTGTGGAGTCTGAGAAAACATATCTTGCCAGGTAATTTCTATCTTTTCTTTTGATTTTATAGTGATTTGCAACAAAATCAAGGGCAACCCTCTTTTTATATCCCCTGTCTAGAAGATATCGGAGATCCTCCCGGGCCTTTTTGAGGGTCATCACCCTCTCCTCTTAGCTGCTATAATCAATGCGCGGTCTGAAGCATCCTCTGCTCTATCCGCTATATTCCCAAGGTGTATTGTGACCTCTTTCATTTCTAGGAGTTTAACAGCGCCAATTTCCTCATTCCTATAGGATTTATAAAGTTTAGTTAATATTCTTCTTTCAAGTTTATCAGCCTTTTCTTCAAGTTTTTCTATCTCGTGGGCCTTTTTAATCGCCTTTGTAAGGTCCTCTTCTAGGAATTTTATACAGTCCCTTAAGGCTTCTACATTTTGACCTATAATGTCCATGAATGCTTCAAAATCCTTCTTGAAGCTTAGGGGGAATTCAACTTTACTCAAGGATATTGTGAATGCTGTGGATTCTATGGTGTCAGCTACTTTATCCACGTTTTCGGTTAGCATTATCCTATCCTCTCTGTCAAATGGTAGGAATGCTCCCTCATAGAATCCTAGTTCCATCTTTCGACGTATTTCATCTGCTTCATGTTCCAAGGCGGATATTTTCCTTGTCAGAGCATTTACTCTATCATAGTCACCATTATAAAAGTGGGGCATCATCTTCTTGAATTCCTTGAAACACTCATAAACTTTTTCCACATGCTCTTTAGCATACAATTCTATTTTACTTTCTTTTAGGAAGAATCTTCTCATTATTTAACCTCTTATGATCCCCTGTAAGATACGTAGCGAATCTATTAACCCATGAGCATAATTTATACAACCAAATGATGTTATATAATCTCCCTTCTCCAAGTAATATATGGAGTCATCTTTATAATTTTCAGCCCTTTTGATGATAATCTTTTCTTTTCTACTAAGATCTAGATGTGAAATTTCCCTTAAATTTTTCTCTAGAAGTTCGATATCCTTCCTAATCCTTTCATGCGCCAAGTCCGATCACCTATTGGACATCATTCTCCAAGAATAATATATCCTCTGGCTCACAGTAAAATATCCAAGGACTATAATAAGGATAACCGCAATTTCCATTATAAAATCTCCAAAAATCGAACCCAAAAACGCGCCTAAAATCAATATTATCAACCTTTCAGCCCTTTCAGCCACTCCAATACTGCAGGATATGCCCTCACCCTCTGCACGGGCCCTAACATAACTCACGCTCAAAGAAGCGTGGAGAGCTAAAATTCCAGTTAACCAGTTTATAAAACCGCCATAAGTTATGCCTATTATGATAAATGCATCCGAGAATCTATCCAAGACAGAATCTAGGAATCCTCCAAATTTCGTCGCTTTAAAATTCCTCCTTGCAACAGCGCCGTCGAGAATATCCACAAAACCACTCAAGGCCACTAATAAGCCTCCGATAAACAATTCACCAACTGCAAACATGTAAGCAGCTGCCAATGCTATAATGAAACCTATGAGAGTAACATAATTTGGGTTCACATTAACCCTTGAAATGAGGGGATTTATTATCCTCTCAAGATAAGGTCTAAGCTTATTTAACATGAAATATTCTTATAAAATTCAATTTATATATATTCCATGGAACACCTCTAATCTGATCCTAGGAATCTGAAATGAAGATAATAAAAATAGAAAATCAAGGCTTAAAAGACAATCTAAATGAAGCAAGAAATATCCTAAGACATGGAGGAATCATATTATATCCCACAGACACCATATATGGTCTTGGAGTCGACGCATTCAATGAGGAAGCTATAAAAAGACTTTACAAGTTAAAGAAAAGACCCTTAAACAAGCCAATATCCATATGCTTGCATGATACGAAATGGATCGGAAAAGTAGCTTACCTCAACCCCAAAATCGAAAAAATAATAGACAAGATCCTACCAGGACCATTCACCATCATACTCAAAAAGAAAAATACGATACCACCCATCCTAACAGGTGACAGTGAAAAAATTGGTATAAGGATACCTGACAATATTATTTCCAGAGAACTTGCAAAGGAATTCCCAATAACAACTACAAGTGCAAATATATCTGGGATGAAAACCCATAATACTATCAAAGACATCCTCCGACAAATAGGAAAAGTAGACCTAGCCCTTGACGCGGGTCCGCTCAAGAAACGGGAACCATCCACTGTAATAGACCTCACAAGAGAACCGCCAAAAATTCTAAGAAAAGGGGCGGGCATCAAAAAAATCAGGAAAGGATTAGGAATATGAAACTTCTCTCAAACATTAAAAAACCGATCAGAATACCAACAGGCTGCTCCCTAGATAAAATACTAGGAGGGGGCGTGGAAAAAAGAAACCTAACCCAATTCTACGGACCCCCAGGATCTGGTAAGACAAATATAGCCATCAAACTAGCCGTAGAAACGGCGAAAAACCATGGTAAAGTGATATTCATAGACACCGAAGGCGGTATATCAATCGAAAGGATAAAACAAATAGCAGGCAAAGACTTCAACAAAGTAGCCAAAAAAATGCTATTATTCGAACCGGGAACATTCCAGGAACAAAGCGAAACAATAAGAAAAATATGGTCGCTCCTACAAAGGCACCCGCAAGAATTCGACCTTATAATCCTAGACTCGGCCGTGGCATTATACAGATTAAAGGATGGGAGCTCCCCAAGAACACACAGCGAACTAGGCAACCAAATGGCCCTACTTTTAAGGATGGCGAAAAAATATGACGTCGCGGTTGTGATCACCAACCAAATATATTCACTCTTCGACTCTGAAGGCAGAAACGCGATCGAACCGGTAGGAGGCACCATACTCAAATACTGGAGCAAAATAATCATCGAATTACAAAAAGGAGATGTCATCGGCGAACGCCGCGCAATCCTCAAAAGACATAAAAACAAACAAGAAGGGCTCGAAACAACATTCAGGATAGTTGAAAACGGACTTGAAGGGTAAATCCTAAAAAAAAGAAAAAGTAACCTTAAAATGGTCACTTCATATAAAAACTTTTATTAACCCTTCAACATAATAATCTAAAAAAATCATGATAAATTTCCCCACACTAAACATTAGAATAAAAAGACTATCCCCACTCCGAAATCACCATTTGTAGTGATAAACATGATTTCACCCAAAAAATATCCCAAAACAGTTAAAATAGCACCTAATAATTTTAAAAACGTTAATGAATTCTTCAATCATGTTTTCCAGGACAAAAAAATGATATGGATGGGTCAGAATACAAACCATCTTAACGATCACAAAGAAATAAAAGAATCAATGATAGAATTCATAAAAAGCAACGAATATTGTAAATATCCCCCACCCGAAGGATTCCCAGAACTCCAAGAACTAGTACTAAAAGACTTAAATTTAAAAAATGGCTTCGAATCCCTAATAACAGCCGGAGGGACAGAATCCCTCCACATATGCATGCAAAGCATCATAAAAGTGGGTGATGAGATCATAACATGTGATCCAGGATACCAAATAATCGAAAACTTCGCCAGGAGATTCGGGGGAAAAATAAAAAGCATAAAAATATACAACAAGAAATGCTCATATAAACTCACACCAAAACTCGTAGAGGATAATATAAACAAAAAGACAAAGATAATATCACTCATAGACCCGCTCAACCCCCTAGGATCATCCTATACAAAGGAAGAAATAAAAGAATTCGCCGAAATAGCCGATGAAAAAGACATATACCTCCTACATGATATAACATACAGAGATTTCGCAAGAAAACACTACCTTGTAGCTAAATACGCCCCCGAAAGAACATTAACAATCTACAGTTTCTCAAAAATCTGTGGAATGGCCGGTTTAAGAATCGGAGGCGTCATAACAGTACCGGAGATTATGGAATCCCTAAAGGCTTTCATCATAAACGATCTAGGTATAAATGTCCTGTCACAGGTCGGCGCCATAACAGCCCTGAAATCAAAGAAAAAATGGATCAGAAAAGTGCGTGAACGCACATTCAAAAACCAGAAGATCATAAAAAGGGCCGTTGACGAAGTAGAAGGCACATTTATACCAGTATACCCTTCACAAGCCAATATGATGGCCATAGACATATATAATACTGGTGTGAGCCCAGATGATCTCACAAACTACCTTCTAAAAAGAAAAATTTTCGTAAGACAAGGGTCATACACCAGCAGATTCTATGGTAACAGGTACATCAGATTAAGCTTCTCAATACCAAAAGAACAAGTCAAAATATTCGCAGAAAATTTCATAGACCTAATGGAGTTTCTAAGAAGCTAAAAAAAATTACAAAACTACAGGAAAAAACACAACTAAATTTATAAATAGCAGATTCCTAAAATTTTGAATTTCTACATTTTCAAAGAAGAAGAAAAAAAGAACCAAAGTTTTATAGTGCCAAGTTTTTTTAAGGGGGAAAATTCACTAATGGAACAGTTCGTTCAAATTCCAATAATATACCAGAGAAGAGTTAATTTGCCCAGATCTCAGCAAACCTTAAACTATCAGCCAAAATAGAGTCTAAGCAGATAATAATCTCAAAAGAAACAGCACTCCCCCTTTAATATATTTGGGAAAATTTTTGATCATCAAATATTTTGCAGGGTTTTTTTACTCACTTTTTAGGTAATAATATTCTCCAATCTCTTTTTGCTTACGATCAAGGAAACTATTGATCTTGTTCACCCTTGGCCTTCTTGTTTCTTTGTCTCTTCTGAATGTTATTCCCACCTGGGATAAGAACTTGTTCATCGCTCTTCGAAGCTCTCTTGGACTTGTCGCATATCCTTTTATACTGGGCATGCCATAGAATACCATGGCTCTATCTGATATATAATCGAGGAATATTATATCATGGTCTATTATGATGGCAGAGGAGTCCCTACCTTCTATTATTTTTCTCATGGCTTTAGCTGTCATTAGTCTCTGTTCGACATCTAGGAAGGCTGTAGGTTCATCGAAAACATAAAGATCAGCTTCCATTGAAAGCGTGGTGGCGATAGCCAATCTTTGAATTTCGCCTCCGCTGAGCTCTTCAACCTTTTTATCCTCTAATTCTTCGAGGGAAAACGGTCTTGAAATCTCGCTTTTAAATACTTTAGTCCCGTATCCTTGCGCATTTAAATGCAAAAATTCCCTAACAGTACCTTTAAAATTAGATTTTAGATATTGTGGTTTATAGGCTACCTTGAGTTTCCTTTTAATTTTACCTTTATCTGGTTTTTCCTCTCCAGCTAGGATTCTTGCAAATGTTGTTTTACCTATACCATTTGGGCCGAAGGCCGTTACTATCTCCTTTAAGTATATTTTACCTTGTTCGACGTTTAATTGGAAACCTTTATACTTTTTGGTTAAATCCGTGTATTCTGTGAGTGTTTCGCCTTCTTCTTCTGGTTTGGGTGGTTTTATTTTAAATTGGATTTCGCTTTTTCTAAATCTGACATTTTCTTCCTTTAGGAACCCTTTTATGTAAACGTTTATACCTACTCTCACACCTCTTCTCTTTGACACGACACCATAGGCCCCTGGTTTACCGTAGAGCACGTGAATGTAATCTGATAGCGCGTCAAGGGCTGCGAGGTCGTGTTCTATCACCATAACTGCTTTACCCTCTTCCTGGAGAGATCTTATCACTTTAACCGCGTTTAGTCTCTGTTTAACATCTAACCAGGATGTTGGCTCGTCAAAATAATAAAAATCAGCGTCTCTAAGGGCTGCCGCGGCTATGGTTATACTCTGGAGTTCTCCCCCGCTTAAATTTTTAATATCCCTTTTTAGTATGGGTTCAAGTTCAAGCGTTTCAATGATAAAATCTAATTTGTCACGTTCATCAACCCTTGAGAGGAGTTCATACACTCTACCTTCCACATATTCTGGGATAAGGTCTATTATCTGGGGTTTATGAACTGTCTTTAATTTGCCTGTGGAAAGTTTTTTAAAATATTCTTGTAACTGTGACCCCCTGAAAAAGCGTATTATCTCATCCCATCCTGGAGGGTTTTCATAATCTCCAAGGTTAGGTTTTAATTCACCTGACAAAATACGGCTTATAGTCGATTTACCAATCCCATTAGGTCCTATAAGTCCAACCACGTCTCCTCGACTGATAACTGGTAACCCGAAAAGTTCAAACATGTTCTCCCCATAACGATGAACAGGATCCTCAAGGGCCTCTGGTAAATTTATTATACTTATAGCATTAAAAGGACACCTGTTAGTGCATATACCACAACCAGAACATAATTCTTCCGATATCACCGGCTTTTTAGTCTTTTCATTGACTATTATCGTGTCTTCACCCATCCTAACACCAGGACAATATTCGATACATAGATAATTACATTTCTTTGGCTGGCACCGATCATGGTCCAAAATCGCGATTCTAGTCATCATATCACCTTTGAATTACCCTCCCACTCTTCTGGGTGGGCTTTCCTGGCTCATCGAAGGAGACCTGCCCCCAACTCTTGTGTAGGGAAGGGGTCTTTTCTCCACAAGCATTCGTGGGCAATCCCCAAGCCCTACATCTCGGATATTCAGGGAGGCTGTGGTCTCTGCCGGCCTCTCACTTGCATTTAGGACAAGATAACCATCTATCTTAAATAAAATTCTTTTATATGTTGCAGTTTGCGCATCTTTTTGAAGTGTTAGAGTGAGGGTTAATTCTTATTATTGTGCGGGGCAGCTCTTTAGCCTTCTCGCACAATAACTTAAACTTAGACCAGGAAGCATCATAGATGTGCCTATTCAAACCTGGGAAATTACAAGTCATAATAGTGTGAGAGTTTGTGCAGGAAATCCAATCCCATTGATTTTCTAGTTTTTTTGGTATAAGTTTTGCCAGTTTAGTCTACCTTTTTTCTCTGTTTTTTTTGATCCCTTCTTTGTTTATGGGTTTCCTTCTAAATTTTATTTCATAAAAATGTTAAGTTTTTTTTGTGCCTTTAGAAATCATGTTTAATTTTATCTGGATAAGTGTTTTAACTTGTGAATATTATAGCAGACGTTTTTCAGCTTAGTTTCTTTATTTTATCTGCCTGCAATAATTTTTTTATCCTTGAACACTCTCCAATACAAATATAAGTGTTTTTCACAAGGAGATTGTATAGTGTTGCATAGTTCTAGCATTGTAGGCCGGTATTTACCTTTATTCAGGTTTTTTTTCTTGGCTGATACCATGCTGGAATAAACTGGTGAAGCTTTCTCGGGGCCGCTTTAAATGACACGCTTGCAAAACTGTTTCCAGGTTTACCAGCAGGATCACCTTTTTTCACGTTGGTGATTAATACCTGAGTGATACACCCATTATGATTTCTATGGAGCCGAGAAAAATAATAAAAAGGGGAAAATGAGATTAGAAAAAATTGCTATAATTTTTTAAACGCCAAATCTATATCCTCTGCTTTAACAGTCTTTCTTCCAGCGTGCTTTGCGAGTTTAATAGCTTCTTCTGCTATTTTTTCACCTAGTTCTTCTAGGGCCTTGGCTAGTGCTTCTCTTGCATCATCACTTATTCTCTGGGCACCGGCATTTTTTATTATCCTTCCAACTGGTGCTATTGGTAATTCACCCATAATATCACCTCAATTTTATCTTCAAATCTATAGTATTTAAATTTATCGTTCATTCTCCCATCTTTGTGACCAACAACCCATTTGTAAATACTAGGGTAACACTAAAGACACTAATAGAATTTTGAAAAACCTTTTACACCAGCAAGGTAATATCATGAAGTTTCAAATAATATAATATCCCACATCACTAACCTATAAAAAGTATAAAAAGGTGAAATTTTCAGATGAAACAAGTCATTATAATCCGCACCGACCTGAAAATGGGAAAAGGAAAACTTGCAACCCAAGCCTGCCACGCATCCCTCGAATCATTCAAAAGAACACCCAACGAAAAAATAAAAAAGTGGGAAAAAGAAGGTTCAAAAAAGATAATCCTAAAAGTGAAAAACCTAGAAGAACTCATAGAAATATATGAAACTGTTAAAAAGAAAAAAATCCCACACTACCTCGTACGCGACGCCGGACGCACACAACTACCCCCAGGTACAATAACAGCCCTTGGAATAGGCCCAGACGACGATGAAAAAATAGACAAGATAACAAGCCACCTAAAACTACTATAAAATCCAAAAAAATAGAAATAATAATAAGATTAAAAAATGATTTCATCCACACAACAGTAAACTACCCCTCCCATTTCGAGTGGGGGCTTCCTGCTTCATCGAAGAGACCCACCCCCCAACCCTTGTGTAGGGAAGGGGATCTTTCCTCCACAGGCATTCGCGTCCCAACCCCCCTACATCTTGGATGTTCAGGGGGGGTCCATGATATGGGTGGGCTCTCCCAACTCACACCCCCCCATTTTCACTGAAAAACTAATACAAAAAAATTCCCCTCTTGTATACACAAGGAGACTTAACAGCAACAAAAAGTTAAAAGGTGCCAATATTGAAATGGACGGTGAAAATAGGAGGCAGTCTATTCCCCCAACACGCGAAAAAACTCCTCAAAAAACTTTTAGGCGAAGAAGTTATTATCATACCAGGAGGCGGGGAATTCGCAGATAAAATAAGAGAATACAACAAAAAAATCAGGTTTTCGGACACTGCTAACCATGAAGCGGCCATTCTATCAATGGATATAATGGGCATACTCCTAGCAGACCTCATAAAAGCGGCTGAGGCAACCCACACAATCAAAGGTGCCCGAAAAATAAAAAAAGATGGCAAAATCCCCATCCTACTACCATCGAGAATCCTACACTATCTAGACCCCCTCAAACATTCATGGAAGGTAACATCAGACTCCATCGCATTTTACATATCAAAACTCATAGATGCAAAACTATTAATAGCAACAGACGTAGATGGTATATATACAACAAACCCCAGAAAAAAAGGGGCTAAATTTATAAATGAAATAACTGCTAAAAAGTTACTAACTTTTGGCGAAACCGCAGTGGATGAAGAACTACCAAAACTCCTACTAAAATACAAATCTGATTGTTACATAGCCAATGGAAAGCATCCACAACGGATTCTTTCTATAATAAGATCCACTGACACCATACATACAAAGATAAGAGGTGATTAAATGGCCAAGATAAAATGCACATCCTGCAGACAAGAAATACCACCAGTTGAAAGTTATGTTAAATTCGAATGTCCATTCTGCGAAGAAATCATATACAGATGCGAAAAATGCAGAACATTCGGCCACCCCTACAAATCTAAATGCGGATTCGAAGGCCCATAATTTTAATAGTTACATTTGGAGGGTTAATATGGGAGAAGTTGTCGCCACGATCAAGATAATGCCAGAAAGTCCCGATATAGACATGTCAAAACTAAAAAATAAAATCCGATCATCCATCCCTGAAAGCGCTGAACTATACAAGATAGAAGAGGAACCTGTCGCATTCGGCCTCATAGCCCTCAATATAATGGTTATTGTAGATGACGCTGCCGGAGGGACGGAAAACGTCGAAGAAAACCTATCAAAGATAGAAGGTGTAAGCAACATCGAAGTAACTGATCTGCGACGTTTAATATGATTCTTAATAATCATACACTTTTTTAAAATAATCTTATTATTTTATTTGGTGTGAGGTTTGTCCATTGGTCAGTGTATATGAGGAGCACTTTTGTTTGCTTGCTTGGCAACTTCATTATAAGTTTTAGACTATATCTGCAATGAATGTGGAGTAAGCTACGCTGGTTGTGGAGCTAAATATTAGACTGTCAACAATCCAATCAAATAATCGGTTTATATGCATTATTAGGGAAGTTTCAGGTGCCATCAGTAGAAAGAAAACATTTTTGGCGGGGTTGATTATTATGCGTGTGGAACAAGCATAGTTATTTCGAGGATGCATCTTTAGGGATTCGTCTGTTTGGATTAGTTAATTCCATAATTCAACAAAATATACCCTTGTTTTGGCTTCCTTTTCATCATACCAGTTTTTTTTAACAGATTACCAAACTCAATGCATGACAGTGGGCGTGATTCAATGAAACATTTACATCCTTTGTTTCGCCTGATTACCAAACTCAATGCATGATACTGGGCTGACTCCTCTAATAGCATCTATAATCCTTGTACTTTCAATTTTGGGGGGGTTGAGATTCACAACAATTTTAGATCCTATATAACTTTGATGATTGGTTTTCTTACCTCTGCACTGTGAACTTTCCTATTGGTAGGGATTAACTTAAACACCTAAAACGATGGATATTACACCATCAAACATCATCTTTGGTGTGAGAACTGGCTTTTTATTTTCAAAGTTACCATGTTGCTGTCAAGGGCGAATAAGAAACAGACGCATCCAGTCTAGTTAATTCATTTAAAGTCTAGGTTATTTATTGGGGGGCGGCTTTGATAGAATCTTTGTTTTTAATAGGAATATTATAATGGAGTCACAACTAGAAGCAACTGGCCAGAGAAACATTATCACACAAGAAATTCGGGATAGCCTTTTTTTTAATAGGGGGCTTTTATTCGTAACAGGAAACCGCTACCAAAGAATTTGAAAAATTCGCCAGAGATATCTATCTTAACATCTTAAGATTACTATTTTCAATTTTCATAATATTATAAAATTCGAGACCCACAATAAAATATAAATAATAACATTGAATTTAATATTACGTTTAGAGGGTTAATATGGGAGAAGTTGTCGCCACGATCAGGATAATGCCAGAAAGTCCCGATATAGACATGTCAAAACTAAAAAATAAAATCCGATCATCCATCCCTGAAAGCGCTGAACTATACAAGATAGAAGAGGAACCTGTCGCATTCGGCCTCATAGCCCTCAATATAATGGTTATTGTAGATGACGCTGCCGGAGGGACGGAAAACGTCGAAGAAAACCTATCAAAGATAGAAGGTGTAAGCAACATCGAAGTAACTGATTTAACTTGGATTGGTGGTTGAAATTTTCGATCTTATCCTCGCCTGCTTTCTAGGGATTCTCTGCGGTACCATTACTGGTATTATACCCGGAATCCATGTTAACACTGTAGGTGCCTTCACATTTGCAGCCACACCCTTCCTTTTCAATTTCTTCTCCCCTGAATTTTTAGCTGTTTTCCTGCTTTCAATGTCCATTGCCCATGCACTGCTGGAATTTATACCATCCATGCTCTTTGGTGTGCCGGATGAATCAACAGCACTATCAATACTCCCAGGTCATAAGATGATATTGGAGGGGGAAGGCAAAAAAGCCATAAGATTAACAGCCATTGGCGGACTCGGAGGCATAATATTCACAATATTAGCCCTGCCATTATCCATAATTTTATTACCCCCAACATATGAGCTGCTGAGACCATATATAGGATTATTACTCCTTATAATCTCAATTTATCTTCTGATAAACTTGAATAAAAATTTAGAAACTACTGCATGGTCCATTATAATATTCATCCTTTCAGGAATCCTTGGATGGGTTATGTTAAACGCCCCAATTTCATCTAACATTTCCCTTTTGTGCACTTTCAGCGGCCTTTTTGGGGTGAGCACGCTACTTTACAGTCTAGGTAAAAATTCAATTTTACCCAGGCAAGATACTGTGAACGAGATTAGAATTGACTCCAGGATTCTAAGAGGAATCTTCGGGGGTGGGACTGCAGCAGTCCTATTAGGATTTCTACCCGGTTTTGGACCTGCGCAAGGAAGTATATTGGCCCAGGAGATCAGCGGGGGGAATGATGATAAATTGGAAAACTTTTTAACATCTCTCAGTGCTTTGAACACCTCAGATTCTCTTTTTTCTCTTATGACAATTTATCTTATGGGAAATGCTCGCAGTGGAATAGCAGTATATATCTTGAAGATAATAGAAAGTTTCGGTTTAACCCATCTTATATTCTTCAGTTTCACGTCTATTCTATCAGCTGCAATATCTTTTATTTTATGCATAAAATTAGGGGATTTCCTTGTTGAACGCCTCCAACACGTGGACTATAATAGGCTTTCCAAGCTTATAATATGTTTTATAAGCTTTTTTATAGTGATATTTTCCTTACTGGAAAGTGCACCAGTCCATTTTATCTTATTGGCCTATGTAACTTCCATTGCACTTGGTTTGATACCCCATTATACAAGTGTGAGTAAATCCCATCTCATGGGATTTCTTATAATACCTGCTCTAGCCATATATCTTTAACTGATCAGGAGTATGTCCTTGGCAAGCTTTTTAGAAGCTTTAAGGAAACTAGAAGCATTAACACCAGGGAATGGGTCTATGATGCAAAGATCATATTTTTCATCAATGAATGAAGGCAGGTCCCTTATATCCTCGTTATACACTTCAAAGTTTTTATCTCCTTTCCCAACCTTAAATCCATTCACTTCCAAGTTTATAAAAGTCATTTTCACGGCTTCACTCCATATATCATTAAATATCACCTTATCAGCGCCTGCAAAGAGTGCGAATAATCCAAGAGTCCCCGGGCCACATGTAGCATCTATAACTTTAAATGGATTTTTAAATTTTCTCAGGATATTATAGAGGCTCATGACTTTTGGATATGAGGATCTTGGAGATTCAATATGCATTCTACTCTGCCTTTTATAAATGCACAAGGCTCCTATAGGAGTTTCTATAATATCACAGCGCATATCACATCCCGCTAATCTTTCATATACTATTGGTTCATGTTCCGAGTCAAGTATACCTACCGTTACCCTGGGATCGCCCCTGATAACCCCTTTAACTTCGGGTACTTCACTGATTATGCGTCTAGCAGTTTTTTTATCCATGTTCTCTGAAAGCAGCATCAAAGATTTTAGAGGTAAAAAAGGCGCCTTTGAAAGAGGATATCCTATGGTCATAAGTGGACTGCCAACACTTCTTAAACTAGATTTTTCATCTAGGAGCCCCTCTTCAACCATTATAACGAGGATATGACCCATTGTACTGTCAAGGTGCCTTTTACCACACCTACATTTACCCCAATCCCTATCAATAACCTCCAAATTCGCCTGATCTTTTAGGGGCATCCTCTTGTCTAACCGTGGGTCATGGCAACTTTTGCATCCATTATAAAAATCTTGGACCCTTTCTAACAAGGATAACCTATCTAGTATGCATTCCCCCCCACATTCACACTTTAGCTCCATACAAAACTTAAATATGATATTCACTATATTAAAAAATGATCTTCATGAAGGATAAAAGGAAGGAAATCTTAAGGGAAATCTTGGGAGAATTCGCCTCTGAAAGTTCTTTTGAATCTGGCGAAGAAAAAACCAAAACAGAGAAGAGCACCCTCGACATCGAAAAGATAATTAAGAAAAAACCTTCAAAACAGGGAATAGTAGACGCCAAAGAAACCGAAATCATTGAAAAGGATCTAATACCACTCTACAAGGTTTCCCTTCCAAAATTCTCTGAAAAAGAAAGGGAACTTATAAACGAAATAAGGGAAAAAGTCGTGGAAGCCGCTGTAACAGCCGGCGGCGAATTTCAAGTCGATAAAGAAACTCTAATGCGCGAGATCAAGAACTTCCTCAGGATAAAGGGAGTCCGCAACATTGATAGACTCTCAGAACAGATCATACAAGAAATGATAGGCTATGGAGAAATCGACCCCCTCATAAGAGACGATAACCTCGAAGAAATAATGATAATCGGCGTGAAAAAACCAGTTTTTGTCTACCACCGAGAAAAGGGTATGATGATCACAAACCTCACATTCGAGGATGCTAACAATATTAAAGCTCTAATCGATCTAATCGCAAGACAAGTAGGTCGTCGCATAGACCAACAAACACCCATACTCGACGCAAGATTACCAGACGGATCAAGAGTCAACGCAACCATACCCCCAGTCTCGCCAGATGGCCCCACCTTAACTGTACGTAAATTCAGAAAGGATCCCTACACAATTATAGACCTTATAAATTTCAGGACAATGTCATCTTATCTTGCGGCCTTTCTCTGGGTATGTACCGATGGCCTCGGAGCCAAACCATGCAACGCAATAATCGCCGGTGGGACAAGCTCAGGTAAGACAACAACCTTGAATACAATAGCAGCATTCATACCACCCCGCGAACGGGTTATAACAATCGAAGACACGCTCGAACTTCAACTCCCACACCCACATATTCTAAGACTGGAAACAAGACCCCCAAACATAGAAGGAAAAGGCGAAATTGACATGGACACCCTAGTCAAAAACTCCCTACGTCAAAGACCAGACAGGATAATAGTAGGAGAGGTAAGAGGGCCTGAAGCCATAACATTATTCACAGCATTAAACACTGGACATTCAGGATTCGGCACATTACACTCCAACACCGCACGCGAAACCATCACACGTCTCACAAACCGTCCAATGAACGTGCCAAATATCATGATACCCGCACTAGACTTCATTATAATGCAGAATAGGATGTATAGCTCATCCGGCCGTTCAATAAGGCGCATAACCGAAGTAGCCGAAGTTGTGGGGATGGAAGAGGATAAAATCCAATTAAATAGGATATTTGAATGGGATAACGTTACAGACAAAGTCGAATACGTGGGTATAACAAGCCAAACCCTAAGAGAAATAGCAGAACTACGAGGCATAAGTATAACAGAGATAGAAGAAGAAATCGAGAGAAGAAGACTAGTCCTAGAGTACATGACCGACGAAAACATAAGATCCATAGATGAAGTGGCCAAATATATACACAATTATTATAAAGACCCTGAAGGAGTCCTAGATAAAATATTATAATCCCCCCATCATGTAGGGTGTAATATAATGGTTCTTAAAAAAATTTTTGAAAAACTCGGCGGCCTAACAATAGATGCTGGCAAAAAAGTGGAAGAGGGGATAAAAATCCCCGCCACAAAAATAAATCTTATAGGACCATCAATTACTGGTAGAAGTGACTTCAGGAGAACTATAAAGCGTAGAAGCACGTCCATGGTACGGATGAGGATGACTCCCGAGGAAATAGAGATATTCAAAGATCTCATCGAAAGCGACAGACGCCG
>Ga0078972_1010684_pt1 | contig 16949 bp, 14 predicted proteins | sample YelNatPaOPGAMG01_FD_67568 | JGI IMG/M metagenome (GOLD analysis project Ga0078972, IMG submission 67568) | Hot spring thermophilic microbial communities from Obsidian Pool, Yellowstone National Park, USA - OP-RAMG-01 (SPADES assembly) (version 2) | ecosystem: Environmental > Aquatic > Thermal...
CTTTTAAATTCCCCTTTTGTAAAAGCGAGATTGCTTCGTCGCTAACGCTCCTCGCAATGACAGGATATTGGCTAACGCTCCTCGCAATGACAGGATATTGGCTAACGCTCCTCGCAATGACAGGACTGGGTTTTAGCTTTTAATTCCCCTTTTGTAAAAAAGGGACGGCATTTTACCTGCTATGCAATGACGGGGTCATTGTTTTTAATTCCCCTTTTGTAAAAAAGGGGTGGCAGTCCGCCGCAGGCGGACTGACGGGGTATTTATAATTAAATAAATCTTTCAACATTATTTTATTATTTTAAGGAGGGTTTTAAAAATGAGTGGCGATACAAACATTAACAGCCGCAGTAATAACGGTTTAAAAGACGATGTATTGAAAATCGGCAAATATACATTTAAATCGAGGCTTCTTATCGGAACCGGAAAGTATCCCGATTTTCAAACTATGAAAGATGCCGCAGACGCTTCCGGCGCCGAAATAATAACCGTTGCGGTGAGAAGGATAGATTTTAATGCCAAAGAAAGTCTGCTGTCGTATATAGACCTCGACAAGTATATTCTCTTGCCTAACACTGCCGGCTGTTATACCGCCGACGATGCCGTAAATACTTTGAGGCTCGCAAGAGAATTAGACGTTTTTAGAACAGACCTTGTAAAACTTGAAGTAATCGGCGATTCTAAAACTCTGTATCCCGATAATGAAGAATTGCTCAAAGCCGCAAAAATATTGGTAAAAGAAGGCTTTACCGTTATGCCGTATATGATGGACGACCCTGTTCTTGCAAAAAAACTCGAAGACGCCGGGTGCCCGGTAGTTATGCCGCTTGCTTCGCCTATAGGTTCCGGTCTCGGAATCAGGAATCCTTATAATATAAAAATAATTAAAGAAACGGTGTCCGTTCCGGTTATTGTCGATGCCGGAGTCGGAACCGCATCGGATGCCTGTAAAACAATGGAGCTTGGCGTTGACGGCATCCTCATAAATACGGCGATAGCCGGAGCGGGTAATCCGGTTAATATGGCAACCGCAATGAAAAACGCCGTAGAAGCGGGGAGACTTGCATACCTGTCCGACCGTATTCCTATGAAACTATATGCGCAGGCTTCCACCCAGATGGAGGGAATCGTATTTTGATTAATTCTAAAAAGACAAAAACAAGCGCATGCATAAGATTAAACAGATTTATCGCTATGCATACCGGTATTTCGAGGAGGAATGCCGATGAAATAATAAAAGAAGAAAAAGTTCTCATAAACGGCAAAAAGATTAAAAATCTTGCCACAACCGTTAAAGAAGGCGACGAAGTTTCCATTGACGGCAAAAAAATAAAATATAAAGAAGAGCCTAAAATTTATATTATGCTTAACAAACCGCAGGGTTATATCACTGCCGTAAAATCGGAAGAAGGGTTTAAGACCGTTATGGAATTAATTAAAAAAGAAACTTTAAAATATAAACATATATTTCCGGCAGGAAGGCTGGATTTTATGAGCGAAGGCTTGCTTCTCCTTACCAATGACGGGGATTTTGCATATAAATTAACCCATCCTAAATTCGACGTCGTGAAAACCTATATAGTTGAAGTTAAAGGCGAATTAACCCCCGACCTTTTTAACAGGATTAGAAAAGGAGTCAGTCTGGAAAAAACAGGTCTTTTAAAACCCAAAGAAGTCAGGGTTATAAGCAAAAAACCTTCCAAATTTATACTTTCGGTGGATTTAACGCACGGAAAAAACCGAGAAATCAGAAGGCTTATGGAATTTTTTAACCTTAAAATTTTAATGCTCAAAAGAGTCAGAATAGGGGGGCTTTATATAGGCGACCTTCCTTCCGGAGAATACCGGATATTAAACAAAAAAACCGCAGAATTAGCTGTTTCTAAACCATTATTTTTGAAAAAAGCAAGTTGAATTGTTGAATTATTAATTGTTGAATTATTTTGTTATAAATACCCCGTCATTTTTGCCTTTCAGGCAAAAATGCCACCCCTTTTTTACAAAAGGGGAATTAAAAGCTAAAACCCCGTCCAGTCATTGCGAGGAGCGTTAGCCAATATCCAGTCATTGCGAGGAGCGTTAGCGACGAAGCAATCTCATTCGCAATGACGAAATTTTAAATATAGATTGCTTCGCTTCGCTCGCAATGACAACGTCTCGTCATTACGAGGAGTGTTAGCCAATATCCAGTCATTGCGAGGAGTGTTAGCGACGAAGCAATCCCACTTTTACAAAAGGGGAATTAAAAACAAAAACCCCGTCAGTTCATACTTGCAATTTTAGAGCGGTAGCCGGCAAGACTGCCGGGCACAGGCGTGATATATATATCGCCGAATAAATTCAGCTGTTTTAAATTTATCAGGACTAATCTTGCCATTTCTAGAAGGGCAAGGAAATATGTAAAAAATTCATCCCTGCTCCTGCTGTTTTTGACTATTTCGCTGAACGTTATATTGCCTGCGGTATTAAATCTTTCCATTATCTCAGTTATTTTTTCTTTTACGGAAAAACTTTCTCTTTCTACTTCATATATATTTATCCTGTTTTGAGCCTCAGCCATCTTGCCGTAAAAATATTTAGAAAGAATAAAAATATTTGCGTCGAAACTTGCGGGGATGTCGGCAGAAACTTTTTCAAGCGATGTTTCGTCAGCTTTAAGCATTTTTATTCCAAACACGTCGCGTCCCAGTATAGGTCTGTTATTTAAAAAATCCGCCATTTCTTTAACTTTTCGATATTCTAAAAGCATATCGGTCAGTTCGGCTCTCGGATCTTCTATATCTGCATCTTCCTCGCCCCCGCCGCCGTCCTCATTTGCCGCATCATATTTAGGCAGGAGCATTACCGATTTGATATATATCAGCTGAGCCGCCATTACTATAAAATCTCCGCCCAAATCGAGGTTGAAAGTTTCGGAAAGCGGAATGCCGGCGTTTTCGTTCAAACCTATAGCTTCAAGATACTGCCTTGTTATTTCTACTATCGGGATATCGTAAATATTTATTTTATTTTTTTTTATCAGGGTTAAAAGAAGATCTAACGGACCGTCGTAAGCTTCGAGACTCACTTTGGGATAAAAAGATAACTGTTGCATAAATTTTAATTTTACTTATTACGTTTTCATAAACTGAGATTTTTTAAAACTATATTATTTACTATAAAATTAAACGAAACAGTTAAAAAATTACCGGGGTCTAATAAGAGCAGTATAAGAAGCAAAAAAATTCCGAAAGGTTCAAGTTTGCTTAAAAAGCCGGAAAACGGTTCAGGCAGAAGGCTTACGGCGATTCTTCCGCCGTCTAAAGGCGGAATCGGTATCAAATTAAACGTTCCAAGTATGATGTTTACCATTAGTCCTATAAAAAGCATAAAAGTTATCGGATAAATAAAAAATTTAAAAAAGGGACTGCCGTAAACCGTCTGAAAATGAAGATGACTGATAAAATAGGACAGATATAGAATCATAGCCGGAAACTCTAAAAGTATAACTTTCAAAAAAACAAAACATATAAAAGCCAGAATAAAGTTGGTTACCGGTCCCGCCGCCGCCACAAATCCGGTATCTCTTTTAGGATTCTTAAGTCCGTTAAAATTTACCGGAACTGGTTTTGCATAGCCGAAAAGAAAAGGAGAGCCTACAAGTATTAAGAGCAGGGGAAGAAGAATCGTTCCGAAAGGGTCGATATGTTTTAAGGGATTCAGGGTCAGCCTGCCTGCGTTTTTTGCGGTGTCGTCGCCGAAAATATGCGCCGCATATCCGTGTGAAACTTCGTGCAGTATAATAGCGAATAAAACTGGAATTATAGCGATTACTATCAGCTGAATCGTATTGTTCATTTTGTTATTATACGATTATTTTTTCCGATAAATCAACTTTATTTTTATTTTTATATACAATATAATAATAGAAATAGAAAACTATGAAAGTTAATCGTGAATTATACCTCAAGCTGAACGAAAGCGTTCTTCCGTTCGTGCAAAAACCTGCCAGATATCTCGGATTGGAAACTGGGACCACCGTCAAAGATATTAAAACTATACCTCTAAAATTCGCTCTTGCGTTTCCGGATTTTTACGAGCTTGGAATGAGCCATATAGGAATGGGGCTGATATACGATATATTAAATTCGGAGGAGCATATAGCTTGCGAAAGAGTTTATATGCCTTATCCGGATATGAATGCCAAGTTAAAAGAGCATAATATTCCTTTATTTTCCTTGGAATCTTTTGAAGAGATTAAAAATTTTGATATAGTCGGCTTTTCTTTGCAATACGAACTTTCCTATACGAATATTTTATTTATGCTTGAACTTTCCGGCATTCCGATATTTTCCAAAGACAGGTCCAGTCCTGACGATCCTTTTATCGGCGCAGGAGGTCCATGCGCTTTTAACCCTCTTCCTTTGAACGATTTTATGGATTTTTTTATAATAGGCGACGGAGAAGTTACTACTGTCGAGGTATGCAATGCCGTATTGAAAGCTAAAAACAGTCTTAAATCCGGAACCTTAGGTAAAACGGACTATAGAAATTACGTTAAAAGCTTGCTTGCCGAAATAAGAGGCGTTTATGTTCCGGGATTTTCCAAAAGCGTCCAAAAATCGATATTGAGCGATATAGACTTAGACCGTAAATTTAACGGAAATGAAAATACGGCATATATAGCCAAGCATATTGTTCCGCTTGTAGAGACTGTCCATAACAGGCTTGCCGTAGAAATTGCCCGCGGCTGTTCTTCCGGATGCCGTTTTTGTCAGGCGGGTTATATTTACAGACCAGTCAGGGAAAGGAAGAAAGAAGCGGTTATAAATGCCGTAAAACACGGTTTGCAGACCACCGGTCTTGAAGAAATGTCGCTCTCTTCTCTTTCGACCGGGGACTATTCCGATATCGAAGCCCTGCTTTCCGAATTAGCCGATTTAACGTCGGAAAAGAAAATTTCCATGTCGTTTCCTTCTATGAGGATAGGCTCTTTGAGCGAAAATATACTTCAAAAGACCGCCGCCGTTAAAAAAACTAATTTTACATTAGCTCCCGAAGCAGGAACCCAGAGACTCAGGGACATAATTAATAAAAATATTTCCGAAGACGACTTGCTTAAGGAAGCATCTCTGCTTTCGCAAAAAGGTTTTAAAACATTGAAGCTATATTTTATGATCGGGCTTCCGTTTGAAAGAATTGCGGATTTAGACGGAATAGCAGATTTAATAATAAAAATAAAAAAAACCGCAAAAGGGCTTAATATAACGGTAAACGTCAATAATTTCGTACCGAAGCCCCATACTCCGTTTCAGTGGCATCCTATGGAAAAAGAATCGGAGCTTAATTTTAAAATTAATTATTTAAAAAGGTTATTAAAACCTCTAAACGTTAATTTCAAATATCAGGACCCTAAGGTCAGTTTTATAGAAGGACTCATATCGAGAGGGGACGATTTTACTCCTAAAATCATATATAACGCATATAAATTCGGCGCGGTTTACGACAGCGAATCCAGATTGTTCAACTGCGGCGCATGGTTAAAAGCCCTTGAATGCGAATACGGTTATAATTATAATGAGCATAAATATTTATATGAAGAAAAAAATATAGACTCTCCGCTTCCATGGGATTTTATCGATATTCTTATAGATAAGGATTTTTTAAAAGAAGAATATAAAAAATCCCGTTTGCAAAACTTAAAATCCATTTATACGTCAAAATCAAATTCGTCTTTTGACGGTGACGGCGTTTCTTCTCAAAATCTTTTGACCGAAAATTGCCGGAAAGTTTGTTATTTATGCGGCGTATGCGATTTTAAAACTGTCCGCCCGGTTTATTCGTCAAAAGCGGAAAATATCAAAATGCATAAAAAAAAGCGCAAAGACGATGAAAAATATATAAACATAAACATAAATAATGATACAAATACGGAAAATCCGGTCGGGCGGGCTTCTTTTTCAGAACTTACGTTCATATATTCCAAAAGAGGAGCGGCGAAATATCTTGGACATTTAGAAACAGTGAAAATATTGCTTAAGGCTTTTAGAATAATCGGCATTCCGCTTATTTACAGGAAATCTGAATTTACTTCGAGACCAAAGCTAAGTTTTTCAAATCCAATTCCTTTTATGAGCGAAAGCGACAGTCTGCATATTAAAGCAAGGGTAAGCGCGGAATATGCCGCCGAAACGGATTTAAACATACTTAGCGATAATATTAACCGGCTTCTTCCCGACGGATTAAAAATCATCGGAATTAATGTTGTTAAACATCAATAATATCCCGTCATTGCGAGGAGCGTTGGCGACGAAGCAATCTAATGCACGGTATAAATTTTTATTGACAAAATTTTCAATAGATATATTATATATATGATTGAGGTTTAATTCACTGTTGCAAAATAAATAAATTTAATCTTTAATTAACTTTATGGAGGGTAAAAAATTGAAAGCGTTAAAAGGAAAAAAAGGTTTAACTGTTTTATTTACCGCATTATTTTTATTAACTATCAGCTTCGGGCTTTACGGCTGCGCAAAAAAAACAGCGCCGTCTAAACCTGCTGCCAAACCTGCTGCTGCTCCGAGCGCAACCTCAACCGCCGCACCGGCCGCACCGGCTTCAAAAGCTCCGGCCGCCGCATCTAAGACTGCCGCTAAACCGGCTTCAGCAAATTTAAAATCTGCCGCAATGAAGATTATAAAATCTCAGGGTTGCGCAGGATGCCATATTATAAACGGTAAAGGCGGTTCAATCGGTCCTAATCTCGACAAAGAAGGCACGAAGGGACATTCTATCCACTGGCTTGAAGTTCAGATCAATACTCCTAAAGTTCATTTCCCGAATACTATGATGCCAAATCATAATCTTAATCCGTCGCAGTTAAAAACGGTAGCAGAGTATCTCGAGTCTTTAAAATAAGTCAGTTCATCTTACTTTGGTCTTACTTTGGAATTTAACGGGCATCTGTGAATTAATTAAAAATTCATAGATGCCTTTTTATATTAATATTAATTTAATTAAAAAATATTTTATAATAATGAAGAAAACCCATAAAAACAAAACCGTTCCTCTTATATTAATAATAATTGCAACCGCCGTTTTAATTTCAGGGTTCTTTTTATACAGGAATTTTTACGAAAAAACAAACTTCGGCATACATGCGGTTAAATCCCTTAAGAATAAAGGCGTTAAACTGACGAGATACCAAAAGTTTAAAAAATTTTGGCATAAAATGTATTCTCATCTTCGCACCGAAAAAGTCGTTTATTCTTTAAGACCGCTTTATAACGATAAAATTAATAAAATAGAAACATACAGCTTAACACTTACATCTTACGACGGACTTCAGCTGAAAGGCTATTTCGCTATACCGTACGGCGTAAAAGGAAAAAAATATCCGGGAGTTCTTTTGCTTCACGGATACGGCTCATACGGAACACCCGGCTGGGCGCATTTTTTTGCAAGAAGGGGATATGCGGCTCTTTCAATAGATTTAAGAGGACACGGCAGAAGCGCAACTGTTTACCATCCAGGTTTCCCCGGTCTTATGACAAACGGAATTCTCCATGTTAAAACTTTTTCTATGGTAAAAATCGTAATGGATTCTTTAGCTTCTCTAAGATTTCTGGAACATTTCAAAAACATAAATTCTAAATATATATTCGTTACGGGAGGAAGCATGGGCGGGGGGCTGCCTTTGATAGACGCCGCAATAGACCCGCATGTCACTGCAGTTGCGGGAGACGTTCCGTTTTTAAGCGATATTCCGGTGCAGATGCCTCTTGCAAAAATGGGACCTTATATGGAAGTTAAAGCATTCCTGAAAAAGCATCCGCAAGATAAAGCTAAAGTTATGCGGTCTTTATACTACGTAGATACAAAGCATTTTGCAAGCTGGATTAAAGTGCCGGTTATGATCGGCATCGGGCTTAAGGACGAAGACTGTCCGCCAAAAGGTACTTTGGCAGTATATAAACTCATTAAGTCGAATAAGAAACTCTTTGTCGCTAAAAACAGCGGGCACGTTGTTCTTCCCGGCTGGAATATGGAAGTTTTTAAATTTTTTGCCCCTTATCTTCCAAAATCTTCCGCAAATGCCGGTCGGAAAAAAGCCGTTATAAAAAATAAAAACGAAGGAAGAAAATTCTTATAGGATCTAATAGGAAAAATTTTATGGAAAGCGGTAAAAGTTTAAAAGCGGTAAAATATGCAAAATCATTAATGCCCGGAGGCGTCAGCAGTCCGGTCAGGGCTTTTAAGTCGGTGGGTTTACCGCCGGTAGTAATAAAAAAAGCGCGGGGAAGCAAAATATACGACATTGACGGAAACGAATATATAGACTATGTAATGTCTTACGGACCGATGCTTCTGGGGCATGCCGACGAACGTGTCGTAAAAGCTGTTTCATCATCATCGTCGGAAGGATTCAGTTTCGGCGCTACGACCGAGGCGGAAATAGAACTTGCCGGTTTAATCATTAAACATTTTCCGTCCGTCGAGATGATAAGGCTCGTAAATTCAGGCACCGAAGCCGTAATGAGCGCGGTAAGGCTTGCAAGGGGTTTTACCGGAAGGAACAAAATTATAAAATTTGAAGGGTGCTATCACGGACATTCCGATTCGATGCTTGTTAAAGCAGGCTCCGGAGCGTTAACGACATCCGTTCCGTCGTCTTCCGGGGTTACCGAATGCATTTCCTCAGACACTTTAGTTGCGGTTTATAACGACTTGGATTCCGTAAAAACGCTTTTTTTAAATAACAAGGAGAAAATAGCCGCCGTTATAATCGAACCTGTCGCCGCAAATATGGGGGTGGTATTGCCCAAAGATAATTTTCTTAAAGAATTAATGGATTTATCCCATGAAAACGGCGCACTCATTATTTTCGACGAGGTTATAACAGGTTTTAGGCTTTCTCCCGGAGGCGCTCAGGGCTTGTTTAATTTAAAACCCGATATTACCTGCCTCGGCAAAATAATAGGCGGCGGGTTGCCGATTGGCGCTTTCGGAGGCAGAAGAGATATAATGGAATATCTGTCTCCGCTGGGTCCGGTTTATCAGGCCGGAACACTTTCCGGTAATCCCGTATGCGTTGCCGCAGGCATTGCTACCGTAAAAGCTATTGAAGAAGACGATGCAATATCTAAAGCAAACGAAGCGGCAAGTTATTTGGTCAATGCCCTGAAAGAAGGGCTTAGAGGAGTTGGCGGCCGTATAGAAATAAATAATATATCTTCCCTGCTTACAATATTTTTTAAGGAAGGCGGGGTCAATAACTTTGAAGATGTAATGAAATCCAATACCGGACTTTTTAAGAAATTTTTCGGCGCATCGCTTAACGCCGGATTGTTTTTAGCTCCGTCGCAGTATGAAGCAATGTTTTTAAGCTCCAAGCATACGCGCGAAGACCTTGACAAAACCGCCGGCATTATCGTCAAAGCCGTAAAAGAAACGATATAAAGATGTAATTCCCCTTTTTGCGAAAGCGAGATTGCTTCGTCGCTTACGCTCCTCGCAATGACGAGACGTTGTCATTGCGAGCGAAGCGAAGCAATCTATATTTAAAATTTCGTCATTACGAATGAGATTGCTTCGTCGCTAACGCTCCTCGCAATGACAGTATATTGGCTGACGCTCCTCGCAATGACAGGATATTGGCTAACGCTCCTCGCAATGACAGTATATTGGCTGACGCTCCTCGCAATGACAGGACTGGGTATTAGTTTTTAATTCCCCTTTTTTAAAAGGGGTGGCATTTTGCCTTTCTTCGAAAGGCAAAATGACGGGGTATTTCTAATAAAATATTTCAATATTGGTGGAGGATAGGGGATTCGAACCCCTGGCCTATGCCATGCGAAGGCATCGCTCTACCAACTGAGCTAACCCCCCACTTTTTTAAAATTTTATTTTCTCCTGCTATGCTACAATTATCCCAAAAAAATATTAAAAATGCAACATTGATTTTTTATTTATATGTGGTAAAATAAAATAAGACAATAAAAAAATCTGTATAGGTGCTCTTAATATAAATTAATTATAAATTAATTTGTAAACCAATTTTTTATAGTAGGGGGACTGAAATGGCTCAATTATTATCATTAAAACAGGAGTTTAAGGGCGCTTTTGTTAAAAGCGCTCTCCATATAGCAGGCGATTACATATTTCCTAAACTAAGCGACGAAGCTATAATTAAGCTTTCCGATAAACTTAATAATTTTGAAGCTCCGGCAGGCAAAATATTCTTTGACCATATTTTTATCGGATTAAAAAGAAAACTTCCGGAGCTTTCCAAAAACGTAAAAAGAGGAATATTAGATAATTTTATCTCTAATTTTCTTCTGCTGAGCGGCGACAGAAGGAAAGCTTTTATAGAAAAAAACGGTTTTTATCCGCCTCTTTTTTATGTTATAAGCCCGACAATGCACTGCAATTTAACTTGCTACGGGTGCTATTCGGCTAATTATACCCGCAAAGACATGCTTTCCTTTGAAAAGATTAACCAGATTATCGACGAAGGAAAAAAATTCGGCATATTTTTTTATACGATATCCGGAGGAGAACCTTTTGTCCGGAAAGACCTGTTTGATATATTGGAAAGAAACAGCGATTGTTATTTTCAGATTTACACAAACGGTTCGCTGATAGACGGAAAAAATGCCGAAAAACTTGCTAATTTAGGCAACGTTTTTCCATGCATCAGCGTCGAAGGATTTGAGGACGAAACCGACGAAAGAAGAGGAAAAGGGCATTTTAAAAAAGTAGTTTCGGCTATGAAAAACCTTAAGGACAACGGTGTTCTTTTCGGGTTTTCAGCAACTGCCACGCGCTTTAACAATGAAGTAATTGTAAGCGATGAATTTGTAGACTTTTACATTAAACAGGGCTGTTTTCTCGGTTGGTATTTTAATTACATACCTATAGGGCGCGAGCCCGACGTTAATCTTATGCCGACGCCCGAACAGCGCAATTACAGGAGAAAAAGAGTTGTGGAAATAAGAGAGACTAAACCTATCGTGGTTGCCGATTTCTGGAACGACGGAGTACTTTCGCACGGATGCCTTTCCGGCGGACGGGTCTATCTTCATATAAACGCAAACGGCGGTGTAGAGCCCTGCGTGTTTGCACAGTTTGCTGCCGATAATATTTTCGATAAATCGATGGAAGAAATATTGGGTTCGATGTATTTTAAATCGATAAGAAAAGAGCAGATGGGCGTTAAAAACAGGCTTCGCCCATGCATGATAATAGATCATCCGAAAATACTAAGGAAAGTCGTCGCCGAAGGAGGAGCAAAAGCTACGCAGGAAGGAGGAGAGTCTATAATAACCGAACTTAAAGACAAAATGGACGAATATTCGGAAAATTATGGCAAAATAGCCGACGAGACTTGGAAAACCGAATTCGGAAACGGGAAATATTTTACTACTTTCGACGGCAGAAAATTAAACTTAAACGAGGAAGATTATTATAGAAAGCAGCTCTATCCGCTGGAATGAGGAAAAGGCGGCAAAAATCAAGCTCCGGCGAAGACTAACCGTTAGATCGTTAGATTTAGTTTACATAGCAGGACATTCATAACATAATCCCTATCGAAACTGGATATAGAAAATATTTTAAAAAAATTCGTCATTTCGCTAGCATAGTTTTATATTGCTCTTATTTATATTATAATATAAATTTATAATATAAAGCTATGGCGACTGCAGATATAGTAATACCTAAAAGCGGAACGGATATTAAATTTACCTACTTAATACCTGAAGAATTAAAAGACGAAGCGGAAATAGGAAAAGCCGTATCCGTCCCTTTTAAAAACAGGTTATTATACGGTTTCATATACGATATAAGGCGGGACGGATACAGTCCCGCCGAAAACAAAAAGATAAAATTAAAAAATATATGCCGCATTTCCAAGCCGCGTTTTTTCGACGAATCCCGTAAAGATATTTTTAATTTCCTGTCTTCATATTACCATGAAAACATATCCGGAGTATTAGAGACGGCTCTTCCTTCGATAGACGTTAAGCATTTTGATTTATTAGACAAATATTACGACGAAGCTATGCTTATAGAATCTGCCGATAAAGGTAAAAACGGTGACGGCATAAACATTGCGGAATTTGCAGGGGATAGTTCAGGCATCCGCAAATTTCTTTCCGATGCCCCCTACAGTCTTACGCAGGAGCAGGCAAGCGCCGTCGGAATTATACGCGAAGCAATTGGCGCCGGTTTTTATAAAACTTTCTTACTGCACGGCGTAACTGCAAGCGGTAAAACTGAGATTTATTTTAATATTTTAGATTTTGCCTTAAGTTTAAATAAACAGGTTATAATTACCGTTCCCGAAATATTCATTACGAACCAATTTATTTATCTTATAAAAAAAAGATTTAAAAATCTTGTAGAAAATAACGGTTTCGCAGTATTTCACAGTAAAATTTCAAGCAGGGAAAAACTTATCAATCATATAAGGATAATGAGCGGAGCGGTCAAGTTAATTCTTGGAGCGAGGTCGGCTATATTTTCTCCGTTAAAAAATCCCGGTCTTATAATAATCGATGAAGAGCATGACTCTTCCTATAAACAGCAGTCGGGGCTGCTATACAATGCCAGGGATGTCGCGGTTATGATGTCCAAGAAATCTTCATCGGTCTGTGTACTCGGTTCTGCTACTCCTTCGCTCGAATCATATTATAATGCCACCTCGCTTAAAAAATACGAATATATTTACATAAAAAACAGAGTAAAAGGGAAACTTCTGCCGGAGGTAAATATAATTGACCTTAAAACGGAATTTAAAAGTTCGGGCAAAAGGGATTTTAAAGATAAAGTTTTATCCGACGAAACTATTTCTCTGATAAAAGAAAATCTTGAAGACAAAAAACAGATACTGCTTTTCTTGAACAGAAGAGGATTTTCGACTTTCCTGATCTGCTCTTCATGCGGACATTTATTTTTGTGTAAAAACTGCGCAATATCACTCGTTCACCATAAGGATAAGGATGGTCATAAAAAAGACGGGAGTAACGCGTCCTCCGGAATTTATCGCGACATAAACGCCGGTTCTCTGAAATGCCATTACTGCGGTTATACCGAAGATGTCCCTAAGCTCTGCCCGGAATGCGGAATGGATGCTATTGAACCTTTCGGTATAGGGGTCCAGAAATTAGAAGACGGTGTAAAAAATTTATTCCGCAACGCGGATAATAATACGGACGGCAGGGTCAGAATAGAAAGAATAGATTCCGATATCGCAAAAAGCAAGAAAGCCGGTTCCGAAATATTTAAAAAAATGCACGCAAAAGAAATAGATATATTAATAGGAACGCAGATTATAACAAAAGGGCATGATTTTCCGGACGTCGGACTCGTAGCGGTAATTTTAGCCGACAGTCTGCTCAATATACCTGATTTCAGAAGCGCGGAAAAAGCTTTTCAGATTCTGACGCAGGTTCTCGGAAGAGCAGGAAGGGGAGAAGACCGCGGAAAAATTGCGATTCAGACCTTTATACCCGATAATTATTTACTGCAGTTTACCGCATCGCACGACACCAAAGGTTTTTACGAAAAGGAGCTTGAAATCAGAAAAGAATACGGATATCCGCCTTACGCCAAGCTGATAGCTTTGAAATTAATCGATAAAAATATAGAAACCTTAAAAGAAACGGCTTCAAATTTGAGAAAAATTATCGACGGTATCATAGAAGCCGATATTAACTCGGGAAATTTTCATTTTGCGAAAAATATATCCGTATTAGGTCCTTCGCCGTGCCCTATAGAAAAAATAAAAAATAATTTCAGGTATCAGCTGATACTAAAAGCGCCTCCTCCCGCCGCCGGACTGCACAGACTTCTCGATATGTTAAGGGAGGACGGGCGTTTATCCAAGAAATTCTCGTCCGGAAAAATTGCCGCAGATGTTGACCCGGACGTCCTTATGTGATAAACTTTAAATTTAACATTGTTAATATCATTAAAGGAGTACTGATTAATGAACAAAGCCGGATTTACGGAAAAATTTGCCGACAAAAACGCTATTCCCGTAAAGATTGCCGATAAGATAATCGATACGATAATTAACGAAATAAAAGAATCCCTCATTCAGAGAAAAAGAGTTGAAATCAGGGGATTCGGAAGTTTTTCGGTAAAAGAATATAAAACTTATACGGGAAGAAATCCTAAAACCGGAGATAAAATAGAAGTTCAAAAAAAGCTGGTTCCACAGTTTAAAATTAGCAAAATTTATAAAAATGACCTCATTAAATAAATTAAATAAGCCTAATAATAAATTTTTTATAAAGACTTACGGCTGTCAGATGAATTTTCATGATTCCGGTTTAATAGAAAGCGGACTTTTAAAGAACGGTTTTATAAAAGCCGATTCCGCCAACGAAGCCGGCATAATTATTCTTAATACATGCAGCGTCCGCGACCATGCCGACCATAAGATATTGTCGGAGTTAGGCAGATTAAAAAAAAACGGTCGCGATAAAAAAATAGTCCTTGCGGGATGTTTTGCAAAACAGGTTAAGTTAAAAAAAGAAGCATGGACGGATAAAACCGGCGCCGGATTGTTTTTCGACTACTGCGCAGGTCCGGACGAAATCCTTTCTATACCGGATATCCTTAAATACGAAAAGTACGAAAATGCTTCTAAAGAAAAAGAAGAATTTTTTTATGATAAAAAACCTGAAAACAACGCATCATCGGTCAAAATTATTGAAGGATGCAATAATTTCTGCTCCTACTGCATAGTGCCGTTCGTCAGAGGCAGAGAAAAATCCGTTCCGTTTGAAATTATATACAATACCGTTAACAGATTAGTTTTAAAAGGAGCCGAAGAAATACTTTTATTAGGGCAAAACGTAAATTCTTATTCGTCGCCGGAAGACGGCAAAAAAGATTTCAGTTTTCTTCTTAACTCTCTTTCTGATATCCCTGGCATAAAAAAAATTAAATTCTTAACGTCTCATCCTAAAGATTTTAATGACGGTTTGATAGAAACTGTTTGCGGCAACGACAAAATTTCCAAAGAAATTCATCTGCCTGTTCAATCCGGTTCCGATAAGATACTTTCAGCTATGAACAGAGGCTATACTAGGAATGATTATTTAAAACTCATCCAAAAACTAAGGAACGGGTGTTCGGATATTTCCGTTTCCACGGATATAATAGTCGGCTTTCCCGGTGAAACCGGCGAAGATTTTGAAATGACACTTTCTTTAATGGAAGAAGTCAAGTTTAATTTTATTTTTGGATTTAAATATTCCTCCAGACCGTTCACTAAAGCTTCCGAATTTAAAGACGATGTATTATTAGAAATAAAAAAAGAAAGGCTTGAGACGGTATTTAAAAAACAAAAAGAAATAAAACTATTATGCTCATAGATTTTCATATGCACACCGTCTTTTCAGACGGAGAACTTGTTCCGGCAGAACTTATAAGGCGGTCTATATTTGCCGGTTTAGACGGCATAGCCATAACCGACCATGCCGATTTTTCCAATATAGAACATAATCTGTCCGGTATTAAAAAAATATGCGAAAAAATAAACAAACTTTACGGGAAAAAAGGGAAAAATAAATTTAAAGTTCTTCCCGGTGTAGAAATCACCCATGTTCCTCCCGAACTTATAAAAGACGCCGTTGAACTCGCTAGAAAATCCGGCGCAAAAATAGTCGCAGTCCACGGCGAAACGCTCAGCGAGCCCGTAGAGAAAGGAACCAACTTAGCCGCATTAAAGGAAGATATCGATATACTCTCCCACCCGGGGCTGATTACGGAAGAAGAGGCGGCATCGGCTAAAAAAAACGGCATATATTTGGAACTTTCCTACAGGAAAGGACACTGCCTTGCCAACGGGCATGTAGCCTGCATTGCCCGTAAAACCGGAGCAGGACTTATTATTTCAAGCGATGCGCACTCGCCTTCGGATATTATGGGCGAAAAAGAATACTACGGCGTGGGTTTTGGAGCCGGACTTACAAAAACCGAGATTAACATTGTAAAAGAAAATGCGTCCGCATTGTTAAAAAAATATGCTTGATTTTATATTTTTATTCTTGTATAGTATTTTTTATCTATAAAAGTAGGCATAGAGTTAAAGGGAAAATTAAAGAGAAAATTATATGGATAAAATTGATTTGGAAGGATTTTTTGTCAGAAACAAGCTTTTGCTTATCGGCGTTCCGGTATTTATTATCTTAATAATCGGCTCTATTTTCGGCGTCAAATATTATCATTATAAATTAAACCGTAAAGCCGATAATGTACTATGGAAAGGCGTCCGGCTTTATATGTCTTTTAACGGAAAAAATCCTGAAGCCGTTAATGAATCCGTTTCTTATCTTAAAAAACTTAAAGGCAAATATAACGGAACACAAGCATATAAAATTTCAAATTTCTATCTCGGACTCGACTATATGAGGCTCGGAAAGCTTAATAAAGCGGCATCTTATCTGGCAGAATATACAAAGTTATATCCTAAACCGGGCGCCGATAATTTAACATATTTAGCATACAGCAACCTTGCTTCTGTAGCTATGCTCAAAAAAGACTATAAAGGCGCTATTTCCGATTTTTCCGAAATGTCTAAAATAGACAGCGTTAAACTTCAGGAATATGCCATGCTGGAAGAAGCCGCGCTTTACACTCAGCTCAAAGAACCTAAAAAAGCGGTTGCAGTTTATAATGCCATGCTCACCGACGATGCAATGACTAAAGACAGGGGATATATAGAAAACTTAATTCAGCTGAATTCATAATATATAATATATAAAAAACATTAAAAATAAAATAAAAGAGGTATTTATGGGTTTGTTAGGCAATAATGATAAAAAATGTATGCTTGTAATGAACTCCGCTTTAACCGACAACGACGACGAATTAGAAAAGATTAAAAAATCTGATTTGAGGCTTTTTAACGCATCTTCTCCCGCCCTTTCTTTAGTAAACGAATGGAGAAACAG
>Ga0078972_1010685_pt1 | contig 16946 bp, 17 predicted proteins | sample YelNatPaOPGAMG01_FD_67568 | JGI IMG/M metagenome (GOLD analysis project Ga0078972, IMG submission 67568) | Hot spring thermophilic microbial communities from Obsidian Pool, Yellowstone National Park, USA - OP-RAMG-01 (SPADES assembly) (version 2) | ecosystem: Environmental > Aquatic > Thermal...
AATTTTGCGTATAAGACATCCGCAACTCAGGTTCTTTTCCTTCAGCATGTAATGGATAGTCTAAAACCAAGCGGAAGATGTGGCATTGTATTAGACGAAGGCGTGCTCTTTAGAACTAACGAAAATGCTTTTGTCCAAACTAAAAGAAAATTGCTTAATGAATTCAACCTGTGGTGTATTGTAAGTCTTCCTCAAAAAGTTTTTTTAAATGCAGGTGCTTCAAGCAAAACGAACCTTCTTTTCTTTACAAAGGGAGAGCCCACAAAGGAAATCTGGTACTATGACTTATCGGACCTTAATATCACAAAAAGCCAGCCACTAACATTTGAACACTTTGACGAATTTTTCAAGTTGCTTCCCAATCGTGAATCAAGTGAACGCTCCTGGAAAGTCTCAGTATATGAAATAATAGCAAAGAACTATGATATGAAAGCAGTTAACCCAAATAGAAAAGATGAATCCGATAAGAGAACTCCTAACGAACTTATTGAATTAATAGAAAATGAAAACGAGAAATTAATCGAAATATTAAAAATACTAAAAGACAACCTGCAGGGATAAAAAGCTTAATTGAATACCAAAAGAGAAACTAAGCAACAACAAAAGGTTTTTGAGAAGGATGTTTCTCAGATTGGACATTGGGGAAATGATAATGCTCAATATGTATAAGTATTGACGATGATTTAGACTGTATCTTACTTTTGATTAAACAATCGGACAAAAAGAGCTAGGTTCAAGTAAGTCCTATCCAAACTAAATAATAGCTAACTACAGTAGTCTTCCCTAAATTGGGTGACTACACACTCTTTCATCTTTAACTGTACTAAAATTTAAGATTTTGTCAAGAGGCAAAATGTTACAGACTTCAAAAGATTTTGGAGTCCTTCCTCCAAGTAGTTCTTTCAACCTTTCCCTTCTTTTCCTTGTGAGTTTATGCTTCCCATTACACATCTCTATCATTTTTAGCCTTACCTTAATTAGGCTATTTGTGGTATAATAGCCCATGAGTGATTCCTCCTTCCTAAATTTATTTTTAATGTATTATACCTTAATAAGAGGAGTCACCCAATTATGGGATTAGCACAAATTATAAAATAGGAGATTAAAATGCACGACGCATCATGGAAGAAAATTTTTGAAGATTACGATATTTATGCTCATGACTTTGATAAGTCACTTTATATCATTACGGCGGAACAGATCAAAAGGGCTTGCCAAGATTTTAAAAACACCGGCGAAAAAGAAGTCCGTATATGACAATTGAGAGGTTACTTAAAGAGATTTTTAATTAAAAGAGAGGGAGTTATCAGAGTGTCTCTAAAAAATATTTTCTTTTTTAATAAGAAACTTGTTCTGCTTTTATTTTCTTTGTCACACACCTTCATAAAGTGTCACATATTGCCACAAGACCGATACAAGAATTAGTGAATTGAATCAACTCACGCAGTTTTAATTTAATGTACAATATGATTAAACCCCCTCTCTTCAAATGCGGAACCCTATGCATCGTCTAATAATTTCCACCATCTATTTTAAAAAGCCTTTATGTTAATAGTTGAAACACCTATCAAACATCCTTCTTTTGAACAATTTAATGGTATAATTTAAAGAGGAGGCAGAAGAAAGATGAAAATTAAGATTTTGGTCGATAACTATGTAACACAGAGAGATTTTCTTGCAGAGCACGGATTCTCCATCTTTATAGAAGATGAGGTAGAAAAGATTTTGTTCGATACAGGACAGGGGATAGCGCTACTGCACAATATGAATTTAACAGGATTAGCACTTAAAGATATTGATAAAATTATCCTGAGCCACGGGCACGATGACCATACTGGTGGTTTAAAGTTCTTTGTGGAAAGTGAAATATATCCTGGACTTATTGCGCATCCAGATGTTGTCTATCCAAAATACAAAATCCAAGGGGAAAAGAAGAAAAACATTGGCATAAATGTTCCTATCGATAAATTTAAAAAGATACTTACAAAGGACTCACTTCAAGTAAGCAAACACATTTTATTTTCTGGAGAAGTGCCAAAAGAAAACAGATGGGAACTTGAGGAAACGGCATATTTTAGAGAAAAAGGTGGAGTATTAGAAAAAGACCCTTTCGTAGACGATATTTCCCTTTTTGTTTCCCTGAAAGAAGGGCTTCTAATAATTACCGGGTGTGCACACTCTGGTATTATAAACATCATTGATTATGGATTTGAAGTTACCCGCACAAAGAAACTCTACGGAATCATAGGTGGGATGCACCTAAGGGATGCATCTTATGAAAGGATTGAAAAGACAATTAAACTAATGTTAGAATTAGACCCTGAGTTTTTAACTATCTCCCACTGCACCGGCTCTATTGCAGGAAGTTTATTCAGGGAAAAACTCGGCAAAAAAGTCATATTCACTGATGCAGGATGGGAATTCAATGTAGAGTAAGTTAGAGGAAAAAATCGACCATTCTAACAAAAAATGATCAAAAACTTTTATTTTTGTTAGAAACACATAAAGTTTTTCGCATGCTATTTTATTACTACGATTTCGTCTTTCACATAGTTTACCTGAACCACAGCAAGAAAGCGAGAAATGAAATCAATTGATGCATAAAGGTTATTTTCAACATTTATAAGAGGTGAGCGACCTTTAAATTCTTTATTTGAGATCTTCGCTCCATTAATAGTTACGGAAAGGTCCTTTAGGCCCAGGGTTATCGTCTGGTTATTAGACTCAAAACTCAAAGAACTCTTTAAATTTTCTGTTTTTATATCAAGCGAACTCAATAATTCTTTTAATGGAAGATAGATAGTTCCCAATTTTAAAATTGGCTTTTCCTTATCGAGCAGATAAAGTTCGTCCATAGAATAGACATTGCTATTAGGTCTGAATGTGATAATCTTGAGGTCATTGATTGTTTTAAAAGTATAGCCCTGTTTTTTTAAATCCTCAACAAGTGTTTCGAGATAGTTTTTTGTCCTGGATGTTTCAAAAATGACCTTATTTTCTCCGTCGGATTCATAGTAGAACTCTCTAAATGGATGAAAGAAAAAAGACACGAAGTTTGTGCCTGAGGATTTCGCCAGGTTTAAAATTCTTGAGACATCGCTACCGGATGTTACCATAAGGAATGGCGTTGGAAAAAAGTAGACGGGCTTCTTATCAGATCTTAAATCATAGTAAACTGCAATAGTCTTTGCCCTGTGAAAGTTAAAATCTGGCTCATAAAAGAGCGTAAAATACTTTGCAAAGATCTTGTACTGATTCGCCTTTGCAGTATAGTGCGGTGTCTCCCAGTAAAAATATTTAATGCCTGATTTATTAAATGCTTCTATTGCTTTTGTTATATGTGCTTCTGCATAAGCATCAGTTGATGTTTCTTCATCAACCTCAAACTCAAAATCTGCTGTTGAGATGCCATCTCCATGCTGGTGCGTATAACCGTGTATACCAATTATTCCGCCCATCAGAGCCATATACTTGATAGTATCCCTAAATTCTGCCATACGAGGATCATTAGGATTGCTCATATCAAGATAGATTTTTCTTCTTGGGTCAGTATAGATTGGGACAACAGATACATGAAATGGAACATTCTGAGAATGGAGGAATTCTCCCACTTTTTTTAGCACTTCAAGTCCATTTCCCTGCATTGCATACCAGGGAGATACATCCTCGAGGCGCACAAGTGCAATTTTCGGTTGATAAATGGTCTGCGCCTTCAAAGAATAAATAGGCACAAGTATAAAAATCAACAATAAAACTAAAACTCTTTTCATAAATACCTCCACATTTTGGCAATATTATATACTATAAAATCTTTTTTAATACGAAAAATTCAGAGTATTAAGAAATTTTTACAAACTTAAGTCAAAAACTCCGCTATGAAATGAGAACGGAAGACAATACAGCAAGGAACCCAACCATAAGAAAACCAACTCTTGCAGATACTAAACCTTATAATTAACCAGATAACGAATAAAGCTCAGGCGAACAGTGTATCATTATCAATTTCACTCTACAAAAGTTTTGATCCTCCATTCAATAGATGCTCAATTAGTTCTATTGAAGATTTGCAGATTACTCCTACTTCAGGTTCGAGGGGTTTGCCTGTCCTATAATCTGTATTCTGCGCTCTGTATGTCTCCTCCTCATCAAAGGCGAACACATGGTCTTCTATTTCCATCTCCCGAGATACAATGCCTGTTCTATCAATTGACTCTGGTCCTTCACTTACATTTGTAAGAATCAAAAAGTGGTAAATTTCCTTTTTTGGTATTTTAATTACCTTATTATCTTTTGTTACAAACGGGATCATCTGATTCCTCAAAAAATGCCTGAGGACAACGGACATTGCATTGTATTTCTTGCCTACCATTTTTGCCCTCATCAAAACGAACCAGGGAGTAAACTCTGAAAAGTTGTCCTGTCCAAAACTTGCATGGATATCTTTGAATTCCCTTCTCTTCCGTGGATCAGAATTGGAAACCAAAAAAGTCAGGATAATGTCCTCAAAGCCAAAATGGTCAATCAAGGCATATAGGAGTTTCTGCGCTTCAATAATGTACTCTTTCATACTATCTCCTTCTCGTAGTCCTCCCAAACTGGGTAATTTTTTACTCTAAAAGATTATAACACTTTTTAAAAAAATGCAAGAGTTTCTGAAACTTGTACTTCTTTCTACATTTTTCTCTACTCCGGGTGCCTTATAGTTTACAATTTTCCTCTATTAATTTTTCAATTTGCTGTAAAATGATTATGATGAAAAATAGGGAAAGTTTGGGCAAAGTGATTAGAGTGGCTTCTGCAGTGTGTTTTGTTGCCTTGACTAAAAAAACTCCAAAATTGGGCGTTTTTAGGGGCAAATTTTGGTTCGTAGGTACTTTTACCCATTTCAGGGTGTTAACGACGCTCTACGACGCTCTAAATGCGTGGTTTTAAATAAGGAATAATGCGGTCTCTACGGAAATATGCGGTGTTTCAGGGGATAATTTTCCCTCACCCAGACATTAAAAATGGCATAAAATCAGGAGTTTGAGATGCTATAGTTTTGGAAAAAACTTTGAAGTTCCATTAAAAATTTGAGATCTAAAATTTGGGCAAACTAAGGGTATATCTTCATTCTCTGGGTAAAAACTGTATAGCGCTCTGAAATTGAAGCAGATTCTGGCTTATCAGATACACCAAATACAAGTGCACCCTTCTCTCTTGCAAATATACCTGTGCTGTATACCTCACCTGTAATAAGAATCTCCTCATCAAAAAGGACATCAAGAGGAGTTGCATCGGGAAGAAAATCCATTCTTTTTATTGTCTTTTCCAATTCTATCCTCCTAAAGGTAGGAAATATGGTAGGCGAACCCTTTGAAAGGTGCTCTTTCACTTCATCTACAAAGGTTTTTAACATACCTTCTTTTACTTCAATATTTTCTACAAACTCCCTAAAACTCTTTTCTTTTGCAATTTTACAGAACTCTTCAAAGGTCTTGAGGTGAGAGTAGAGAATAAGCGTCATAATGGATACAATATCCTGGTTATCTTCCGTAAAATGGAGAAATTCCTTTGTATGTATTGAATGGTAAAGTTTTAAAATCGTATTGCGTTCCGGTTTTGCAAAACATACCCTTGCAAGTTCAAAAATTGCATCGCTTCTTGCTTTATCAATAGGTAAATGGTTCCTTCCATGTGCGCCTATTGCTGTTTTATCTACATCAACTATGACAACTGTGTTACTATTGATATAAGGAGAGACAAAGTGAAGAAGTTCTCTCCAGGAGGTGTTAAAACGCACATACGAAAGACCACTTTCAGGTGGAGTTGCACCCTCATCTGTAATAACACCAAACACATCTATGCCATATGCCTTGAGGTTCTTTATTACTGTTAAGTCCGACATAAATGTATCGCCAATATACACAATATTTGAAAAATTCTTTGCCTCTTTTAATATCGTGGATAAAACAAGTGCGTACTCCTTATCCTTCTTTCTCGGAAAGGTCTTAAGCGATAGCCTTCCCTTTATTGTTTCAAAATCAGGCAGTTCCCTTTTGAAAGGATTAAGTTCTCTAAAGATAATGTAATCACCAAAAATATCGTTTAAAGTCCCTCGCTCAAAAATCATATAAATCCCTCTTTTAATGCAAACTCCGCATTAAGGACACTCCCACCTGCAGCACCTCTTATCGTGTTATGGGAAAGGAGAGTAAAAGTAAGAAAACCGTTATTCTTTCTTATCCTTCCCACACTTACACTCATCCCTTTTCCACTGTTTACATCAAGCACAGGCTGTGGACGAAACATCTCCTCGTGCAAAAGTATTGGTTTTTCAGGTGCTGTTGGTAGAGAAATTTCTTGAGGTATGCCCACAAAATTTTTGAACGCAAGTTTTGCATCTTCGCAATCTGCATCAGTTTCAACAAAGACAACCTCTGTATGCCCTTCTCTTACAGGTACTCTATTTGCCCGTGCAAAAACAGGAAGTGATTTCAAAATAAAGCCATCCTTAAACTCACCGAGGATCTTTCGTGTCTCACTTTCAATCTTCTCTTCTTCTTTCTCAATATACGGGAGGACATTCCCCTGAATAAGAAGCGCAGAAAGTCCATTAATGCCTGCCCCGCTTATTGCCTGCATCGTCACAACAAAAACACTTTTTACGGTAAACTTCTCCATAAGTGCCTTTAAAGGAATGACAAGACCAGTTGTAGAACAATTCGCATTTGTTATAATAAATCCTTCTGTCTTTTGATATTTTACAGCCTCAATATGGTGAGGATTTACCTCTGGAATAAGGATCGGGACAAATGGGTCGAACCTGTGAGAAGCGGTATTCGAAAAGACAAATTTCCCCTCTTTTGCTAAATCAATTTCAAGCGTATCGGCAACTTCTTTCGGAAGGGCAGAAAATACTATGTCCTCTTCCACTCTTTCATCAAACGACTTCAGGACAACATCCTTTGCATACGAAGGGATCGGGGGTTCAATGACCCAGTTTACCGCATCTTTATACTTTTTTCCGGCACTATTTTTGCTTGCATAGAGGCTCGTTACCTCAAAATATGGGTGTTCGTTAAGGAGACTTACAAACCTCTGCCCTACCATCCCGGTTGCGCCCAACACTGCAACTTTCTTCTTCATAATGACTCCTTAAGAGTGAAAATATCCTGTAAAATACGCATTGCTACAGCCTTATAACCTGCTTTGGGCCCCTTTATTGTAATGGGTGTATCTTTAAAATTTTCAAGATAGATCTCGAATATACTCTCCCCTCCCTTCAAACTCCCAAATGAGGTATCCTTTGAGAATGCCTTTAATGAAATCCTCAGTTTATCTTCAATTTCAACAACTGGATAAACAACGCCATCCTGTGAAAGTGCTCTTAATTTTGATAAGAATTCTTCGTAGTCGTTAGTAAAAAATTCATCCAGTGTCCTTGCCTTTGTAAAAGGCTCAAATTCAATATCACCGAAAGAGAAATCCCTCCCTATCATATATGAAAGCATCTTTCCCTTCCTCACCATCTCCATCCCCATGAGGTCCTCAACTGGATTTGCCTCTGTATAACCTGAATTAACTGCCTTGTTTATTGCCTCCCTCAAATCCATTCCCCGGTTGAAAAGTGCAAAAATGAAGGAAAGAACACCAGATGGAAGAGCGACAATCTTCTTTACAATGTCTCCTGCATCCAGGAACTCTCTTATTACTCGTGCAACAGGCAAAGACCCTCCAACGGCTGCCTCAAAGAGGAACTTGTGTGATCTTTGAGTAAGTCTTTTGAAAGTCTCAAAATCTCCTGCAAGGCTCTTTTCATTGGAAGTAACTACTGCATAGCCACAGTCGAGCAGTTCTAATAAATCGTTTGTAATTGTATCCGAGTTTGTTACATCCATAATCACCGTATTTTTGGGAAGGGTTTTTATATAGTTCACAGGGCTTCCACTGTGTGCAAAATCAAAATCCATCCTCTCGATGTGCTCTTTTACCTCTTCCCTTACTGCATAAGAGTGAGGAGAGGCAAGCCCAACATAATTAAGTCTTATCCCGTTTTCCTCAAACTTAAAACTGTTTTCCTTTATAATCTCAATGAGTGCCTTCCCTACTTTGCCCATGCCAAACTGGAATATGTTAATGACCTTTAATTTCTTCACAAGTCCCAGCTCCGTATGGAGCGCATTCAGTATCTCATATGTATCGCCTGACTTTACAACAAAAGAGATGCTATGAGGAGACGAACCCTGGACAATAGAAACTACATCAATACCATAAGAGGCACATACTCTAAAAACTTCTTTCTGTAGTGAGGAAGATGCGTTAATACCATTCCCAACAACTGAAATAATTGAAAGGTTCTTCTTCACATTAATCCTGTCTATTATTTCTAATTTCATTTCTTCCAAAAATTCCTCTTTTAATGCATACAAAAGCGTCTCGCAGTCACTTCCCTTTACGAAGAGATCGATCGTCTGCTCTGAAGAAGATTGTGTAATCATTATGATGTTAACGCCACTTTTTGAAGCAGATTCAAACACCCTTTTTGAAATACCCTTTACGCCCTGCATACCCTTCCCTGCAACAGAAACCATTGCAATATCTTTAATGGCGGTAATGGCCTTTACCTTTTTCTCCTCTGATGCGTTTGTAATAAGCGTGTGAGGGTGCGCTGGATTAAAAGTATTCAGAACCCTTATGGGGATATTCTTCTCCATTGCAGGTATAAGAGATTTTGAATGCATTACCTTTGCACCAAAATAGGAGAGTTCTCTTACCTCTTCAAAACTCAGTTTATCAATTGTCTTTGCATCTTTTACAATCTTCGGATCAGATGTGAGGACACCGTCCACATCCGTATATATAAAGACTTCTCTTGCATCAAGCAATCTGCCAAGGATTGTTGCAGTAAAGTCTGAGCCACCTCTTCCAAGTGTTGTTGTTGCACCATTTACATCCGCTCCAATATACCCTGTTACAACAGGCACAAAATTCTCCTTTAAGTATCTTCCAAAAATTTTCTCTGCTCTTTTTTTACTTTCTCCCCACAACGGGTTTGCATCAAGATAGTCTGATGTTGTAATAAGGAAACTCATTGCATCTACAGGGACTGCCTTTAGACCTTTTGTTTGAAAATACCGTGCAACAATACGGGCATTGAGTCGCTCTCCAAAGGATTGCACAAGCGCATTTGCCTTATCCGAAAGTTCTCTTAAATTATAGATTGAAAACAGGATCTGTTCAAGTTCAAAAAGAAGGTTATTGACAGTATCAACTTCTCCACCAAAGAGTTCTATAGACACATTCTTATGTCTCTCTGATATTGCCCCGAGTATATCTCTATATGCTTCATCTCCATTCACTGCAAGAGTAGAGGCTTTTATAAGACTATCCGTAATACCGCTCATTGCAGAGACAACAACAATTTTTGTTTCATTAATGCCATTTACAATTTCATAGACCTGCCTTATTGCCCTTGCATTTCCTACAGATGTCCCGCCAAATTTCAACACAAGCATACAAAGTATTCCTCCTAAATTAACATCCCCAATATCTTCTTGAGTGTCGTTGCATTATCAATTTCAAAGAACCTCTTTCTTACATCCACACCCTCAAATGCGCCTGTATGGAGTTTTATCGTTGCGTCAGGGTCCTTTAAAAGATGCCCCGTAAGAATCATTACAACCAAATCAGTTCTCTTTATAATGCCTTTCTTGAGTAATTTCTTAAATCCTGCAAGTGAGGCAGCAGATGCGGGCTCACAACCAATCCCCATATTGTCAATCTCACTTTTTGCCTGTAAAATTTCACTGTCACTTACAAACTCAACAACGCCGTTTGTAAAAGTTATTGCTTCCTTTGCCTTCTCAAAATTCACAGGGTTTCCAATCCTTATCGCTGTTGCAATTGTTTCTGGCTTTTCTGGTTCAAATTCCTTGAAGTGAGTGATATACGATTTGTAAAAAGGCGAAGCACCTTCTGCCTGGATCGTTCCGATACGGGGCACTTTCTTAATAAATCCAAAATTGTATAACTCCTTCAACGCCTTGCCAAATGCACTTGTATTGCCAAGATTTCCACCAGGCACTATAATCCAGTCGGGCTCTTCCCAGTTCAATTCTTCAAGGATGTTTATGATGATTGTCTTCTGTCCCTCAAGCCTCAACGGATTAAGCGAATTAAGGAGATACACCCTATGTTGTTCTGCAACATCTTCAACAATGCTCATTGCATCGTCAAAGTCTCCTACAACTTCAAAGACATATGCACCATAGGCAAGTGCCTGCGAAAGTTTCCCCAGGGCAACCTTTCCTCTGGGGACAAACACAATGCTTTTAAGCCCAGCATGGGCAGAATAACTCGAAAGAGACGCAGCAGTATTTCCAGTTGACGCACATGCTGTAAATTTATAACCTAAATATTTAGCAACACTTACTCCCACTGCCATGCCCCTATCCTTAAAAGAACCAGTAGGATTTTCTCCTTCATGCTTAAAAAACACTTCCATTCCATCTACAACTTTTTTGTAGAGCGTTGTCCTTCCCTCTCCAATGGAAACAACTGCATCTTCATCCAGGTCTATCACAAACTCTCTGTATCGAAACACATTGCTCACATCCAATTTCGCATGTGAAAGTTTCCTTTCCCTGAATGTCTCCTTTAATGATGGCGAAAGGCTGCCTTTTATAGAGACTTCGAGAAGACCTCCACATACACAGCGGTACCGTGAAGAAAACAGGTCATACTCTTTTCCACACCTCACACATCTTAATACTCTTTCCATATTGGAGATATTATACACAAAGAAAGGAAAATCAAAAGAGCCTGTAAAGTTATACAAACAAAATCGTAAGATGGTGCTTAAAATAAGAAACAAGGCGTTTACCTATTCACCACAACTTAAACCCTAAGACCTCCCGAATAATCTATTAATTGCAAGGATATCAGTAAGCAAGGCCTGACCCGTTTCCACTCTTCCTGCACCAGGACCTATGATTGTAACATCACCTAAATGGTCGGTTGTAAATGTAAGCGCATTTATTGCACCCATAACATTTGCAAGAGGATGGGCAATTGGTATTTCCTTTGGCAATACTGTTGCCTCTATCACACCATTTTCCTTCGTAACCTCTGCAATAAGTTTTATCCTCTTATTATTTTCTTCTGCCTTTTTAATCTCATCAAGCGTTATTCCTGTGATCCCTTTTCTCTTCACATCTCCTATTGCAATGTGCCCACCCATAATAACATTAGCCAATATGACAGTTTTTACAGCTGCATCCCAGCCTTCGACATCTGCAGTTGGGTCTGCCTCGGCATACCCTAATTCCTGTGCCTCCTTTAAAGCAGATTCATAGTTTTTCCCTTCTTCCATCTTTGTTAAGATAAAATTTGTGGTACCATTCACAATCCCTTGAACCTTTGAAATACTACACCCTGCCAATGCTTCCATCGCCAGGTTCAACGCAGGAGTCCCGCTAAGAACAGTCCCTTCAAATCTTATACAAACCCCATTTTCATCTGCCATCTTTTTTAACTCAGGGTAGGCAAGTGCAATAGGCCCTTTGTTTGTTGTAACTACACATTTCTTACTTTGTAGAGCTGTTTTTATGTGTGTCAATCCTGGCTCCCCCGTCTTCACATTCGTTGGTGTAGTTTCAATAATAAGATTCGTGTCGGTCTCCTTAATCATTTTTATACTATCAAGCGTTTTCATGCCCTCTGGATAATCCTTTATGTTGCCTGTTTTATCTATCAACTCCATAATCTTTGCTAAGTCCAGGCCATCCTCACTATACACAGAACCCTTAACAGGATCCGAAATTGCCATAATCTGAAAATCAAACCCATATGCTTTTTTGAGCATTTCTTCTTTGCTTGCAAGGATCCTTACAAGCCCCTGCGATACATTTCCGAAACCTATAATACCTACCTTCCATTTCATTTTTTCACCTCCTGAATTTTATCTAAATTTAATTCTACAAGTTTTTCTTTAGTTGGAATCCCATTGTCATCCCACCCTCTCATATAGTAATATTCCGAAAGCATCCTGTCAAATGCTTCTCTTGGTAAATTTACCTTTTCTTCCCCTTTTGGTGGCATTGGCAAAGGCTCCTCAAACATCCTTTCTGGTAATGTATCATCCTTCCTCGAAATTCCCGCCTCTCTTATGTTAAACAATCTTACTAAATTCCATATCCTCTCCCCCACTTTAAGATACTCCTTCTCATTTAGATTCACCCCTATCCCGTACTTTAAACCGCTTATAAAGCCATCAACGCCCAGTGGCAAAAAATCACATACAACAAGGGAAAAAGCCACTGCTCTTTCATCCTGTCCATCCTTTACAAACTGTGCGATACCTTCTGTCGAAAATCTCTTAAGGATACCGTCTATTTCTGCCCGGACAGTCCAGACTCTTTGATGACATCCACCTCTATCTGATGTTGCATAGGCAAGCGCCATTCCCCATGAACTCCTCGGTGAATAACCTGGAAGTTCTAACCCTTTCACATTGATTGCAAACTTAAAACTCTCCTGCCCAATCTCCTCTGAAGCCCTTTTAGTCCCCTCGGAAAGTAATTTTCCTATCCCTTTTTTATACGCTATATCCCTGATTAACTGTCTCTGACCTTCTGCATCGCCAAACTTGGGCGCATCCTTTAGTATCCCCTTTTCTTTACACTCCATTGCAAAAGCAACAGTGCCCCCGGTAGAGATTGCATCTAACCCAAGTTCGTTACAAAGGACAAGTGCCTTTGCAACATCCAATACATCTGTTATTCCATTATCACTACCAAGGAGAGCAATATCTTCATATTCGACCTTTACATCATTTCCATCTACATTCAAAATCTTCCCGCACAGGATGGGGCAATTAAAGCAGTTTACATCCCTTTTAGAGTAATACTTCATATTTGAACCAAAGAGACCGTAACTACCCTCAATATATCCCTGCTGAAAATTTCTTGTAGGCAATATGCCCAATCTGTTCATCGGATCTACCCAATAAGAAGTGCCCAGTACCTTTCTTGTATGGATAAATGTATTATCAGTAACTTTTTTGGTAAGTTCAGTGCAGAGACTTTTAAATTTATCCTCATCGTAAACTTTAACTTCCCCGGACCCTTTTACCGCTATTGCCTTTAGTTTCTTACTTCCCATAACTGCCCCTGGTCCACCTCTTGCAGCTATCCCTGCTCGCCATAGGTCGCTATCTTTATCAATTGTTATAGAAGCAAATTTGACCAAATTTTCTCCTGCAGGACCGATGGAAGCAATATGGGCTTTTTCATCAGTATCTTCCCTTAACTTTTTCACAGTCTCACTTACAGGTAAACCCCATAAATGAGTTGCATCCCTTATTTCCACTTTTCCATCATTTATCCAGATATAGACAGGATTTTTGCTTGCACCTTCTACTATTATCCCATCGTATCCTGCTTTCCTTAACTCAGAACCGAAGAAGCCCCCTGCATGTGAATCCAGAAAAATCCCTGTTAATGGTGACTTAGTAACTACTGTTGTTCTCCCTGAGGTAGGGAAAGATGTCCCCGTCAGAGGACCGTTTAAAAACATAAGGAGATTGTCAGGGGATAACGGGTCTGTTTGAGGTTTAAGCATCGCAAACAATAAGTACGCACCAAGTCCTTTTCCACCAATAAAATTCTTTATAATATCTTTTTCTACATTTATTTCGCTTATCTCTTTACTGGATAAGTCGACTCTCAGCAACTTACCGAATATCATATCTCAATACCTCCTTTCCAAAATAAACCTGCACCAGGGGCTCTTTTTACTACTATATAATCTATGCCTCTCATTGTGAGATTCCTCGTCCCCCGGATTGAGTATTTTCTCCCATGTCTATCAATATTGAATGGAGAGACCGACAAAAATACCCATTGAATCTCACGCATGGTATTAAACCATAAATCCTAAAATTTAAAGAGTTTGCTATCAAGGAACTCCTTTGCTTCTTCAGGGATTGAACTGTAGAATTTATCTGCAATCTTATAATAAATATGTCCTTCAAAAAATTCTTTCTCTATAAATCCCGTCTTCAACAGATTGTTAATGGTACGGGCAGAGTTTACTCCCCTCACTTTTTCTATTTCATCTCTTGTCCTCTTCTTTTTCAAAAGAAGTCCTACTACTTCAAGCGCACTTCTTGATAGTGTCACCCTCTTCTTTTTTGCAAATCTTTCAAAAAATCTATGGTAACGCCCATTTGGCACAAGGGAAACCTTATTCCCCTGAAATGCCACATTTATACCTGTATCCTTAAGGACATCAGCCAACTCAAAAACAAGGCCTTTTACTGTTTCTCTTTCAAGCCCCACAGTCGTTGCGATCTTCTCTATCTTTAAAGGCTTCGCACTTACAAAAAGTATTGATTCAATTGCGTAAAGGTACTCTTCCTTCTTCATTTCTTCTCAACACTATTGGGGAAAAATTATCTTCCTGAGTAATAATAATGTATCTATTCTTTGCCAAAACAAGGACTGCAAGAAATGTAACAATTACTTCAAGTTTGCTCTTGCATACCTCAATAAGCGACCTGAAATCTATTTCATCAACCTCCAATAGCCTCCTCTTAAGCGCTTCAAGTATATCTGTAAGAGAGATTTCTTCGCCCTTTATGTCCCTGTTTTCATAATATTTTTCCCTTTCAAGCACCTCTTTTACAATCCTTGCAAGTCTAAAATAAGGGAACTCTTTTGAAGAAACCCTTTCAACGAATATATGCCTTTCATAAGTCTTCTCGACTGTCTTTTCAAGGACATCAATAATGTCTTCAACATCCTTCTCCTCCTCAAAGGTCCTCTTTTTTGTCTGCATGAGTCCGAAGAGATACAAAAATAACTCTGATTTCAACTCCAAAAGAGTGGCAAGAATAACAACCCTATCAACAAGATCAGATGTCCTATCGCACTTCATTTCCCTGTTTATAAGTTCAACAAGAGAAACGCCTAAAAGGTGATGCCTGTCCTTTTTTGATTCGTATAAAATATCATATAGGTTCATTTTATATGCATCTTTGTGAGCGCTTCATCGAGCGTCTCACTTGCAACAGAAGAGGCCTTTTTACTGCCCTCTTCGAAAATATCCTCCACTTTATCTATCTCCTTCTGAAGCATCATACGCCTTTCTCTTACAGGTCTCAAATACTCATTCAATTTGTTTGCAAGGTTCCTTTTACAATCAACACAACCAAGTGTGCCTGACTTACAATCTTTCTCAATAAGAGATACTTCCCCGGGATTAAAAATCTTATGGTATGTAAATACATTACACACTTCGGGATGCCCTTTATCATGAAGTTTAATCTTCTGTGGATCTGTAACCGCACTCATAACCTTCCTTGTTGTTACTTCTTCTGTATCGCATATCTTTATATCGTTTTCAAGACTTTTTGACATCCTCTTTCCATCGATACCCGGCACATTTGGAAACTCTGTAAGAAGTGCCTGTGGCTCTACAAAAAGTTCTCCATAGAGGTAGTTAAACCTCCTTACCATTTCACGGGTCATTTCGAGGTGGGGTAACTGATCTTTCCCAACTGGCACATATTTTGCCTTGTATAGAATAATATCTGATGCCATAAGGACAGGATATCCAAGGAGCCCATAGGATGCATTCTCTTTTAAGTCGAGGTCTCTTATCATCTCTTTTACAGTTGGGTTTCTTTCAAGCCAGGAAATGGGCACGATCATTGAAAGAAGCAAGTGCAGGTAGGTATGCGCCGGGACCTTTGATTGAATGAAAAGCGTCGCTTTGCCTGGGTCAATGCCTGCAGAAAGCCAGTCAAGCATTACTGCAATCCTGTTTTTTTCAAAATTTTCCGGGTGTTCGTAGTTTGTTGTAAGGACATGCAGGTCTGCTATAAAGAAATAACTCTTGTAACTCTCCTGCAGTTTTTTCATGTTGTCAATGACTCCAACAAGGTGTCCAATGTGGAGTTCACCTGTTGAACGCATTCCTGTTACAACAACATCCATATCAACCTCCCATTAGAATTTGCTTAATAAGTTTAGTATAGGCCCAATAATCTTTAAAAAGAAATATTCAAACCTAAAAAATGGCACTGAAATGAGGATAATAAGAAAAACAATACCGTAGTAATTAAGCGCTTCATCATAGAGAAAACGGAGAGGGTTTTTTGTGAATGCAAATACAATCTTCGAGCCATCCAATGGCGGTATAGGAATAAGATTAAAAATTGCAAGATATACACTCAACACAATAATGTACTGAAAAAGGCTTACAAAATACCCAAAGGCTGAAAGTGCAATAGCATTCGAAGAGAGAAAATTATAAAGAGGAGAAAGCAAAAGAGCCGTAAGCAAATTTGAAAGCGGTCCTGCAAGAGATACGAGTACCATTCCCTTTCTTAGATTTTTTAAGGCTGTAAAGTCAACGGGGACGGGCTTCCCCCAGCCAAAGTGAAAAATAATAAGCGCAAGGAGTCCTATTGGGTCAATATGCCTGAATGGGTTTAAAGAGAGTCTTCCCTGCTCTTTAGCAGTTGTATCTCCCATCCTGTATGCTACATATGCATGCCCGAACTCATGGATAGTGAGGACAAAAAGCACTGCAGGTATCACATACAGAAGTTCATTTATATACTTTGTAAAATTGTTAAACATCTTTTCATCTCCCTTCCTCTAATTTTCCAATTATACATAGAATATCTCATTTTATAAAATAGAAGGGAAGTGCCTTTTTATAAAGAGTGTAATTGTTGTAAAATGAATTGCTACAATGGAAAAAATAATTGTTATTCTGGGGCCAACTGCAACAAATAAAAGCAAGGTTGCACTGGAACTTGTAAAAGAATTTCCCCTAGAAATTGTATCTGCAGATTCGATGCAATTTTATAGAGGTATGGATATTGGAACTGCAAAAGTCCCAAAAGAGGTACGTGATATAATCCCCCATCACTTTATAGATATAATCGATGTAAC
>Ga0078972_1010686_pt1 | contig 16946 bp, 15 predicted proteins | sample YelNatPaOPGAMG01_FD_67568 | JGI IMG/M metagenome (GOLD analysis project Ga0078972, IMG submission 67568) | Hot spring thermophilic microbial communities from Obsidian Pool, Yellowstone National Park, USA - OP-RAMG-01 (SPADES assembly) (version 2) | ecosystem: Environmental > Aquatic > Thermal...
AATAGTATTTATAAATTTATCCATTTCTCTCCTTGCAACATAAACAGCATTAAAATCTTCAATTCCTTATTTATGGCTAAACCAAAACTCATAAACTCCTTTGTTTAAGCCATCAAACCTCACAAACCCAAATCTCTCAAACTGAATTATTGCATCTTTCTTTAATTTTTTGATGTCTGATTCAGCGATTCCATTTATCCACTTGCCATCAGGCATCATTACTCTTGCTTTCGCACTTTTTGAAACCCAATTTATTTTTGGAATGTCTTTGTTTTCCTCAGATGTAAACTCGGTTTTTTTACCCAACTTAACATTAAACAAGTGTATTAACCTTATCTCTTTATCTTTGTTAGCCTTATAATCCTCCTCGCTTATGAAAATCTTGCCTATCTTTATTTTTCTCTTTTCAGCAATCCTGTCAGGATGCACAGCAATTTCAATTTCCTTTATCTTCGGCATATTAGCAATCTTCAATTCTTTTGGATTAGGAACAAAAGAATATCTGTCAGCTTTCAAGTCAATTAACTTTCTATTTATTGCATACAAACTTTCTATTGGAACAATTATGTCTTGTTTATTCAGTCCTATCTCCTTTACAAACTCCCTGATTGCTTCTTTTAATATCCCTCTCCTTCGCAAACTTTGAATGCTCCATGTTCTTGGATCATCCCACCCAATAAATTTGCCTGACTTAACTTCTTTCTGCGCTTTTGATTTTGATATTTTTGCTTCTGTTCCCTCAATCCTTATCATGCCTGTATGAATAGTCACAGGATGCTTCCATTCAAAAATATCCCAAATGAATTTCTCCATTTCTGTCTCAATCATCAAGTCATTTCCTCTTAATATGTGAGTTACGCCAAGTAAATGATCATCTATTGCCCAAGACATTTCAAGTGTTGGCCAAACCCTGTATTTATTCCCAACTCTCGGATGCTTCCTGTCAGATATTTTAAACAACACCCTGTCACGGAAAGCAGGATTCTCGTGTTGCATAGATGTTTTTATCCTCACAACAAAATCACCCTCTTTTGCCTTGAACATCTCTTCCCATCTCTTTAAGTTCTCTTCAACACTCAAATTTCTGCATTCACACTCTCTTCCTTCTGCCCTGTTTTTTCTTAATGTCTCAACATCACAAGAACAGACATATGCTTTGTTTTTTTCAATAAGCTTCTTTCCATAGTCATAATATATTTCTAACCTATCTGATTTATATATAATGGGCTTCTGATATCCCACGCCAAGCCAATCAAATGCCTCTGTCAATAATTTATATGATTCAGGCATAATCTGCTTCTCTTCGCTTCCGATTGTGTCATCCATAACAAGAAGAATTTTTGCATGGTATTTTTCAGCATACAACGCATTCAACAAATAAGTTTTAGCATTCCCTATGTGCAATGCTCCTGATGGAAAAGGAGCAAGCCTAAAAACCATCTCTCCGCCTGCATTTGGCAATTCTGGCAGCTCTCTTTCTTTCTCAACCCTCTCTTTTATATATTCTTTCCAAAGCTCAAACTCTTTCCCAAGCGCCTCTTTTTTCAAAGAATTCACTTCATCAACAATCTTTTTTACATCCTTCATCACAGCACCTATATCTTTTTTCTCCAATCCGTGCTGAAATAGTTTTGGCAAAACCTTTGATGCGTCTGCTTTGCCGAACTCCAATGCATTTTTAAGTGCGTATGCTCTAATCTCTTTTGAAAAATCTTCCATATAAATTATTGTAAGAAAAACCTTATAAAATCTTGCTTTTTCAGATATATCTTTAACTAATTCGCTGGCTCTATTTTGTTTAACCTATCTATCAATCTGTCTATCTTATACTCTAATTCTTCAAGTTTTATTTTTATGTTTGCAATATCTTCGCTCTCTTTTTTGCTCTCTGTTGAAACTCCATAACTGCCATTTTCATTACTTCCAAAACTCCCGTCACCAAGAAAATCAAGATTAGGAACAGAGGCATTTGTAGCGCTTTTGTCTTTATTTTTATCTTCGATCGCATTTATTGTTTCAGAAGTTAAGTCAACAAAACCCTCTTTTATTTTTACACTCTCTTCTTTTTCCTCCTCTACTTTTAAAAGCCCCTTTTCTTTTAATAGGGTATAATCAGTATATTCATCACTTCCAAATAAACCCATAATAATCTCTAATCTTTCATTTATTTAAAATTGTCTATTCTGATACATTTCTATTATATTTCTTTTAGAAATCTCTTTTGGCGGCTCTCCATATATTGCGCAAGCACGCTGTAACTCAAAAGGCAAATTAGAAGTGTAATATCCAAAATGCCCAAAAATAACTGCGACCTCTCTGGCTTCTTCTTTACTTAGTCTATTCTTTTTGGCTAAATTATCAACTCTATCCTCAATAGAACTCAAAACCCACATTAACTTAAAAGGCTTGTTCCCATTGAAATTTTCAAGATTTTCCAATATTATTTTTATTTCGCTTTCTGTTGCAATTCTACTTTCTGTTGCAATTCTGCTTTCTGTTGTAATTCTATGTTTCTTTTCCATTTTATCTTCGGTTTCCAAGTTTCCAGACTTAACAAGAATTAACCTCCTGCAAAGCCAGAAACCGAGTTTGGCTTTACAGCACAATAACACCTAGCAAAGCAATGAGCAAAATGCCAAAGCTAAAATTGCTAGTGTTTATCATAACAAATTTAATAACGCTCTATATTTAAAATTTGCTCTTATTATAAAACTTCAACTTCAGTTTATTAAGGAGTTATCAGATTTTCTACAGAGCCCTTGCCTCAGCAAACCTTTAAAACTCCAGCTTCCTAATTGTTCTATACAAAAAGGGGTAAAATGGCAACAGATATAAAAAAACTAATTGCGGCAATAAACCCTGATGTCTATTGTGTCAAATTAACAGAAGAATACGGCAAGATAATCCCTATTCGTGATGAAGTTAAAAAATTAATTAAACAAAATTATTCTTCGCCCAAGCCGTCTACAAGCATTTATCTAAAAGCAGCAGAAAAAGCAAAATTAATTGAGAGCTTATGGTTTGATTTTGATGCCATAGTCAAAAATCCAATGGATGCTCGCGCTTTAAGCAACCCAATTGAACAGCACTCAGTAACTTACGAAGTTTCAGGGCAGTCAATTGAGCAGATGTATTTCTGGCTTCATGATTACCTCTATAATGCATCAGAATACGGCAAGGCGGATAAGCTCATAGACAACTTCATAGCTTCACCCGGCTCTTCTTATTTCGCAGAACTAACTGCAAAAGCAAGAACAATGCAGGACGAGGCAATGAAAATTCTTGGTGGCATAAATCAGATAGTTAAATCAATCTTGAATATAACTTATGATTTAAAAGAATTCAAGACAAGAATCAAATTATATGACCAATTAAAAAACGAAAAAGAAAGAGCTGGGGCAATTTTATCACTCAAACAAATCTGGCTTGATACAGTTGATATCAAAAGAGGCAACACCTCTATAAAAGCTCTTGCCGTATCAGGAGCAAATGCTCCGAATTTCGTAATGCTTATAGATGCATTTATGGCTGCCGAATCTTCAGAAAAAATAAATGAGATGGATTTAAATGACATAGTAAAAAGAATTCTTGTCTCACGATTTCAGGAATTTGAAGCTTGGTTAAAAGCATCAGAGATAGAATTGAGAAAAAGATACGAGATAGAGAAAACATATCTCAAGAGCCAATATAACTCCCTTCAATTATATGCGAGATGGGTTAAACCATATCTAAAAGCAGCAAGAATGCTTGAACAGAGGGCAGAACATCCGTCAGCAATTGTCTCATTATTTGAAACTGCTTATTTTGAATTAGCTCTTTTAGGTATTGGAGATTACAATGTTCTTGCTGATGTAGGAAGACAGGAGCTTCCAAAAATTTTTGCAACCCACAAAACAAGAAAATACCATCCGTGCGTTTTAGTTGAGTTAAAATTCAGAACATATCCCTCATCAGAAAGAACCCCAAGAGGAGGGCATACATTTATCGGACAGGCGCAGGTTACATTTACAAGTTTCGCACTTAATGAAGATGAGATTAAACTGCTTAAGGACCAGATTGACAAGGATAATTTTAATGATTTAATCCAATTGACAGAGGGAACAACCACCGAAAGTATAGAGCAATTGAAGTATGATGTTGAAGAATTCCTTGAAGAGCCGAAGCACGAGGAAAAATCAGGAGAAAAAGAAGTCAATCCATTTTCAGCCTTGTTCTCAATTTTTAAGAGTGAGACGAAATCCGCTCCAAAAGAAGAAAAAAAGAAGGAAGATATCGCTTCTAAGCCATTGAAGCCAGACGACTCTTTTGAAAAGGTTATCCGTTCACAAGCTGTAATAGAAGGAAGGAGAAAATGCCGCAAGTTTTATGAAGCATTCAAGAAAAGCTATGGTATGTTCTCGTTCTAACTATTATAAATTTCATTAATATTAAATATTCCTTTTGCATTATTAATTTATGCAAAAAAAGCCAAAAATCAAAGTCAAGGAAATAAAATCCAAGATTGAAATTCAGGAAATAAGAAAGGAAAAGGAAGAAACACTTGAAGAGCAAATAGAGAATGCTCCTTCAAGAATTCGCTCATCAGGCGAGATAATTGTTCCAACTTTGAAAATGGGGCATGTTCCAGCTCTAACTGCTGTTCAGCAAGAAGTGCAGCAAGTCAGAAGGCAAGAACAAGGCGCAGTTAGTTATGAAACAAGAATAGCAGATATTGAGAATCTTGAAAGAAAATATGGTTCTTCTGAAAGAACAATCCCTGTTCTAAAAAGAGAATCACCAATTAACTCAATCAAGCCAATATTACCCTTGCAGCAACCAGCAAGAGAAGAACTTGGAACAGAAAAGAAATATGAACTAACAGAACCTCATGAAAAACCTCGGCCAAAACACAAATACCCTTGGGAAGCTTGATAAACAAATTCAATATCTTTATCTTACAATTGCCATCAAAAACTTTTAAATAATTAACATTCTAATGATATCCATGGCAGGTGGTAACTATTATTATAAAGGGGCTGATAATGGTTTAAATCCAGAATATTACAGCCCAACAGGTTATGAAGCATCTATATTTTCTCTTGCAACAGATCCTCGCACAGCAAACCAACTAAAGGCAACAATAGAAAAACTCCACACCGGAGCAAAAGCAGTTGAAATTTCTCTGGTTAGCCCAGAAGTTTTTGAATCTATTCCAAAACAGCATTTTGAGGAGCTTAACAGGCTAAGAAAATTAGCAGGTGCAGAGCTCACTTTACATGCGCCACTAATTGAGCCAACAGGCGTAACCAGGCAAGGGTGGGACCCGTCTCATAGAGAGCAAGCTGAAAGGCAAATGTGGAATGCTGTTGAACGGGCGCATGAACTTGACAAAGATGGAAATGTTGTTGTAACATTTCATTCAAGCGCATCCCTGCCAGAAGCAGAAGTAAAAGTAATAGAAGAGGGAAAGGAAAAGATAAAGGAATTTATGGTTGTCAATGAATATGATGGGCAATTTGAGAGAGTGCAATTCAAGCCAAGCTTTTTTTTGAAAGAAGATAAAAAAGCAATCACTCCAGAAGAGCAAATTAAGAAAATAAATGAAGAATCCTGGACAAACTCGCTTCATCATACAGATTATGCTGCAACAATGGGTTTAAACCAAATAAAAACTGTTAATGCTAAATTAGATGCAATGAAAATGCCTGAAGAAAAAAAATCAAAGATTCTTGAGATGTTTGATAAATATGCAAGGGGCGAAGGCACAGAGGAAATTAAAGCAGGATTATCTCCGCAAGAGGCTTCTGAAGCAGAAGATTTAATGGATAGTTTTACTCATGCGCACATTAATCTCAGAAATGCTTACTCTTCCTTGCAGGGTTTGTTTGACAAGGCATATGCATCAGCAAAAGGTGAAGACAAGGAAAAGCTGGACAAGTTCCGCGAAGCAATATCTTCAGACATTAATGAAGTGGTAAAAGATTACTCAAAAATTAATAAGCTTGCAGATGTTGTAAAAAAAGGCATACATATCCTTGAGGGCATCCAAGCCCCCCAGTTAGTAAAACCTCTTAAAGATTTTGCAATTGACAAGGCTTCAGAAACATTCAGCAATGTGGCATTTGAATCTTACAGGAAATTTGGCGATAGATCTCCGATAATAAGCATAGAAAATCCTCCGGCAGGCACAACGGGAATAAGCCGCGCAGACGAATTAAATAAATTGATTGAGGCAGCGAGAAAAAAATTTGAGGAGAAAGCGATTTCAAAATTAGGCATGAGCGAGGAAGAGGCAAGAAAGCAAGCTGAAAAATTAATAGGCGCAACATGGGATGTCGGGCATATAAATATGATAAGAAAATTTGGATATGGCGAAAAAGAAGTTATTGAGGAAGCAAGAAAAATTGCTCCAAAGGTAAAGCATGTTCATCTTAGCGATAACTTCGGGTTAGAGCACACGGAGCTCCCTATGGGGATGGGCAATGTTCCGAGCAAGGAGATTCTTAATATAATCTCAGCATACAACAAAAAAATAAAAAAAGTTGCCGAAGTTGGCAATTGGTATCAATTTTTCCAGACAACACCTTTCCAAGAAATACTTACACACTTTAATTCCCCTATCTATGCAATGAAAAATATGCCTTATTGGCAGGCACAAGGCCCTGCACAAGGCGCATATTTTGCAGGCTATGGCCTCCCAGGCACAGAAACGCATGCATCATACTTTGGATCAGGTTTTTCAAATCTTCCTGTTGAATTAGGAGGTCAGCAATCAGGAAGAAGCAGATTATCCGGGGCGCCAATAGAATAGTTTTTAAATAATCATGCATTAATAACAAAGATGAAGAAAAAAGAGGAAAAATCAAAAATAGAAATTCGCGAAGAAGCTCCTGTAGGTGATAAGGCAATCGCAATGGATTTTGCTACAAAAGTGCATCAAAAATTTGACAGGTTAATAAGAGCGTCTATTCTTTTTGGTTCGCAAGCAAAAGGCATCGCAAAATCTGATTCTGATATCGACATTGTTCTGATTATTGATGACGCTTCAATAAATTGGGATGTGGAGCTTATTGCATGGTATCGAGAAGAACTCTCAAAACTCATATCCTCAACCAAGCACAGCAATCGTCTCCATATTAATACAATAAAACTCACAACTTTCTGGTCAGATTTAATGCACGGAGACCCTGTTATTCTTAATATTTTAAGATACGGCGAGCCGCTCATAGATAGCGGGGCTTTTTTCAATCCAATAAAAGCACTTATGGAAAGAGGAAGAATCAAGCCAACGCCAGAAGCAGTTTATGCCGCATTGCAAAGGGCTCCAACACATCTTGCAAGAAGCAAAGCAGCAGAACTTGGCTCAATTGAAGGAGTTTATTGGACGCTCGTTGACTCTGCGCAAGCCGCAATAATCATGCACGGACAGATTCCGCCGTCACCAGAGCATATTCCTGATATGCTCAAAGAGCTTTTTGTTGACAAAGGAAAACTGAGTTATGGTTATGTGCGCGCTTTCAATGATTTATACCTCTTGCATAAAGATATCCTATATGGGAAAATTGTTGATATAAAAGGTGCAGAAATTGATCAATGGCAAGCCCTTGCAGAAGAATTTCTCTCCGAAATGACTCGCCTTATTGATGAAATGATTGAGCTCCAAAAGCATACTAAAAAATAAACTCTAACCTTTTATTTCATTGGTACGCTTCCAAGATAATCTGCTACCTTGTCAATTTGCCCTTTGTCATACAAATAGGTTAATGTTTCTCTTGCATACCTTGCTTTGTTTTCCTCATTTCCTATTTTTTCTTCAAATTCTTTCTTTGCTTTTTCTCCCCTGCTTGCTACATAAACTAATGCATCTCTCTCAGATACAGCAAGAGTTGCAAGCAAAGTTGCAGTCAGGCGTTCAATAACTTCTTTGTTGTCTTTTAATGCAGGATTATTCTTCGCAAGGTTGTTCCTTATTTCTTCTTCGGCGTGTTTTGCAGCAACACTATAAAGTATGGCATGTCCGTTCTTGCCATCATTTTCATATGCTCCTAATGCTGAATTGAAATCATGGACTCTTGCGTGAATTTTTGCTATTTCATTGTGTTTATCATCTCCTTCTATTTTACAAGGTTCAAGTCCAAGAACAATTGCGGCTAATCCTTTATCAGGAGCGTCTTTTATAATCTTTTTTCCTTTATTTTTTATCTTTTCAGCTGTTTCTGTACCAAAATATTTAATAGCGGTTGCAAGATACGTATCAATAATATGCTGAGGAATTTGTTCTCTTGCAATCGGATCATTTACCACTGCCTCCAAACCAGGGACATGTTTTGCTGCAAAATCAAGTGCAGCATTTCTTGCGCCAAGCCTTTTTTCAGGGTTTTCAGAATTTGCATCTTTTGCTATTTTTTGAAATGCTCCCCAACTATCATAACTTCTCCTGAACTCTTTGAACTCATTTTGATTTTCTGTCATAATTCATCCTATTCTCTCCCCTATTTAAACCTTTTTATAAGTAACTACCTATAAGTTACAACAATAAAAGAAAGTATCTCTTTTTTCTTTTCTTCAAATTATACGCACAATTTTAGGCGCCATAAACCTTGTCTTTAATCTTATCAAGCTCCTTCAATATTGCATCCTCTATATCTGCATTGCCTTCAATCTGTTCGCTTGGCGTAGGCACCGGTATTTCAGGAATTTCTTTCTTAATTTCTTTTGGTTTTTCCTCTGCCTTTTCCTCTATTTTTTGTTTTTGCTCAAATATTGGCTCTATTGGTTTTTCAGGCAATTTTCCAATAAATTTTGGTTTCTCTTTGTCCTCTGGCTTTGGCATCTTGCTTTCAAGTTCTGCAACAAATCTGCTTATTCTTTCAGCAGCATCAGCATTCACAGAAATTGAATCAATCCCATTTTCAACAAGGAACTTAACCATCTCTTCCTTGCTGCCTGCCTGTCCGCAAATGCTTGTTAAAACTCCATATTTTTTGCATCTCCTTATCACATAACTCAATGCAGCCAAAACAGCAGGATTCATTTCGTCATATAAATACTGAACATCGCTATTATTTCTGTCAATTGCTAAAATATATTGTGTTAAATCATTTGTTCCAAAGCTTATGAAATCCATTCCTTCTTCACAAAGCTCATTTATTATCTCTACAGCAGCAGGAGTCTCAACCATTATCCCAATCTGGAAATTAGCAGGCTTGCCTATCTCATTTACAATCTTCTTTACTTCTTTCAATTCATTTACGCTTATTACTTGCGGCATCATTACTCCGACTTTCTTTTGAGGATTTTCTTCAGCAATTTTTATTATGGCATCTATTTCTGATTTTAATATCCCTATATTTTTCAATCCAAATCTTATTCCGTGATTTCCTAACATCGGATTTCCTTCAATCTCTCTTGGAGCGCCATCAAGATTGGTGTATTCATCGCTTCTTATGTCCGATGTCCTAACCCACATTCCTTCAAATGGTTCAAGAATCTTCTTTAAACCTTCATAGATTAAGTTTGAATAATCATCAAGTGCATTTTTCTTCAAGAATCCGAGAGGATGCCTGCCTGAAGAGGCAATTATCCCTTCTAATCTTACTAATCCAACTTCTTTTGCTCCAGAGAGTGCTGCTCTCTGTGCAAACTCGGGTAAGTCAACAAGAACTTTTATTTTTGTCCTTGTCGGAACAATTGGCTTTATCTCAATAGATTTTGCTTCGCCTCTTCCTGCATAAACTTTCCCAAAGTTTCCATCAACCGTAACAACCTCTCCTTCTTTCAATTTTTTTGTTGCATCGCCTGTGCCAACAACAGCAGGTATTCCCATCTCCCTTGATACAATTGCAGCATGCGAGGTTATACCGCCCTCATCAGTGATAATCCCAGCAGCTTTCTGCATCGTTACTACCATATCAGGATTAGTCATCGGCGTGACAAGGATATCGCCTTTCTTTACTTTATTCAAGTCTTTCAAATCCATAACTATCCTGACAACTCCAACACCAACTCCAGGAGACGCAGCCAATCCAGATACTAAAACCTCTCCATTTATCTCAGGGGTTTTCTTTTCTTTTCCTAATGTTGTGATCGGTCTTGATTGCACAATATAAATTGTTCCATCAGAGATAGAAAATTCAATATCCTGCGGTTTCCCATAATGTTCTTCTAATTTTATTGCGTATTCCGCAAGTGCTTTTATTTCACTCTCTGTTAATACTTGTTGTTTGCTCCTGTTTTCTGTTAATTTAACAATCTGCGTTTCACCTGATGAAGCTCTTGTAAATGCAATTTTTTTCTCAGAAATTTTTACCCCAAGAATTTTGAAATCTTTCATATTCCTGTTTGTAATATAATTATCAGGTTTTATTGTTCCTGAAACAATGCCTTCACCAAGCCCCCACACAGCCTCAATCATTATATTTTCAGGATCTCCTACAGGATCTCTTGAGAACATCACTCCTGATTTGTCAGAATTAATCATTTTTTGCACAACAACTGCGATTTTCGCCTTTTCTTGTCCAAAGCCCTTTTTTTCTCTATAATAAGTTGCTCTAGCGGTAAACAACGAAGCAAAGCACTCTTTTATCTTTTGGGTCAGCATCGTTTTTCCTTTTACATTTAGGAAAGTTTCCATCTGTCCTGCAAAACTGCCCTCTGCTAAATCCTCTGCTGTTGATGAGCTCCTTACAGCAACAAAAGGCAGTTCTCTTCCTCTTGTTAATATGTCAAGTGCAGTTCCCTTTGCTTCATCAAACATTTTTTTGTCAACATCAAGCACATCATAAGCTTCCCATATTGCTTTTTCCATTTCTTCAGGCATCTCTGCGCTGGAAATCATCTCTCTTATTTGCTTTGTAACCTGCTCTAGTTTAACAGTGTCTTCAATGTCTAAGCCAGCGAGAAGCTCTTTTACTTTCGCAAATAAGCCCACTTTCTCCATAAAATAAGTATATGCTTGCGCAGTTACAATAAATCCCGGAGGAACAGGCATCCCAATGTTATACATCTCTGCGAGACTCGCCCCTTTGCCGCCAGCAATAGCAATATCTTTATTATTTAGTTCAGAAAACCATTTGACAAATTCGCTCTCTCTGTCAGGTTTAATATTTGCACCTCTTTTAACAGCCATTTTATATAACTATTAACCAGACTTAATAAATATTACCTTGTTTATCTGCGCATATTACAACTCACAAATTTCATCTTTATCCACTAGAGATTCATATATTTATTTTATTAGAAGATTTTGCAAGGAAAAAGATATCCGTCAATCCAATTTAAATGAGCTTGTTTTTGTATCTATTTTTTAATCACCATTAAGAACATAAATCTCTCTTCCAACTATCTGCTCATCTCTATACTCTTTTATCGGAAATTTTATGCAAGAATCTTTTATAACATATAATTTCAATCCTGTGCTTGTCTCTATTTTCTCAGCATTGCACCCTATTCTTCCTTTCTGTGTTTTTATTAAAGGGGCGCTAAAAACTATTTTTCCTCCTCTTTTTATGTATTTCTTAACATTGTTCAAAACACTAATAATTAAGTTTTCAAACTGATTTACCACTTGCCTCGCCTTTTCTTCATTCGGCATTTTTGTCATTAACTCTCCTAACTGCGGCTCAGAAACCATTGCATCAAATCTGTCAATAATTGCTTTTCTAGAATCACCAGCAATTACCTTGTCAGTTGAATTAATTTTGTAATTCTTCCTTAGCCATAATATATTAGCTCTTGTTTTTTTTATTGCATTGTTGTCAATGTCAATTCCAATAACATTTACCCCTTGTGCTAATGCTTCTACTAATATAACTCCTATTCCGCAAAACGCATCAAGCAATGTTTCGCCTTCTTTTGCTTGAGAAAGATTAATCATTATCCTTGCTAATCTCGGCGAAATCGCAAGCTCTTCTCTTCTATAGGGTTTTTTCATATCCCGCTTTTCTGCTTCAGCAGAATCATAGCTTTCCTCCAAAAAGCCGAAATTCCAGTCCTTGCCGTCTGAAAAAGCAAAATAAGTCATATCTCTTAGAGATATTTTTTCAGGACTTCCCTTAACAATCTTTCCGTTCTGTAATCTAATTGTGCCACTTACACCCTTGTACCTTGACTTTAGATTTTCTTTTTTGAAATTGTTCTCAATTGCTTCTAAAATTGAATTAAAATTCTCTTCACCATCCATATAATTTAAGACAGAATAAATCAATTTGTTTTCTCTGCCAAAATAAATTTTTTTATTTTCAATTTGATTAAGGGTTTTTTCTTTATCTCCAAAAAGAATTACTTTTCCGATTGCAATAGTCCCCCCAAGGGAATTTATCATTTTTTTGAGATTAAGCTCTTTGTCAGTTTCAATAAGCAAGGCATTAAGTTTCAGCTTATGGCTCTTCCATTTTATGCCTTCTTTTTCAAAACAGGATAATATCTCTGCCTCTGATAAAATCGGATTTCTCCCAAGAAGAAAAAAATATTTTATTTTATTGCTGTCCAACTTAATCTCTTCATTTTTCATAAATGGAAAATAAGCACTTCATTAATAAATGTTATTGCTCTTGATAATTTTAAGTAAGAATATCCTCTTTTTTTCTTGTAATCACCAAAAGAATAATCCCTGTAATCAATCCTGCAAATCCAAGTATAATGCTCGTATTTTTCTCAATGCCCCCATAAATAGAAAATCCAGTTACGCCAGGACTTGAGTTGAGCATGAATATAATTCCAATTATAACCAAACACCACCCTATAACAACATACGCTTTATTCATAAAAATCTTATATCTCTTAAATATAAAAAGTTATTGTTTTTTCTCAAAAACAACCCTTGATCTGCACGGCATCTTTGCCTTTATTGCAATCAAAGCGTCCCTTGCAATTCTTGCACATTTTTCAGTTAAGCATGATACTATAAAAACTTCTTTTCCTTTTGGAACTAATGCCGCCCTGCCAACAACAATTCCATAAGAGTGGCTCATTCCAGTAGATGTCCTATCTGCTCCTGCTCCTGATGCGGTCTTATTGTCTCTTAAAAAATGATGGGGTTGAACTTTCACTGCGAGGAAATATTGTCCAGGCACTTCTGTCTCAAGTGCTTTATGCAAGGACATTCTTCCTGCTTCCAGGGCATTATCTCTTATCTGCACATCCTCCTCAGACACAAGCTTTACAATAAACTTATGCTTGCCATTTACATAATCCTCCCTGTTCCCAAAATTAAACTTGACAATTTTTGAATAAGGCACTGTTTTTATATATGCTTTGTTCTTTTTTTTAGAAATTCTCGTGAACGGTCTCGCGTATTTCTTTGAATATGCTGCAGCTTTTCTTAATCCCATCTTCTATTATTTAACCTCCACATCAGTTGTTATAGCTTGCCCTGGCAGTCCTTTCTCAAAAATGGCCCTCACAAGCCCTTTGTTTCCATGAGCATCGCTTATTTTTCCCTTAATAATTTTGCCAGCAGGGCTCTTCCACTCAACAACTCTCCCAGCCATTTTCTTTGCCTCTTCCCTGGTTTTTAAGCCAATATCTAAGAGGTAATGCCTTTCCTTTATCCTATGACGGCTCCTCCTGAACTGAACAACTATTCCTTTCATGTTGATATTTAAATTTGAAGTGCAAGAGATTATTCTTGCATAAACTATATACTCAAATCTGCATTTTTAAATCTTTATACTGCCCAAATTAGGTATTCGTTTCAAGGCAAGCTATTAAATTACAACCTCAAACTTGCCAATCTCTTTTTCAAGAATAGTAAATACTTCTCCAGAGATTTTCGTGCTCATCTTTCCCCTGCTCTCCGCCAATGCTTTTTCCAATTCTTCCTTGTTTGAGTCAATTAACTTCTCTTTCCCTATTTTCTTTATGTTTTTCCCTTCAACGAGGAAATTCTCATTACCTGTTAAAACTAGCTCTGCCTTTCTGTTAGTTCCATAAATAATTTGCATTATTGTGCCTTTCTCAGTGCATATTAATTCAGCTCTTTGTGCATATTCTGTCAATGAATTGATAAGTTCTATTGCCTCTTTTTTTATAGCATCAACATCTCTTAATCCTACATTCCCTTTCTTGTTTTCTTTCTCTATCTCAGCCAACCTCTTTATTATCTTTGAGAATCTCTGTTCTATCTTGCCCTTCTTAACGAGCTTTTCTTCAAATTCCCCTATTAATGCCTTTTCTGGCTTGTTCCCAAAGAAAGTTTTAAGAAGATTGAATATTCTATCATAAATTTCATCTGTGCTTTTCTCATAAACTCTCTTCTCAATCTTATCTCTCAATTTCTTCAGCATTTTGTTATATTCTTTGCATTCGTCCATCAATGTATCAATTTCTTTTCCAGATATTTCCTTTAATTTGCCATGTTCATATTCCTTAAACAATGTTACTGCCTTTTCTAAAATAGCTACATATTTTTTCTCAACAAGTTTTTCCTTGTCATAGAAAATTTCATTGAATATCTTTGGCGTTTCTTTATGTATTGGAGGAGCCATCCCATAAAGCATTATTAGTGCTTGTGTCGGCGTCAATACTCCATAATAAATGTCAATCATTGCATCAATCAATCTTCTCTTTACCATCTCCTCTGTTCTGTCTCCCTCTTTCATATACAAATCAATTGCTTCTGGAGAAGGTTTTATTTTCCCCATTTTCAAAAGAAGTTTCCAAGGAATAAACGTGCCTCTGTCATACAATGGAATTCCATCTCTTATGAAAGTGAATATAACCGGGTGTGCATCTTTTACAGACTGCCAAAAATCAGTCAATAAATAAACTTGAGGAGATAAAATATTTTTCACGCCCGCAAGCGCAGTCGCTTCCCGTATATAATCATAAATTATGTTTTTCAATTTGTCAAGAAGCTCAAGCCTCGGCATCCTTTTTACATCAGTATCATCAATAACAACAAAGACATCAACATCAGAATCTTTTCCAGCTGTTCCCCTGACAAGGCTCCCTGCAATAACATAGCTTGTTACATACTTTTCAAACTTTCTCATCAACAATGATTTGTGTATGTTTGCAACTCTTAACGCTCCTAAAAATCCATTGTCATAAACAGGATAGCTTGCAGAAATAGCATCCAAAAATTCAAACTTGCTGTCCAAGCCATAGTTCCACAAATCAACAGGTGTTTTAATATGGACCCAGAAGTTCTCCTTCAATTCCTTAACCATCTTTATAATTTCAGGCTTTATCTTTGGAATTTCATTATAATGCTCTTCTGGAATAATAATCATTAAGTGTATTGGCTTTGTCTCAATAACTTCTTTTGGCAATCCTTCATCCTCCTCAAACATAACAGAAGCATTCGGCGGCAATATCCCTATCGCCATAGTAAACGCATATTTCTTAACAACTTCTTTTTTAAAACTCTCCATCTTTTCCTTCAGTTTCTCAAATTTCTCAAGCTGTTTCTCATCAACCCTTGCGTTTTCAGGTATGGCTATTGCGGGTTTTTGTTCATATTGCTTGTTGCTGTTTTCCACTTTCTCAAGTTTTTCAGAACTCTTTGTTTTCTTCTCACTCATTTTTATATAAACAAACAGGCATATTTAAACCTAATCAAAAAGCATAATTTGATTTTCTCTTTCCTTGATAAAATCGATTCTGACTCATTCTTGCCTTAAGGCTTCTCACTTTGTTGCGAGCCTTAATTCTGCGATGAGCAGAATGGCCCCACGCAGAATCGAACTGCGGACTCATCGGTGTAAACGACGTGTTTTGCCACTAGACTATGGGGCCTGAACATAATTATGTGTTTTGTACTATATAAGTATATTTGCCTTAAAACATAAAAATGCGCTCGACGGGAATCGGACCCGTATCTTCTGATTGGCAACCAGACGTTCTACCACTAAACTACGAGCGCTCAAAAATCAGAAATAATGTTATTATTTAAAGTTTTATTATGGTTAGTTATTCAGCTCAAAACTCAACTTCATTGAATATCCTTCTCCAAATTTGTGCCCAAATCTTTGTGACGCATAAATTCCTTTTTGGAGTGTTATTTTGGTCTTTTTATCTTCTTTATATACAATGTATTTTTCATTTCCATCGAATTTTTCAACCCTTAGCTCAACATCGTTACTAATCAAATATCCTTCTTTGTCTATTATGGAAATATCACTATCATCTAACCAAACTTCAAGCAATCTGTTCTTATTTTCAACTCGCATTAATCCATTCCTTCGTATGGGTTTGTCATAGGTTGCCTATTTTTCCCAGAAGAATTACTAACAAGAACATCATCAATTCTTAATATCATTGTTGCAAATTCAGAAGCAGATGAAATCGCCTGCGTTTTTACTTTTAATGGCTCAACAATCCCTGCAGCAAATGTATTCTCAATTGTATTTCCGCCATATAAGTTTAATCCTGCATTCACCTCTCCAGCTTCATGTCTTCTTCTTAATTCAGCCAATGTGTCAATAGGATCCAAGCCCGCATTCTCTGCCAATGCTTCAGGTATGCTCTCCAGAGAATTTGCGAATTCTTCAATGCCGAGTTGCTCTTTTCCACCAATTGTCTTTGCATATGCCCTCAATCTTTTTGCAACCTCTACCTCAATTGCTCCGCCGCCAGCAACAACTTTTCCTGAATTTATCGCAGAAACAACATCTCCCAATCCATCTTTAATTGCTCTCTCAATTTCGTCTAATAAATGGGAAGTTCCTCCCCTTATCACAATTGTGACTGCTTTAGGATTCTTGCAACCCCTTATGTAGATTAATGGCTCATCGCCTTTTTTTGTCTCTTCCACAATATTTGCATAGCCAAAATCCTCAGCAGAAATATCTTTTAAGTTTGAGATTATTTTTCCAGAAGTCGCGCTCGCAATCTTTTCCATGTCACTTCTTGGCACTCTTCTTACTGCAAAAATACCTGCCTTTGCAAGATAATACTGCGCAACATCATCAATTCCCTTTTGGCAAAATACCACATTTGCGCCAGATGCAATTATCCTGTCAGTC
>Ga0078972_1010687_pt1 | contig 16946 bp, 17 predicted proteins | sample YelNatPaOPGAMG01_FD_67568 | JGI IMG/M metagenome (GOLD analysis project Ga0078972, IMG submission 67568) | Hot spring thermophilic microbial communities from Obsidian Pool, Yellowstone National Park, USA - OP-RAMG-01 (SPADES assembly) (version 2) | ecosystem: Environmental > Aquatic > Thermal...
TTACCTGAGAAATAAAGATTATTTAATTTTTGAGATGGTAGTCCCCAGTTTATCCCGCTGATATACACAACCACTGAGATAATTATAAGTAGTATAATAATATATCTTTCTTTCATCTTCTTTTGAATACCTCTTTCAGCATCTTATTAGATTGTAGTGTAAAAAATATATTAATGGAGGTAGATAGAAAAAGCATAGGTGGATGTAATAACCAGCAGACGTCTTTATAGTAAATCATCTTTTTAATAGCCACAGGAAGGTTTGGAAAAACCAAAAGATTTTTCAAAACATATAGTAAAAATGATGACTTTTTTGTAATCCAGACAAAATTTTTTTTCTCGTGTATATACACCTTTGTATAATTCCTTGTCCATCTTATTCGCTTCTTCAAAAAGTCATTAAAGCCCTTAACATTTTTATGAAATATATAAGCGCCTTTTGGAATAGCAAAATATAGAATGCCTGCCTTTGTTATGCGGGCTATAAACTCTACATCTTGTGCATAGTCCCCTACAATGTTTATCAGGGCTTTTCTAAAACAAAATCCGTTGCTACCCATACAATAAGGCTCCTTTCTATCAATCCGCACCCTGTAATAACTTCCCATATCCTCTGTCTTTACAAGACCTAATGCCAGTTGTGCATCAAGTGCCCTGTATATAGCAAAAGGGTCAACCCCTACATAACTTAAGTATCTATTAACTATATTATCCTTTCTGTTTACATAGAGCCTTGGCACAGAGGCAAACAAGTCAGGGTTTTCTTCCAGGGGCGTTATCATCCTGTTTATCCAGTCAGTGCCAATCAATTCTATATCACTTTCTGCAATGACAATATATTTTCCCTGTGATTTCCATATCCCCTGGTCTTTTCCCATCCCTGTACCTTCAGCAAGCCCCTTTTCATTAAAATATATCTTTGCTCCATATTCTTTACATACCTTAAGAACATCAGGATTGCTCCCTCCATCAATAATAAGTATTTCTATCCTGTCCTGAGGATAGTCCTGGTTCCTAATACTTTTTAGAAGTCCTAATACACGATAGTCCTTCTCCTTCATCGGTGTAACAAAACTTACTACCGGCTTTTCCATTTTATTTCACCTGTAGGCACTTTTTGTCTCTTCCGAAATTGTTTAAATATCCCCCATATAAAACCTATTCCATAACTTATGTGAATAATTAAAAAGACAAAAGGGAGTAATAACAATGCCTTTTTATGAGATGTTTCTTTCACCAGAATGATAGATGAGACAGCAAGGATAATGGCTATATAAAGGGCTAATGGTAATAAAAAAAGGAGATTCCACCCTGCTAAAAAAGGTAAAAGCACAAGATAAAGGACAAACAGAGAAGGGACAATAAAGAAAAAAGATGTTTTTTTTGTTTTTCTTGTGCTGCCTATACTGGGTCTTACGCAGGCATAGTTGAATATCTGTTTAGCAAGGGATGGAATACTACTGCGTCTCCTGTGGTAAATATATAACTCCGGATAATATGCAAGTTTTACTCCTTTTTCTGCAAGTTCATTGAAAAATATAGGGTCTTCCCCTGGCCAGAAGTTTGGGTTAAAAAGTACCCTGGTAAAGACATCTTTTTTACAGAAAACATTTGCAGTGGTTAGTTCCCTTTCATCAGAGTTCAGATTAAGCATACCCTTTCTGTATCTGTTTCTTATAGAAGCACCTCCAATGATACTTGCAAGGGCAACTCCTGAAACATATCCAAAAGCAGTATCATCATATGGTGTTAACTGGGGACCTCCAACCACATCTATTTCAGGATATTGCTGGAAAAAGTTATCTGCCTTTTTTAACCATTCATTTTCAACTGTAGCGTCATCATCTACAAAAGCAATAATCTCTCCCTTTGCTTCGTTAACCCCACTGTTACGGTTTTCCGAAGTATTAGGTCCTTTCTTTATTATAATTTCATATCTATCCTCTGGATAGTCCTGTCTTTTTAAACTTTCAATTACCTCAGGGGTTCTATCAGGAGCAACAGCAACTATTATAGAGAATTTTACTTCTTCCATTTCTAAAGTCCCATCTTGATTTTCAACAGGTCTCTAAAGACCCTTATGGGGTCTTTTATCACATTAACCCTGCTTTCAGGAGAGTTTATCCACTCAACAGGGACTTCTTTTACCTTATACTTTTTCTTGACTGCCTTATAGAGAATTTCTATATCAAAGGCAAATCCACTTATTTTTTGTTCCTGAAAGAGTGCTTTTCCACAGTCACTTTTGAACATCTTAAAACCACACTGAGTATCTGCAAACCTGTCTGTTAAAATCAACCTTATCAGATAAGAACCAGTGACTCCTATGAGGCGCCTTAAAAGATTTTGTTTTATCTTCACCTTTGCACCCTGTACACCCCTTGACCCGATAGCAATATCATAACCCCTGTCAATAGCGTCTTTTAATTTTTCAAACTCTTCTATAGGGGTAGAAAGGTCTGCATCTGTAAAAAGTATAATGTCTCCTTCTGCAGTTAATACACCTGTTTTTACTGCTGCCCCTTTTCCTTTATTATGCGGGTGGCACCTTAACCTTACTTCCGGGTGGTCAATAGAAAAATTTTTTACAAGGTTTACAGTTCCATCTCTACTGCCATCATCCACAACAATAATCTCAAAATTAAGCCCTTTGTCTTTAAAATAGCTATGTATCTTTTTAAGTGTAGTCCCGAGCCGCTTTTCTTCATTATATGCAGGGATTATAATAGAGACATCCATCGTTTTCTTATTGTCCATAGATATAGCCGTATATAGGGAAGTGTTTTTGAAAGTTTAAATTTTGACTCCCCTTTTTTTCTTCCATACCAGATAGTAGGGACATCACATATCTTATAACCATTGATAAAAAACTTAATGCCTGCTTCCATAGAGACAGCAAACCCCTTTTCTTTCAGGTCAAGGGAGAGAAGGACACTTTTTCTGTACATCTTGAATGCATTGGCAATATCTCTTGTAGGGAGTCCTGTAAATAGGTGAAGGGTAATGCCCACGAACCTTGAAAAAAGCCCCTGTATGATGGGTCCCCCTACCCTTTTGCCTCCTTTAGTATATCTTGAACCACATACAAGGTCATAACCTTCTTCTGCCTTTTTTAACATCTTCTGTATGGTCTCAGGTGCATCACAACTATCTGCCATAACAGGAAGGACAAACTCACCATTGGCATTTTCAAATCCGCTCTTTAATGCGTTAGCAAATCCCGGGGGTTTAAGGTTGTCAACTATATTTAGAAAAGGTAGCTGCTCCTGCATCTTTTTTACAATATCTGCTGTCCTGTCTTCAGAATGGTCATTTACCACAATAATCTCTGTTTTTGATGGGTCTATATATGGAAGCAGTCCCCTGATAGTTGTTTCTATATTATCTTCCTCATTTCTTGCCGGTATAATTACACTAAGTTTTATCTCCATCCTATGCAAGATTTCTTTTTTTAAGTTCAATTGCTGCCTTTTCAAACCTATCCTCTGCCTTTGCTTTTTTTGACCATTCTATCAACTTCTTCATTCCTTCTTCAAAAGATATCTGTGGAGTAAATCCTAATGCCTTTTTTATTTTAGTAATATCTGCATAACAGTGCCGCACATCGCCCTTTCTAAACTTATATGTAACATCTGGCTGAATTTTCCCTTCTTTCCCTAATAGTTTTATCAATGTTTGAGCAACCCCAAGGATACTTATAGGTTTTCCTGTCCCCACATTAAAGACCTGATAGTTTGCTTCATCCTTTTCTATTGACAGGATACAGGCATCTACTATATCTCCTACCCATATGAAGTCCCTTGACTGAAGACCATCCTCATATATGACAGGCGGATTATTATTCTTTATCCTGCTTAAAAAAATTGCAGCAACACCTGTATAAGGATTAGAAAGGGACTGCCTTGGGCCATATACATTGAAAAATCTTAAAGCCACCACAGGGATACCATAGGTTCGGCCTATCAATAAGGACATCTCTTCCTGTTCTTTTTTTGTGATTGCATATATTGAGTTAGAGACAAGGGGGGTATCTTCCGGTGTTGGAACAGGGGTTAGTGCTCCTTTGCAATAAGGGCATATAGGTTCCCAGTTATAGTTGTCTGGACTTTTGTCAAACTCTCTCAAAGGGGGTTTAATGGTCCCACACTTTTTACATTTATAGAGCCCTTCCCCATAAATACTCATAGATGATGCAACAAGCAATTTTTTCACTCTGTGTCTTTCATTGGCAAGTATATCAAGAAGATTTGCTGTTCCCTGTATATTGGTCTCCACATATTTGGCAATCTGATACTGCGATTGTCCTACTCCAACTGCTGCTGCAAAATGTACCACTATGTCTGTTTGCAACACTGCTTCTTTTAGATGTTTCTTTTTCCTTACATCTCCCCTTATAAAGCCCGCCTTCACATTGTAATATTCAGGTAGACCGTCCGGATGAACCTGCGGTTCAAGGTTATCAAATACAGTGACTTTATAACCTTTTTTTATCAGGGCATCTACAAGATGGCTACCAATAAATCCCGCTCCTCCTGTGACAAGTATCTTTTCCATTTTTCTCCCTCTTTTTGTCCGCCGCGTTAATTCCGCCGCGGGGGCGGAATAGGGATAGACTGAAAGTATTGAATAGTTTTTTTCAGCCCTTCTTCCAGTGATACCAATGGTTCCCATCCCAGCAGTTCCTTTGCTTTTGAGATATCTGGTTTTCTCTGTTTAGGGTCATCCTCAAGTGGTGGTAAAAATTCAATCTGTGTCTTTATCCCTGCTATCTTCTGGATAACCCCTGCCAGTTGCAGAATAGTAAATTCAACAGGATTACCTAAATTTACAGGCAGATGATAATCTACTTCAATCATTTTTGTAATGCCTCTTATCAGGTCAGAGATATAACAGAAACTCCTTGTCTGTTTCCCATTACCATAAATTGTTAATGGTTTTCCCTGCAAGAGTTGTCCTATGAAGTTAGGTATTACCCTTCCATCATTTAGTCGCATCCGTTCCCCGTAGGTATTGAATATCCTGACAATCCGCGTGTCTGCCTTATACTTTCTATAATATGCCATAACAAGTGCTTCCCCATACCTTTTCCCTTCATCATATACAGAGCGTGGTCCGACAGGATTAACATTTCCCCAGTAGTTTTCTGGTTGCGGTGAAATAGTTGGGTCACCATAAACCTCAGATGTAGATGAAAAAATGAATTTTGCATTAGAAATTCTGGCTATCTCAAGCATCTTTTCTGTCCCGAGTGAATTAACCTTTAATGTCTCTAAAGGTAAACGGAAGTAGTCAGGTGGAGATGCAGGGCTTGCTAAATGGAAGATTATGTCAAATTTTTCTTTAAGGGTATTATCTACATCAAGAGATATAACATCTGCCTGTATAAATCTGAAAGATGGTTCTTTTAAAAGATGTTCTATGTTGTCTAATGTTCCTGTGGACAGGTTATCAATACACCATACATCTTCCCCAAGAGAAATATAATAATCGCAAAGGTGGCTCCCAATAAAGCCCGCTCCACCTGAAATAAGAACCTTTTTTTTCTGCTTCATTAGCTTCTTCCGATCCCTTTATAAATAAACCCCATCTTTTTCAGTTTCTCCATATTTAGAAAGTTTCTTCCATCAATAATATAAGGTGTTTTCATCATCCCTTTTATCTTTTCAAAATCAAGGTGTTTAAACTCGTCCCACTCAGTCAGAAATATAAGCATAGAAGCATCTTTGGTACACTCATAAGGTGTTTGACAGTATGAGATATCAGGAAATATCTTTTTCATATTCTCCATTGCTTTTGGGTCATAACATCTAATAAGTGCACCTTCCTTTAGCAGTAGAGAGATTATCTCTATAGCAGGTGATTCTCTTATATCATCTGTATCTGGCTTGAAAGAAAGACCTAAAATGGCAATTTCTTTACCTTTTAAGTTCCACAGTAATTCTTTTGCTTTTTTTATCACCAGGAGACGCTGTTCTTTATTTATTCGCTGGACCTCTTTTAAAAGGTTAAATGGATAACCAATATCCTCTGCCAGTTTAATAAAGGCAGCAACATCTTTTGGAAAACAACTTCCACCCCATCCAATTCCTGCTTTCAGAAAGTCCTTCCCTATCCTTTTGTCATAACCCATACCTTCTGCCACCTTTTCAACATCAGCCCCTACCCTTTCACATATCTGAGAAATAGCATTTATGTAGGAGATTTTAAGGGCGAGGAAAGAATTGGAAGAATGTTTTATCAATTCAGCGCTTTTCACATCAGTAAAGACAATGGGGGCTTTTATCGTGGCATATATCTCTTCAAAGATTTTTTTAGCGCGTTCATTTTCCACGCCTACAACAATCCTGTCCGGTTCAAGAAAGTCCTTTATTGCATTGCCTTCTCTTAAAAACTCAGGGTTGGCAGCAACATCAAACTCCACCCCTGTTGGTCCCATTAATTCAAGGGTTTTTTTTACCCATTCCCCTGTAAGTACAGGGACAGTGCTTTTCTCAACAATTAATCTATAAATATTTTCTTCTGGTTTTTCTTTCTTGATGTGAGAAAGTGCTTTTGCAATCTCAAGGGTAACATTTTCCACATAGGATAGGTCTGCTGCACCATCAGAAGTTGCAGGAGTTCCTACTGCTATGAAAATAACTTCGCTTTTTTGTGTGAGTTCCACCACTGATGTTGTAAGAATTAGTTTTCCGTTTTTTATGGTTTCTTTTACAACATCTTCCAGCCCCGGTTCATAAAAAGGCACATCAAGATTTTTAATTCTCTCTATCTTTTCTTTGTCATTATCCGCACATATCACCCAGTGGCCCAGTTTTGCAAAACAGGCAGCAGTTACCAGTCCAACATGTCCTGCACCAATTACTCCTATTCTTCTCATTTATTTACCTTCCTTATTATTTCTAAATTATTTTTTATCCATTCAATAAGTGCTTTTATCCCTTTCTCTGCTGATATTTCTGGTTCCCATTTAAGAGCCCTTTTAAGTTTAGTATTATCGCTTATAAATATCTTCTGGTCACCAGGTCGCCATTGAAAAAACTCATACTGGATTTGTTTATTAAGTGTTTTTGAAAGAAAGTCAATCAATTCCAGAAGGGAGAATGTATTTTTTACTCCACCCCCTATATTGAAAATCTCTCCCTTTACCAACTCTATCTTTTTAATAGCCATTTTATATGCCCTTATCAGGTCCCTTACATCAAGTAAGTCCCTCACCTGTTTTCCATTTCCATATATATTTATTTTTTCGCCGAGTAAACCTTTTATGATGAAGTGCGCCACCCATCCCTGGTCCTCATTGCCATACTGATGGGCTCCATAAATGCACGATTGACGGAATACAAGTGTCTTCACACCGTAGATTCTATAATAGTCCCTTACATACTGGTCAGCAGTTCCTTTGGAATTTCCGTATGGAGAATGGAAGTCAAGATTTTCATCTTCTGATATGCCCTTCTTATTAATTACGGGGATATACCTCTTTTTGCCTTCTTTTAACTTCAGATGTTGGAGCTCACCATATACCTTATTTGTTGAAGCAAAGACAAAGATTGCGTCCAGAGATGTTTTTCTCACTGCTTCAAGAAGATAAAGAGTTCCTTCAGCATTTATCTTAAAGTCCTCTATAGGGTCCTCAACGGATTTTGTTACAGCAACCTGTGCAGCAAGATGATAAACCTCACTACAACCCCTCACCACTTCTTTAAGTTTTTTATAATCTCGCACATCTCCCTTTATAAACTTAAGGTTTTTATATCCACAGGAAAGGATATACTTCAGATTATTCTCAACCCCTTTTCTTGAAAGGTTGTCATATATCACAACATAGTGAGCCCTGCTGGCTAAAAGATTTTCAGCAAGGTTCACCCCTATAAATCCAGCCCCACCTGTTATCAGTATCTTTTTCATAATTCTTTTACAAAGTGATATACTTCAATAAAATAATATTCCTTTCTGCCCTTTCCCTTTAGAACATCTAAAAAAGAATAGTTTTTTATCAACCTCATCTCTCTTATTTTAACAAATTTTGCCTTTATAAAGAAGTCCTTTACATCTTCATTCCACTGAATTCCTGAAGAACCATAATTCAGGATTAGCCAGAATCCCTTATATCTATTATAAATTTCTTCCATCTCTTTTTGTAGATTACTCGCACCTACCGGACCGACCTCAATGACAGGTAAATTTCCCTTATAATACCAGTCCCACGGACTGTATGGTGTGAAAAATTCAGAGAATCTTTTTTCTCTTCCTCCTGTAATTATAACTACTTCACCCTGTCTTTCTTCATTTTCTATAGTCCTGCATATCTCTTTATAGGGAATTAACTTGCTTACATCATGATATTGTAAACTGTCCTGGCGGTAGTAATAATAAAGAGGTGGAATTAAGAAAAGAAAGGTGAGCACAGAGAGGGATATCTTCTCCCACTGCTTTTTTACACTGCCTATCCCGGAAGTTACAATTATAAAAAAGAACGGCTGCAGGTGGATGAGGTTTTGTGGGATGGTAGATTTTATCAGGAAGATGATAATAATGCCTGTAATGAGAACAACAATAGAAAAATTGTTAAGAATATCTTTTTTTACAAACAATCCCTTTATAAAAAAGATAAGGAAAAGCATAATACCGGGGATAACAAACTTAAAATTTAGCGGGGATAGTGTCTCTCCAAAGATAAAATAGAAGAAGGTATAACCCAATCTGAAAACTGGATTTACTACACTGTGAGGAGATGCCCTTACAAAAGCAATCTGTGAGAATAAAGGCCCTGCAAGATATGGAAGATAAAGAATAAAGATAACAATAGAAGGAATAAGAAACAACTTTAACGAGATTTTTTCCCTGTACATTAATAATATTATCACTTCTCCCAGGATAATAATAACACCATAGTTATGAAGATAAAGGGTGATAAGAGATGAGATAATCCATAGTGTTACATCTCTGGGTCTGCCTGTTTTGCTATACTTTAAAAACATAAAGAGAGACAGGAGGGAAAAAAAGGTAAGGGTGCTATATGACTTGACTATCTGTGACCACAGGATAGCAGCAGGCGAAAAGGAAAAAAGTACAAGAGGTAATAGATGATTTTCTTCTGTTTCTTTCAATAAAAGATAGAAGATAAATACTGCACCTGCCCCAAAAAGGAAAGGTATGAGTCGTAGTCCAAACTCGCTCTGCGTAAATTGAAAGACGCCCCTGATTACAGAATAAAAAAGTGGTGGATGTGCATCATTTTTTATAATCCATCTCACCATATCAGAAAAAGAAGGGATTCTACTTAAAGAGATTGCCAGAAACTCATCACACCAGAAACCCTTCTTTGTCAGATGGAAAAATCTTAAAAATACTCCACATAAAGTTATAAAAATCAGATATAACTTTTTTCTATCCATTTTTCTTTTTAAATATAAAAAGTCCACTCTTCTCGCTTATCTTTGTTTTTAAAAATAAAAAAAAGTTTTCTTGGAAAAGAAAGTGAAAGTCGTCAATACAAATATTTTTTTTATACTCAAATATATCTTCAGGAAGGATTTTCTTAAATGCTTCTGAAGTAAAATGAAAAAGCTGGGCAGGTATGTGAAGAAGGGCTCTGCTTTTACCTGTAAAGGACAGGAGATTGGCAAATAAAAAAAGATAAAGTGGATGATAAGGGGTTTTGATTATTAGATAGCCGCCGGGCTTGAGCAGTTTTTTGCAGGACTCTATATAAGAGACAGGGTCTTTAAGGTGTGCGATGACATCAAGGACTGTAATAATGTCAAATGATGCCTCTGGGAGGTTTAGTTGAGGAAGTGGCTTATCAAAAACCTTATAACCTTTTTCTCTACAGTAATTTACTGCAAAAGGAGAAACATCCTGTCCATAGACATCATATCCTTGTTCTTTTGCTACATCCAGAAGGATACCTATTCCACATCCGACATCAAGTAGTTTCCCTTTTGGAGGGATGTAATTTTCAAATATTGAGAACAACCTGGTAATATAAGCCCTCCTTTCGCTATAATATCTTATATACCACCTTTTGAAATATTCCTCATTGTATATTGTAGAAGGGGCCTCAGGTAGCGGATGGAGAAAACAGAGAGAACAATGTCTACATCTATAAGCCCTGTATTTCCTTTCTCTCCAGATTAAATAACTCTTTCCTTCACAAACAGGACATATAATCATCTTAAAAACCTGTATTTAATCAATGTCCAGATAGCAACAACGCCATCCTTCCACCTTATCTTCTTCCCTTCCTTAATCTTCCTCGGCTTATAACTTATAGGCACCTCATAGATTTCATACCCCTTTTTTGCTACCTTTGCTGTAACTTCGGGGCAGAACTCAAAGCCCTTACAGTTTAATTTTATTGACCTTATAACATCTACTTTAAACATCTTATAACAGGTTGGCTCATCTGTAATTTTTATTCTATACAATATACTGGCGAGAAAAGAAAGGAACCTGCCACCTAAATAAAAGGCAAGGGACGACTTTTCTCCCCTTCCTAAAACCCTTGAACCATAGACAACATCTGCTTTTTCCCCCTGGATTATATTTAACATCTTTAACCAGTCCATCGGGTCATACTCTAAGTCAGCATCCTGTATCACCACTACATCACCACTTACATACTTTAGCCCTTCTCTTATGGCAGCGCCCTTCCCTTCATTTTTATCCTTGAATATTATCTTTAAATCCTGTGTCTCCTGAATTTCTTTAAGAATCTCTTTTGTCCCGTCAGCGCTTCCGTCATCAATAATAATTATTTCCTTTTCTACGGGGACACTTTTTACTTTTTTCAGAACTTCAAGGATGGTTGCTCTTTCGTTATAAACAGGAATTATTACAGATAGTTTCATAATGCTTAATTATACCTGAAACTCTGTCGGATAGCCAGAAAAAATTTGTAGGAATTGGCGAGTACAAAACGATAAAGAGGACTAGAAAAATGTTTTTCTTTTTTTATTTCATGTGTTTCCACAACCTTGAAATTGTTATTAGAGTTTTTAAAATATGTCCGGCATGCACAGTTGTTTTACCTCTTTCTCTTGGATAATGTGTTACACCTTTTTCCATTATATGGAATCCAGCCTTTTTTGCTCTTACAAGGATTTCAGTATCAACAAAAAAATCATCGCATTTTATTTTTATAGCATCCAGAACATATTTATGAAAAAGTTTGAAAGAACAATCAACATCTCTTACCTTAAGACGGAAGAGGAAAAATACCAAATAGTTATAGCCCTTTGAAAGAAATATGCGTAACAGAGAATCTTTACGTTTTATTCTATATCCTATAATAATATCGTATTTTTCTACTAATGGCAGGAAATTTTTCAACTCTGCTATGTCAAACTGGTTGTCTGCATCTGTATAAAATACATATTCATATTGAGCATTTAAAAATCCTGTTTTTAGTGCTGCCCCATATCCTTTATTTGAACTGTGATGGAATACCCTTATATGGTATGGGTCCTCCTGTGCAAAATGTTCTGCTATTTCTCCAGTTCTGTCTGAACTTCCATCATTTACAAGTATGATTTCATAATTTTCAGACAGGGTCTTTAAGACATCTTTTACATTTATTATTACATCAGCAATATTTTCTTCTTCGTTATAAGCAGGCAAAACTACCGATATATTTTTCACATTTTCTTTCATTCTATTTTATTATATCTGAAACTCTGTTATATAGCCAGAAAAGACCGTATACTGCAAAGATTATATAAAATGGTTCAAGTGGGACCCTGTATCTGATGGAGGCGAGAAAGAATATATGGAAGATTGTAAAAAGGACAATCAAAGAATGGATATACAGTGCTTGTTTATATTGCAGTGTAAGTATAAAACCTAACACAAAAAATGGCAACATCACCCCAAAACTCATTACACTTATCGCACGATATAATGGTTTTGTAAATTCTGAAGCATTTGGCACCACATTCCAGAACCGTTTGAACTTATTCTGTAGAAGCCATAAAAAACGGTACGGGTTTTCTCTTATTATCTCAACTGTCTTTTTGTAATAGGCGCTGTCCCTTTCTACTTCAGGCATTTTTTCTATCTCTTCAGGAAAATATCTGCAGGGTCCTCCATCTGAATATGGGTTATTACCTTCCCAGAATACCCTGCCTCCCATTGTCGTTCCGGGTATAAACTTCCCAAATACCCGATAGTTTCTTATAACCCAGGGACTTAAGGTCAGAACAAAAAACAGCAAAATTAAAGACATCTTTTTTATCTTCAATTTCCATTTTTCTTTCCTACAGGCGATGTGGATAAGTGATACAGGTAGATATAGTTGCATTGTAGGTCTGCAGAGTCCTGCCATACCCAGTGATATACCTGCTCTAATAGATGTAGTGGTTCTCTCTGAAAGTGTAAGGAAAGAATAAATGGCAATCACAGTAAGGAAGATAAAGAGTGTCTCTGTAAGTAAAAACCCATTATAGAAGATAAAAAAAGGATAGACAGATGCTATAATACCAGACCATAAACCAGTCCGCTCTGAAAAAAGTTTTTTACCTGTGAGATAGACAAATACTACAGTAATTGCAGAGATAATGCATTGAACTATACGGATACCGAAGAGATTGAACCTGAGAAGATAAAAGATACTTAAAAATAAAGGATAAAGTGGTGGACGAAAACCCTTCATCCCCTCCCCTGCCATAAATCCATTACAGGAGAGAAAGTTCTGGACTATGCGGTAATACTCAAACTCATCATCAAAATAAAACCTATTTTTCAGTGTAAGGACAAAAGCAATCCGTATGAATAAAGCAATGAAAAATAGAATTAAGACCTTTTTTCTCTGATATAGTTCTTCCATATTTTTACCCTGAATGCAAGAAAATTGTTATGTCCATAAACACCTGTGCGGAGAAGTGTATAGTTGCTTTCTTTTATCTTTTTTCCTTTAGGTGGGGTTACAAAGGCGTTTTTATATCCGGCAAGTTGAACCTTTTCTATTACTCTTTCATCAAAATCACCATAAGGATAGCAGAAAAAGTCAACTGGCTTACCTGTCTTATCTTCTATCATTTTTTTTGAGTCATCAACTTCAATCCATAACTGGCTATCTGAAAGATTTGGAAGATGTGGATGTGAAAGAGAGTGTGAGCCGAAAATAACACCCTCACCAGACATCTTTTTAACCTCATCCCATGTCAAAAATCGGTCCTTCTCTTTATCGCGGTATCTATTAAATATATAGTCAGTCCCTATATAATTGACAGTCAGAAAAATTATCGGGACTATACCAAGTTTTTTCAGCACAGGTATAGCATGCCAGAGATTATCAGCATATCCATCATCAAAGGTTATCAGGAAATCATCAGGTTTAATAACAGGCAGGGCAGATAGAGAAACAGGATGAAATCTTTTAAGTGTATATCTTAACTGCCTCTCAAATTGTTCAGGAGAGACACTTAAAACATCCTTTTTGTACCAGGGATTTACCCTGTGATATGCCAGTATCATCTAATTAAAAAGCGATATAAAAAATAACTCCCCATAAAATTGCCCAGCAGAAACTTGCGAGGGTTCCTATAAGGAAATACTCACTTTCTTCCCTTTCTGAAAATCTTATTATGGATTTTCCAACAAAAAGTAATCCAATAGGCTCATATACTTTTAATATAAAAAAAGTAAGAATCAAGAACCGTTCAAGATATCCTATATATCTACCAGCATTTAATAGGCCCTGTCTTTCTGAACGAGGTAGTTTTAGTATCCTGCAGATGTTTTCTACTATAATACTTCCTCCCCAGATTGTTATTATATAAACTAAAATAATAATGATAGTTTTCATTTTCATTCAGTCAACCTTTTCTGGCTGACAAGAACAAAGTCAACCTTTTCTGGTTGACAAAAGATTATTAATTACTTCTTCAGATTTTATCACCAGGTCATATCTTGCTCTCTTTAAACTTTTACTGATGCTTTGTTTAGTAACATTCTCTTTTTTTGCAACCTTTTCAATTGAACTAAGTTTTTTATAGAGGAAAACTCTCCTATAGATTAGCTCATTCCAATTTTTCATATTTTCTTCAAGCCACAAAAGGATTATATCCAGTGCTGATTCAATATTTTTATCAAGTAAAGCCATTTTAATTTTCCTATCCTCTTTTTTTGCATTCTGTAATGCCTCTCTTGCGTTTAAAAAGCATTCTCCATCCATTTGAAAAGTTGTTTTATTAAGTTCTGTGGAGATTGTCCCTTCTCCTATTCCAAATCTCATTTGGTAAGGATAGATAATTTCTTCAATGTCTCTTATTATATTAAAAACAGGACTTGTTTGTTTTAATAATCCCTGTATTTCGTCTCCAAGAGTAATAGAAAACTTGACTGCTATGAATGCTTTATATTTGTTATTGATGGTTTCACAAACAGAGTTTAATTTTTTTTGTAAATTTCCTCTTTTTTTTACTGCCCTTGATGAAATTACATCGGCTGTAATAGCGAAAAAGACTGTATCTCTATCCATTTTTAATAGTTTACCTTAAATCTATTTAAAACTCCAATTTTTTAAATCTATACTTTATAATAAGGAATATCATCTTCATACCGAGTACAAATGCTTTTCTCATACTCCCTGTTACAGATGACTTACCTATCCGTGGTTTATAATTAACAGGTATCTCTATAAACCTTGTCCCTGATTTTATTACAAGGAGTGTAAGTTCAGGTCCAAAGTGTTGTTTACCAATAGTAAAGTATTTCTTTACCTTTTCATATACATCCCTTTTAATAAGACGCATTGTGCACCCGACATCAGTAAGGGTTGTTGTGTTATATAAAAACTCCATCATTTTGCCAACAGCCCAGTTACCCCACTTAAGAAAGAAGTTCATATTGGCGCCTTCCCAGATTAGTTCTCTTGTTGTCCTTGTTCCTAATACATAATCAAAGTCATCGCTATATGCAAGCAGTTTAATTACATCCCTTCCAGAAAATGTTCCATCCGGTTCAGAAATAATGAGATAATCACCTGTTGCCTCTTCCAGTCCTTTCCAGATGGCATAGCCATAGCCCTGCCTTTTTTCATAAACAAGTCGTGCAGATGTCTTTTTAACCTCTTCATCCGTTCCTTCCACAGCATTGTTATTAACTACAACAATCTCATCTACAAAGCCAGAAGCAAAAAAGTCCTCTATTGCATCTTTGATAGAGTCCTTCTCGTTATAAGTCGGAAATATTACCGATACCTTTTTACCTTTCCACATACTTTCTCCTGTAGAATTACTTTCTCTTTCTTTTCCATATTACTACCTCAGGATTAAAGTAGCAATAGTCAGGAGGTAAATGTCTATATTGTACATTAAATGTGATATTAAAAATTTCAGGAACTCTTCTGAATACTTTAAACTCTTCATAATAATCGGAAAGATAATATTTTATTTCTTCATAACTGGAAAATCTCCAGTCAAAACTGCTAACCACAAAATATTCTGGCATCTTTTCTTGAAATTTATTTTTATCTTCAACTATCTGGACTTTATATTTTGCAAAGGAAAATGGTGGAGTTCTAAAAGCCACAGGATATTCTTTCAATCCGATACTGGTACCAGCAGGTATATTTGTATTTATCCATTTTCCTGCCATATATCGTGTATCTTCTCCTTTTAAAAGATTAAGATAAGCACCTGTATATAGTGCTGTATAACAAAAACATAAGATGAAATAAGCCATTGCAAGGGAATATAATTTCTTTATTTTTGATATTTTAAGTATTCCATTTCCAGCAATAAGAACAACAAATGGCAAAAAGAATACAAATCGCAACATATAATTAGGGTATGAAGTGCCAAAAAGTAAAAATCCCATCAGAAAGGGAAATAAAATAAGCCACTCTTCCTTTTTCGGTTTATATAAAGAGATAAAAACAGATAATAAACAGAGTATCCATAAAAATATCCCCATATGGATTTTCAACACAGTTGTTAAATAATAAAGATAGTTTTGTAAAGATGGAACATATCTTACATCCATCCTCGTGTACCTATATTCTGACAAAACTTCCTGTATATCTGCCAGCAAGTATGGATTTGTTATTAAAAAAATAGCCAGTACAATTAGTAACCCGAATAAACTTCTTTTTGTAAATTGAGAAAAAGATGAAAAATGCTTTTTAAGGGCTACTGTCAACGGTATCATTAAAAGCATAACAATACCATAAGGGATTAATATTCCTGCTACAATACCGGTGAAGATACACGCAAGTATAAAATTTTTTATCTCGGCTTTTTCTTCCTGCAGTGTTTTGATAAAGAAATATAGTGCCAGCAAAATCCAGAAGAGCGAGAATATATGAGGTCTTGCAAAATGGTTCCATATTACAATCCCTGGTGTAAAGATAAATAATAAAGAGGATAGAATTCCATGCCATTGTCCCTGTATTCTTGTTCCAATTAAGAATATTAGAAGGAAAGAACCTAAAGCAAGAAGTGAGTTAACAAATCGTAAGGCAATATATATCTTTCCCATCTCTTCTGGATGAAGAATATAGAATGCTATATCTCTTTTAAGGTTAATAACTCCCATAAGTTTTAATATCGCAAGATATAGTCCTTCAGAGTAAATATAAAAACCCCCGTATGTGAAATAATGTGGATTAAAATTCAATTTTTTTAGATTCATTCTTTCCAGAGGTATTAAAACTCCTTCATCAGGTGCCATTGTTCTTAAAAGATAACTTCTCATACCATTAAGTGTATTTCTTTCAATATATGTTATCTTTTCGTTATAATAAAACGGTATTAGTTCGGTTGTTTTATATTCCGGAGAATATTCAGCCCAGGCTGTTGTAACCATACTTCTTATTATCTCTCGTTCATGCACCAGGGTTGAAAGATTTTTATACACATTCTTCTCATTTTCAAAAACAATATCTCTCACTTTTTTATTAGGAACGAGAGTATCTAACCCTAGAGAGTTTAATAAAAGACATAG
>Ga0078972_1010688_pt1 | contig 16946 bp, 19 predicted proteins | sample YelNatPaOPGAMG01_FD_67568 | JGI IMG/M metagenome (GOLD analysis project Ga0078972, IMG submission 67568) | Hot spring thermophilic microbial communities from Obsidian Pool, Yellowstone National Park, USA - OP-RAMG-01 (SPADES assembly) (version 2) | ecosystem: Environmental > Aquatic > Thermal...
CATAATACACCCATCTCCAAGAAGTTCTAAATAGGATTATAGTTAACATAAGAACTATTATAAACAGTATCCATGCTAACGCACTAGCATACCCCATCTCAAATGATTGAAACCCCTTCTGGTAAAGGTATAGAACATAGAAAAGCGTACTATTCAATGGACCACCTCCAGTCATAACGTAAGCCTGTGTAAAAATTTGAAAAGAGCCTATTATGCTCAAAATTAGGTTTAGAAAAATAGTAGGGGTTAGGAGTGGTAGGGTAATCTTCCAAAATTTAAACCAGTTATTTGCCCCATCAATTGTAGCGGCTTCATAAAGTTGCTCTGGAATCTGCTGAAGACCAGCTAGATAAATTATCATATTGCCTCCAGATTGCCAAAGAGACATGAGTATTAATGCTGGCTTACTCCACTTAGGATCTTGAAGCCATAATGGTCCTCGGATATGTAATAAGGAAAGTATATAATTTATAAGTCCATAAGAAGGATCTAATACAACTAGCCATAAAAGAGATACTGCTACTCCAGAAATTACTGCTGGCATATAATATATAGTTCGAAACACAGAGACCCCCTTAACTCTCATATTTAGGATAATTGCTATTACAATACTAGTTGCTATTCCCAAAGGAACAGAGAATAACGTATAATAAAGCGTATTGTATAAAGATAATCTAAAAAATGGATCACGAATAATCTCTTTATAATTTAAAAGTCCTATGAACTTTACAGTAAAAGGAAGAGTATACTTGCAAAAACTAAGGATAAAAGAATAAACTACTGGAAATACTATAAATAGAATATATCCTATAAGCCAAGGAGACACGAAGATATAACCATATAATTCCTCTCGTTTAGAGCTTTTCATAAAAATATCCTCCTCTATATGTATTAGGGGGGAAGAGATGCTCTCTTTCCCCCTAGATTAAAGCATGTTACTTAGTTCCCAGTATTTTCTCAAAGACTCCTTCTTTTCTTAATTCCTCTAGGCTTGCATCCCACTTTTTAGCAGCATCTTCTAGAGCCTGTTTAGGAGTCATTTTCTTATATAAAGCAGCATCAATAGCATCTTTTAAAATCCTATTCTGTAAAGTTCCGTAATTAGGGATTATTGGATATGGAATTCCTATCTTCTGCGCCTGTTCATAAAAGGCAACTAAAAGAGGTCGCTGCTTAATAAATGGATCATCTATCTTAGCTCCAAATTTCCTAGGATTTATAGTGAAATATGTATTATTAAATTCTCTTAGGTTATCAGAAGAGGCAAAGAATTTAATAAACTCCCAGGCTAAATCGGGATTTTTCGACTGAGTAGTGATATAGATGCCATTTACATATAGTTGAATTATACGTGACTTTCGGAAGGGGAATGCAATGCCAAATTCAAACTCTTTAGGGGCATATTTCTCTAAATCAGAGATGCCTTGTGGGGTATTTACATAAATAGCTATCTTACCAGCAGCGAAGTTGGGTATTGGGCCAGAAGGGAGAGCTGGTAGATTAGGAGGAGTCAATTCATTAAAGAGGTTGACAAAATATTGTAAGGTTTCTACTCCTGCTTCTGAATTGAATAGACTTTTAGAGAAATCATCTGCAATTATTTTCCCTTTATTCTGATAGAGAAAATAATAAAATCCTTGGCAGAATTGGTGAGTATACCATAGATCTGCTCCAAGCCTTATAAGATTTCCTTTATCATCACGTAGATTTAGTTTCTTCCCTAACTCAGCAATTTGTTCCCACTTTTCTGGAATTGTATTAGGATTTATCCCAGCTTGTTTGAAAATGGTTTTATTATACATCAAAGCTCTAGAGCTTATATGTATAGGAACTCGGTATATTTTCCCACCGATAGTTTCATGTTTCCAAGCCATCGGGATGAAATTCTTATATTCTCTCCACTTCTTTATATAATCATTAAGAGGTCTAGCTAGCCCTTTTATTGCTTCATCAATTATCTGTTCTGTACCAGAAAAGACAATATCAGGGGCAGTTCCTGCAGCAAAGGCAGTCATAATTTTCTCATTAAGTTCTCCCCATGGTACTCTTAGTCTCTCTACCTTAACCCCTGGATGTGCCTGCTCAAACTGGGGTATTAGGACTTCGTCGAACCATTTATCTATATCTGGACTTCCATGCCCTGTCCAGAACCTTAACGTAACTGCTCTCCCTGTACCATCAAAGATTAACAGTAATATTACTATTAAACTCATACTCCAATATACTTTCTTCATTTCTTCATCCTCCTTTTCATAACTTCTCAAAGTTTTACAATTTTTTATAAATCATCATCATCGGATTAACTCGACTGGATATTTTCTAGGTCTTTTATAAGCTTTCTATGTTACTTTCCCTTTCATCACCTCTCTTTCACCTGTAGAGTTCTGTTGTAAACTTGAATCTGTCCCCCCTTATAACACTCTTCCTCAACTCTACCAGGCTTCCATCTATCAGGTATGTAACCCTCTCAACTAGAAATGCAGGTAAGCCTACCTTGCATTCTAATAATTTAGCCTCTTCTTTTCTTAGTACTACAGGCTCTAATGTCTCTTTCACCTTCAAGATCTTCAGGTTGTATTTATTCTCTAAGATATCGTATAATGGTACACTCTCTAAGTCTTCTTCTAAGAGGTCTGGACATACTCTGATTGGTATAAAGATGTTCTCTATTATTACTGGTTCATTATCCAGATATCTTACTCTCACTATTTTATTTAAGTCTTCATCTTCTCTGACTCCTAAAGCCTCTTGAATGCCTCTAGTAGGTTTAGAAATCTCCTTACTTATTACCCTTGTATGAAAGTCCTCATCTCTACTCTGCATCTCTCTTCCGATGCTATAGAACCTGAGCAGGCTCTGTTCAAACTTGGGTTTTACCAGAAACACACCTTTACCCTGTTCTGATACTACGTATCCTTCTTTCTCCAGCTCAGCGATTGCCTTTCTTACAGTACCTCTACTTACACTATATTCTTTGCAGAGGGTCTCTTCAGAGGGGAGAGTTCCCTCTTTACCTATCTCCCCGTTTCTTATCTTGTCTAAAAGTATCTCTTTTAGCTGGTAGTAAAGTGGTATTGGACTATTCTTATCTAAAACCTTAATACCACCAATCTGTAGTCTCATATACTTATATATACGACTAAATGTTTAATATGTCAAGAGGAATTAGGTCGACACCTATCTATGATGGACAAGGAGAGGCTTGTCCTACCAGGATTCTGAGGTTTGTTTGACTTATAAAAACTTTAAGAGTCAGAAATTATAAAATAAAAGAGCCAGGCAGAACCTGGCTCGTATTGATCCTACCTGGCTCTATAGAATCTTATTCTTTAATACAGGTCATCCAGCATTTCGTCCCATTCTGTATCATGAGCAAAATCTAAGAGAGAATAACCTGCCTTACCGTTATTGAACTGGTCTGAGCTATGCGGTAACCATATAGAGATACCATGTGAATTAGCCATACTGGTGCCATTATGTCCTTCTTTTACCACCACATTGTTTATAGCAGTCATTACTGCTTGTGCTGCATTCTTTATTGCGGTTGGCATTGAGGTGCTATCCTTGAGCCTTCTAGCAAAATCGTACAGGTCTTTATAGTCTGTATAGTAATAACGTTGAGTACTACTTATTATCTCTCTTATCGTTCCCCATGCGTTCGGATTGCTCCTGATAGCGTGAGCCAAGTCGTTAGCCTTATAAGCCACCTCTCTTGAATATAGAATCCTAGAAGATAGGGTAACACTACCACCCGAATATTCAGCCACATAATGGTCTACTATCTTCTGTGTGAAAGTGGATAAATCTATATTAGGATTGTTCTTTATTTCCTGTAATATATTATCATAGGGCCAACCATAACCGGGTATAGTTTCTTCAGATGCTACCAGATAGTATCCTCTAAACATTATTTGGTGGGCAACCTCTTCCATCTGCATAAGGCAGGCATCCATTCCTACGATATGTATTGGCCTAGATATAGAGGCAAAGACGTTACCCAACTCTACGGTATCTATATAACCACCATGGTCATCGTAAGAGATTCCCTTTATGGCTTCTCCAGCCTTTCTCCTCCAGCCACCTCCATGGTCCCAGATAACTAATACGTATCTACTGGCAGGATAGTTTGTCATTGCCCAGTCTATAAAGTTTAGAAGAACATTCGGATCGCCAAAGTCTTGTTCAGGAAGAGTATCTAGTGTTGTCAAACTTCCCTGATTTACCTTGTATCTCCAGCATCCACTTTGACTATACTTATCTACCTGAACTATAATGTCTAGCTTATCCGTAGAACCAACAGCCATCATCTCATTCAAATCAGCTTGAACTACACTTTCAAGGTTGTTATCTCCATTTATGTACACCATAAATGTCCACTTGATATTATTATTAACTGTGACACTTATAGCTGGAGATTCACTAGTTGTTCCACCAGAAGTGTATGCCTTTGCCTTTATCGAGTAGGTTCCATTGACAAAAGTGGTGGTATCCCAATCGGTAGAATAAGATGGTGGATAAGCAGTAAATATACATGGGGGATACGGACCACCGGTTATAGTAAATTCTACCCTTGTTACACTTGAAGCCAGAGAGCCGACTACACTGGCTTTTAGCTCAACCATATCGCTCACTGTAGCACCATTGGTAGGACTCGTAATGACAACCAGTAGATTTATACAGTTACTGCAACTTCCACCAATCTGACCCATAATAAATACAATCAGAACCAAGACAAGAAACTTCCAAACTAGAGCCTTCATCTTCTACCTCCTCCAAAAATTATTTTTTAAACAGAAAACCCAAAACCCCCTTTTAAATAACAGGCTTAAAGATTAGTCTTCTCTTAGAATTATTAAGATATGATATCTTGAAATGGAAATTACCATAAAAGCTATTTAAAAGGTTTAAAACAAAACCAGACTTATAAAATCTTCTTAGCCTTTTCCCATCACCTCCTCATATGTTCTTTTCTACTAATAAGTATAGACTCTTTATATAAAATGTCAATAGATTATCCAACTTTCATCTTACTGCCAATCTGCCTAAATTCACCTCGATACTCATTCTCATCTAACATAAGATGTGAATCAAGGTCACAGAAGTCAAAACTTCCGATACCACAGGCGAACTGAACACTCTGGTTAATCCCGATACTTGATTCGCTTACACATCCTATCATCAGTCTTATATTGGCTAACTTTGCCAGCTCAACTATAGAAATTGCATCTGATATGCCACTCTTCATAAGCTTTATATTGATCATATCTATAGCCTCTTCCTTGATTAGTCTTAGAGCGTCATATCTTGATCTTACAGCCTCATCTGCACAGACAGGGAAGGGAGAGTTGAATCTGACATATCTCAATCCTTCTATGTTATACCTGTTAACAGGTTGCTCGAAGACCGATATATCTATCCCGTCAGAGTAGAGCCTCTTTGCGAAATGGACAGCCTCTTTAGGGGTATAGTTTTCATTGGCGTCAACTATATATCTACAGCCTCTGGTGAGTCTACAAATTTCATTGATAGCCTCTATGTCTTCATTGAGATCTTCACCGACCTTTATCTTTATCACTCTGAAGCCCTCTTTATATATCTCAACTGCCTCTTCGATTCTCTCTTTCATTGGTCTTACTGAAACGGTTCTATCTGTCTCTATCTCATTCTTTGCCCCTCCAAAGAGTTCCCATACCCCAATTCCACATTCTTTACAGAAGGCATCAATTACCGAAAACTGTACCCCTGCCCGGAGACTAGGGGAAGAGATGAGTCTATCTGTGATGTTGAATATCTCTCTATAGCGTCTTACATCCCTACCCAATATCATCTCTTTGATCTTTGGCTCTAGAGACATCACCATCTCTGTGGTCTCCCCATTTATCCTGAATGAAGGGGCAGACTCTCCGTATCCTACAGTACCATTCTCTGTTATAAGTAGTATCTCAATATTCTCTGTCTCTGAGGCAGAACTATATGCTATACAGAATGGCTTTTTGAATCTATACTCCCTGAGAATAAATTTTATGTCCCTAATTCTACTCATAGCACCTCCGTAAGAACTATTATTCTGCTATTGTAGCCCTTACTACTCCTATATCTGGTTGGACCCATATGCCAAAGTCACTCTCATCACCGTTTCTTTTTCTGTTTATGATCCATTAATACAGAGAAAGCTCTTAAGTCGGCATTCAGATTTTCTTTGCAGTGAGATGAAAGCACAGATGTAATTATCCCTTCTTTAGTAACCACCCTTTTAAATCTTTTAGGGTTATTCTTTATCCAGGAGGGTGTATACTTCATAGTTCCATTTTTCCAGGTACCAAAAAGATTGTCTTCATAATGTCATCACCTCTTTAAAAATTTTTACTGATATATAAGTATCCCAACAATGCCTGCTATAATAAGTATGAGGATAGGGTCTAATTTCCTTGTCCTCAGTATAATAAAGCTTGCTATACCAATAATTAGACCCTTTATCTCCGTGATCCCTCCACCTCTTACCAGTGAATAAGCAGCAGAGGCGATCAATGCAACTACAGCAGGTCTTAATCCCTTTAGAACATTATTCACCCATATATTTGTCTCAAACCTTTTTAAGAATCTAACCACAATGAGGACAAGTATCACTGGAGGAAGACAGACAGAAACAGTGGCAATAAGAGAACCTATAACTCCACCTACCTTATAACCGACAAATGTAGCTGCATTAATTGCTATTGGACCTGGGGTAAGCTGTGATATTGTAACTACCTCCAGAAACTCTTTATGGGTAAGCCAGTGGAGGTTATTTACTATCTCCTTTTCTATAAGAGGCAGTATGGCATATCCACCACCAAAGGCAAAAAGTCCAATCTGGGCAAAAACCAAAAAGAGCTTAAGGAGTATCACCTTTTCTCTCCAAAGACTATTCCCAGTATAGCTGATATTACTATTGCTAATATCGGGTGTATCCTGAGGTATATAAGTAAGAATAGGAGGATCAGAGTGATAACAAATTCCCTGTATCTTTTCAAGGCGCTCTTACCTATGTCTATTACTGCGCTTACTATGAGGGCTATTATTGCAGGATTTGCCCCTTTAAAGAAATTCTGAACTACTGTAAGTTCCCTGAACCTCGAGAAAAACATTGCTATTACTAATATTGAGATGGTCGAGGGTAATATTGCTCCAGTTACAGCCACTATCGCACCAAACTTCCCGCAGAGTTTATGTCCAACAAATGTTGCTGTATTTACAGCAATTGGACCGGGGAGACTCTGTGATACGGCTATCCCGTCTATAAAGTCCTCTGAAGTAATCCATTTTCTCTTTTCTACCACTTCGTTCTTTATAAGGGGAAGCATAGCGTAACCTCCCCCCCAGGTAAACGCCCCTATCTTGAAAAACACCGTAAAGATAGAAAGTGCCAGTTCAAACTTAGACTTTATACTATCCCTTTTATCCATTAAAGCATACCCGATTTTTATAGTTGTTTAAATTCATTATACCCTATGTATCAAGGCCTTTATGACTCTGGGATAAAATTTATACCTCCAGTTCTGTTCCTGTATGTATCTTGATAAATCTATCTCCAAACTCCCTCTGAAAGATATCTATAGCCTTTTCCCCGGTACAGTGGCAGGGTGCTACCCTTTCCACATCAAGTGCTATGAGCTCTTTAACTACTCTATGTACTTCGGTATCGGATTTATCGTACAGGTGAAAACCCCCCAGGATTAAACCTATCCTTTGAGGAAAAGTCTCACTTATCCTTCTAAGCATAGTAACTATACCAGGATGGGCACATCCTGTAATTACAGTAAGCCTATCGCCCTTTATAATCAGGGCTTGTTCTGGCAGGGGAGTATTATTGTAAGTACCAATTATCTCTCCCGAGGTAAATATCCCTCTTTCTATCTCCATCGGTTTTTCTACCTCTACTACATCTACTTTAAAGCCACTGAGTTTCTCCTTGAACTCAGTACTAAAACCCTTACAGATGAAAACCTTCACCGCTGGATTCTCCTTCAAGATATACCAGAGCCCTCCGGTATGATCCCAGTGGTCGTGAGATATGACGATATATTTTAACTGTCTTATATCGATCCCGGATTTTACAAGATTCTCTTTTAGGAAGTCTTCGTTAGAAAAGGTATCGAAGAGTAGATCCTCTCCAACGAGGAATGAGACTCCCCACCCAACAGTCCTTCTCTCAAGTTCTGTAGAAGCTTCTGCAATAACCTTTATGGTCATAAAGCCCTCCTAAAACTCTAAGGAATTTTTAAGCTTAATCTTATCTTCTCTTAAGTATACCACCTTACAATGTAATTGACATCAAATAAGGAGGTGTTAAAGATGAAAAGATTATTGGTAGTTTTAGTACTGGCTGGGCTGTTGACAAGTTACTTCTATGGGGTTGTCCTTGCCTGTGAGATGAAACTTACCCCTGATAAGTTTACTGCTAAGGTCGGAGAGAAGATCACATTTACTTTAGAGAGGATTCAAGTACACAGGAACTGTGTACTTCCTCTGGAGGAAACAAAGATAGAGGTAAAGGGTGGAAAGGTTGTAGATCCGGGGAAATGGATAAAGAAGGATGGAGTAGATATACTGAAGTTTACCGTTCAGTTTACTACTCCAGGGGAAGCTACTGTAACCATCATAAGGGACTGCCCTAAAGAAGGCATTCAGACAGTAACAGTCAAGGGAACAGTGGTCAAGTAAGTTTACAGGAGGGAGCCATTCAATCCTCTTTTGGGATGAGGTAGAAGGTGCTCCCTCTCCCCTCTTCACTCTCGATTTGTATCTCTATGTTTAACAGTCTGGCAAGCTTTCTGGCAAGGGAAAGACCAAGTCCATATCCCTTGCCTTCTCCATTTTTGTAGAATCTCTCAAAGATCCTCTCCCTTTCCTCTAGAGGGATACCCTTACCATAGTCTCTCACAAATAACCCAGAATTTTCCCATCCAAGCTCTATGACTTTCTTATCCAGGCTATTTCTTACAGCATTTTCCACCAGTATATTCAGGATGATCTCCAATAAGGGTCTGGAGGAGAGAATCTTCCTTGAACTATCAGATAGTAGCACCTTGAATTGAAAGTCAGGATAAAGTTTACTGTAATAATCTCTTCTCTCATTTAAAAAAGATTCTAAGTCTATCTCTTCAAGAGAAATATCTTCTCTGGTCTTTATTGTTTCCAGTAGGGTCTCTATAATCTTTTCCATTCCTTCAGCGGTCTCTTCGATAGCCCTGAGAGATTCCTCCATTACCTTTTTGTCGTCTTTTCCCCATCTGTTAAGGAGTCTTACATAACCTAAAAGGGCTGTTAAAGGTGTTCTAAGTTCATGCGATACGTCTGCTATAAACTGTTCCTGCCTCCTATAAGAATCGCTGATCCTGTCAAGCATACTGTTTATGGTCAAGGTCAAATCCATAAGTTCATCATTGGTCTTTGGAAGTTCTATCCTTCTATCAAGCCTTCTGGTATCTATATCTCTGGCAACAGAGATGATCTTTCTGATTGGTGAAAGAAATCTTTGAGAGAGTATATATCCGAGAAGGACTGATAAGAGGATACTGAAGAGAGAAGAGATAAAAAGGCTATACTTCAGTCTGTTGAGTGCCAATACAGTAGGGGTTATATCTTTACCCAGGAGGTAGTTTTCTCTCCTTACTAGAAGAACATAGGTATTTGATATCCTGTATACGCCTTCTCTATCTATAATACCAATGTTAAATGGGTCCTGTAATATTCTATCTCCAGAGGCTATGTATAGGGAGGATAACTTTCCACGTCCAGAGCCATCTTTAAGGTATCCTTCAACCTCCGGTCCTCTAAGAAGGCTCTTCCTATTCTCATCGAGAAGCAGTCTTTCGGTATTCCAGTAGAAAAAAGATAGAGAGGAGAGTATAACGACTATAAAGATAGATGCATATGTAAGTGTCAACCTTAAGGCTATCTTCACCCTTCACCTCTAAAAGTATACCCAACTCCCCTTATGGTTTTAATATACTTACCCTTATCTCCCAATTTCTTCCTGAGATAGTTTATATATACCTCAACTAGATTTTCTCTTTCTCCCTCATAGTCACCCCACACTACCTCTAGTATTCTCTCCTTACTCAGGACAATATCTTTATTCTTCATCAGTAGGTATAAAAGTGAAAACTCTGTCTTTGAGAGTTCTATCTCCCTTCCATCGACAAAGACTCTGTACTGGTCGGGTAGTAATTCTATACCAAAGAGATTCAGACTGGTCCTTTTGGCAGATTCTCTCCTTCTAGATATTGCCTCTATCCTTGCTATCAGCTCTTCTATACTGAATGGCTTTACCAGATAATCATCCGCACCATATTTGAATGCTTCCAGCTTGTCCTTTATATCCCCCAGGGCAGTAAGCATAATAATTCCGACATTAGTATCTTTATCTCTTAACCTTTTAGCGACCTCCTTCCCATTTAGCCCTGGTAGAAGTATATCTAAGACTACTATGTCAGGCTTAAACTCTTCAAACTCTACCAAGGCATCGTACCCATCACCCACTGTACGAGTTGTATAACCTTCGTGGGACAGCTCAAGTTCAAGTACCCGGGATATTTTAGGGTCATCCTCTACAATGAGTATCTTTTTCATAGGATTCTCCTCTGATTCTTATTATACACTAAAACTCTAAGGAATTTCTAAGCTTAGATCAAACTGAGTTTAAGAATACATCTGTAGAATGAAAGAAAAAAGAAGGAGGTCTAAGATGGTAGAGCAAATTATAGATTTATTGAGCAGGTATTACCTGTGGATAATATTTTTAGGGGCAGGTATACTGGTATATCTGTTAAAGTTGAGTCCTTTAAGAAAGGTAATGCTCTTTCTAAGTGTTATAGTCCTGGGTTTTTACCTTGGTGCCTGTCCTTGTCCAGCGGGATCGATATTCCATATATTTACCAGCGTGGGGGCTTTTCTATTTATACTTGTAACTATTATTACGGTCCTGTTTGGAAGGGTCTACTGTGGATGGGTATGTCCTCTTGGAGCGGTACAGGAGCTTATATATGTGGATAGATATAAGATAAAGGTTCCTAAGAATCTGGATAGGTATCTGAGGTATATAAGGTTTGTTATACTCGGTATATTTCTCTACCTTACCATCATCAGCTCTAGGTATATATGGGGTAAGTATGAACCATTCAAGGTCCTTTTCAACTTTAGTGGAAGTAAATTGGCATTTATTCTCCTTTTAGTTGTGCTTGGTCTCTCCGTATTCATTGAGAGGGTCTATTGTAAGTATATATGCCCAATGGGAGGATTCCTTTCTATAATAGCCAGATTCTCTATATTTGGTGTAAGAATAGACAGGAATAAATGTGTAAACTGCCAGAGATGTGAAAGACTATGCCCTATGGGAGCGATAGAGAATCGAGAAGGTAATACTAAAATAGACAAAGGTGAATGTATAGACTGCCTCAGATGTAAAGATGGATGTTCCAAAGGGGCTCCAAGTTGCAGATAGAGCCCCTCTTCCTCTCAAGATAACTTGATTGCCTGATTTAATAACTGGATGCTGGCTAAGATACCTTCCTCAGAGGGTGATTTCCCTTCAAACTCGATAGAGAGGTAACCGTTATAGCCAGCATCTTTGAGCATTCTGACTATCTTAACGTAGTCAGGATTGAGGTTAAAGTCATAAAAGATTCCCCCACCCCAGTAAGTCTTTGCATGGACCAGAACGGTATGAGGTATTAGAGAGGCTAGCTGTTCGTATGTATTCTCCCTAAAGTTTCCACAGTCCAGGCAGACCTTTAACCATTTACTATCTACACCGTTTATTATGTCCAGTACGCCTTTAGCAGAATAGGTAAGCCCCCAGTGATTCTCTACCGCCAGAGTGATCCCATATTGACTGGCAAACTCTGTGCATTCCTTAAAACATTCTATATTCCACTCTACTCCCTGCTCATAAGAGTATCCCTCCAGAGGTGGTTCCTTCCCATCAAGAGCCATCAGTTCTATAAAGTCCTTGATAGTCCCCCATCTGCCTCCAAAGACCCTTATTGTAGGGGCTCCTAGTTTTGAAGCTATAACTATCCATTTCTTTACTTTCTCTACCTCAGACCTTCTTATTTCTGGATCAGGATTTACAAAGTTATTATGGACAGAGAGCGCATAGATATCCTGTGAATTTAAGACAGCCAACTGTTTGATCTTTGCAACATACTCATCACTATCAGAGTCGAACTGGACAGCAAGAAGTTCCAGGCCATCAAGTCCATACCTATGCGCTAGAGGGAAGATATCCTCTAAAGTCAGGCTTAACTCTTCCGGCCTGCCATAATTAAATCTTTTAAAAGAGTAACTAGAGCTTCCTATACGCATCCTACAGACCTCCTGTGTCAATATTTTTTAACTTAATTATATCACTTTATCATCCTAAGCCCCAGCTCTATCGCCCCTAGAGACATAATAATATTGAGGAGAATATTATTCATTGCTAGCATAGGCTTACCAGCTTTAAGGTGGTTTATAGTTTCTATACCGAAGGCTGAAAAAGTGGTAAATGCACCGAGAAATCCAACCATAATGACGGTCTTAGTTATATCAGGAATCTGTAGTCTCTTACTGAATATGGCTAAAAATATCCCTGCGAGAAAGCATCCAGTTACATTTATTACAAGACTTACAAATGGGAACCTCTCCCCAAGATTTATTTTGATCCACTGAGAAACTATATACCTCATTACTGCTCCGATAAAACCTCCGATACCAACTGCAACTATTTCTCCCAATCTTATTCCCTCCTATCTTAGTTTTAGCATCTCTATCGCTCTTATCCAACTATCCCCCTCTACCCCTATCGTTTCCTCCCTAAATCTATAGTCCTGCTTCCTTATAAACTCTGCAAGCTGATCTGAGATCTCTTTAAGCTTCAATGCGGAGATCTCTAAAAAGATATCCTTGGTCTCTTTATCCTTAGAGAGAGATAACACTTTTGATAGATGAGTCATACAGAGCCCACTGGAGTTTCTATATGCCTGATAGAACTCGTATTCTTTTATGTCTTTTAACAACTCTTCTATCAATCTATCCTCCAGATTTTTCGTGACTTCACATATAATACAGCTTCTATTTGGAGTTAAAGTCCCTCTATTTAAGTCTCTAATGTATGCATCTGCGAGGTCTTTGTAGAGTATGGAGATACCCAGGGCGTATCCTTTATACCCAAACCTGAGGATCTTTTGAGAATGCTCCTTGCAAAATCCTCCAGATGTTACTAACTTTGTTCTTAGATTGGTGTCATTTACATTCTCATAGAGTAGATTGTCTATATACCTTTCGGTAAACATCTCTAACAGAAAGCATAAAGGACAACCCCTCTCTTTCATTGCATCTAATAACTCGTAATATGCATTGGTTCTTATACTCATTTTTCACCCTCTTCTATACAATTACTAACAAAAATAGCTCCTACAGAACTCTCGTCCTGTAGGAGCTATCAGCCCAATCCAGGCAGTAAAGGCGAGCTCCATCGCCTAATATTCAAACTATTATTATATAAATTACTCTGGTGCCCCCAAGGGAATTCGAATCCCTGTCTCGGCCTTGAAAGGGCCGTGTCCTAGGCCTCTAGACGATGGGGGCACTCTGGTGAGCCGCACAGGGATCGAACCTGTGACACCCTGATTAAAAGTCAGGTGCTCTACCACTGAGCTAGCGGCCCAGCCTACTCTATTTTAACAGATAAAATTCTTTTTGTAAATAGCAAAAAGAGTATCGCTTATCTTTATACTTCTATAGATTTCTTGTTATAATAACTAACTGAGATATTTCAGAGTGGAGGATACGGTGAGTTATTTTAGCCCATTTGATTTGTTAGCTGAAGAGTATGACTCCTGGTTTGATAGAGATGGGAAGCTTATATTTGAGACTGAGGTACTTGCCCTTCGAAAGGTCCTGCGTCTACTTCCTAAACCATGGCTTGAGGTAGGGGTAGGTAGCGGACGTTTTGCCCAGGCTCTAGGCATCGAGGTTGGTATAGATCCATCTTTAGAGCTTCTAAAGATGGCAAAGAAGCGAGGGATAAAGGTCTATCAGGCTAAAGGAGAAGAACAGTTCTTTAAAGAAGGGTCATTTGGTGCGGTTTTTCTTATTGTAACCCTCTGTTTTGTTGAGTCTCCGACAGCTGTCTTAAGAGAGGCTAATCGCATCTTGAAGCCGGATGGAAAGGTTGTTCTTGGATTAGTTTTAAGAGATAGTCCCTGGGGAAGACTTTATATGAAGAAGAAAGAAGAGGGACACCGATTTTATAAGTATGCTAATTTTTACTCTCTTGAAGAGATAGAGGGATTTCTATCAGATTCTGGTTTTAGAATAGAAGAGGTCGTCTCTACACTATTTCAAGAGCCTGATAGTATAAAAGAGGTTGAAGCTCCTAAGGAAGGATTCTTCAGGTCTGCAGGTTTTACTGTAATACTGGGTAGTAAGGTTTCCTGATCCATAAGATTATGTTAGAATAACTTTAGTTACCTGCAGTGAGGGGTATGAATGCTCTATATATTAGTAATTGGTATATGTTCAATAATTGCCATAATAATTAATAGAGGTATAGGGGGTATTGAGAAGAAGTCATTCCGAGGATTTCCTCTCATTATCTTGGGTCTTGCCATACAGATAATTATATTCAGTGAAAGATTCTTTCACTCTGGTTATCGATACCTGACTCCATATCTCTATATCTTATCTCTTCTTATGTTACTCACAGTGATAGTTTTAAATTTTAGATACAGAGGGATGAGGATTGCCCTTATAGGATTTCTCTCTAATCTTACCGTTATAGTTGCCAACGGCGGATATATGCCTCAGGATATTAATAAACTTCAAATAATGGGAAAATTCGATAAGGTAGAGATGCTGAATAAGTTTGGAAGATACTATAACGGTATACCTATGTCTCAGGAAACCAGACTCAACTTTCTTGGGGATATAATAGCCCCAACATTTTTAAAACCCTATGCAAGTGTCCATAGCATTGGGGATATTATTCTGCTCTTAGGCCTATGTTATTTTATCTTTGAGTTTCTCAAAAAAGAAGGGTAGAAGTTATGAAGATTCCTTGAAATAATAAAATCCATTTATGGAACTACAAAGCTTTTTATAGAGAAAGATTTAACCTTTGAAGAAGTTATAGGTAGGGTCGCTACTAAGGGTGGAATAACAGAAGAGGGGATTAGAGTATTGAGAGAAAAACTTCCTGAAATTTTTGATGAGTTTTTTAAGTCTTTCTAATTTTGCTATAGATTTATGATTATAAATACTCAAGAGGCTACCCAATACAGTTAATGATGGCTTACGTGGAATATGCTGGGACGATACAACAGGCAGTTTCCCTTGTAATTGTCTGACTACAGATGAGGTAAGAGTAGCTCTTTCTCAAGCCAGAGCCCAGACTGGTAAGAAGATCGATGTAATTAATATGGATACTGTCTTACCCAGATGCTTGAGGTGGCCTAGGAGTGGCAGGATGAAACCAGTTTTCTTGCGGATTCAGAAGAAACTGTATCAGCTTATCGTCCCCTTTCTCCTAAGTTTTATGGTATAATGATACATACAGTAAAGAAAGTAAGAGGTGAAAGATGAAAATTGCAAAGGTCTCATCCAAAGGGCAGGTCATTATACCTATTGAGATCAGAAAGAAGCTTAATCTCAAGGAAGGAGACAAGGTATTATTCATAGAAGAAGGGGATAGGGTTATCCTTCTTAATGCAGGATATGTGGCTATAAAGGAGATACAAGAGACAATGAAACAAGAAGCAGAAAACTCTGGACTAAAGACAGAGGAAGAAATAACGGAGTTTGTGAAGAAATTAAGAGAAGAGATATGGAAAAATAGATATGAGGATAATGCCTGATACAAATGTAATAGTCTCTGCAATCTTACTCCCCTCTTCTATCCCAGCAAAAGTTTTAGAAGAGATTAGCTTAAAACATACCCCAATTTTATGTTCCTACATTATAGAAGAGTTGCATATTATCTTCGAGAGAAAGTTTAAGGATAAAATGCAGATACTAGAAGACTTTCTAACAAAATTTCCGTCCGAAATAATCTATACCCCAACAATTATAGATCCATCAAAATATCCTAACATTTTTGATAAAAAGAACCTACCCGTTCTGGTATCAGCAATTCTAGGAGATGTAGATATATTAATAACGGGAGATAAAGATTTCGCTGGAATGGAAACAGATAGACCAGAGATTCTTACTCCAAGAGAGTTTATAGAGAGATATATGTAAATCTACCCCTTCCCTATTTGTGCTGATCTATCAACCTAAATTGCAACAGTTACTCCTCATACACCCTATTGCATTTGGTAACCTCTTAGGGTATAATTATTACTAGACTGCTGGGCCGACGTAGCTCAACCGGTAGAGCAGCTGATTTGTAATCAGCGGGTTGTCCGTTCGAGTCGGATCGTCGGCTCCAGTGGGGAGGTACCCAAGTGGCCAAAGGGGACTGACTGTAAATCAGTTGGCGCCTGCCTTCGGGAGTTCGAATCTCTCCCTCCCCACCAGTGCGGGAATAGCTCAGTTGGTAGAGCGCCAGCCTTCCAAGCTGGGTGTCGCGGGTTCGAGTCCCGTTTCCCGCTCCATAAGAGCCCACATAGCTCAGTAGGCAGAGCGTATCCTTGGTAAGGATAAGGTCACCGGTTCGATCCCGGTTGTGGGCTCCATAATTTATTTTTTATACTGAAATCGAGAAGATTGTATAGGAGGAAGATAAGTAGGTATGGCTAAGCAGAAGTTTGAAAGGACTAAACCGCATGTAAATGTGGGTACTATAGGACACGTAGACCACGGAAAGACTACACTGACAGCAGCAATAACTCAGGTGCTGGCGACACTTGGGAGGACACAGCCCAAGGACTTCTACGAGATAGATAACGCGCCTGAGGAGAGGGAAAGAGGGATAACAATAA
>Ga0078972_1010689_pt1 | contig 16945 bp, 15 predicted proteins | sample YelNatPaOPGAMG01_FD_67568 | JGI IMG/M metagenome (GOLD analysis project Ga0078972, IMG submission 67568) | Hot spring thermophilic microbial communities from Obsidian Pool, Yellowstone National Park, USA - OP-RAMG-01 (SPADES assembly) (version 2) | ecosystem: Environmental > Aquatic > Thermal...
CCATATAAAAGCTTTGAAATAATCAAAGCAAGGTTTAGAAAATAGTTGACGAAAAGGTTGTAAATAAGTTAATAATATAGCAGGAAAGAAAGCATTCATTTTAATTCTCCTTGTTAAATTTTGAGTTGTTTAAATCTAATAACAAGGATTTGGATGTTTTCTTTCCCATCTTTGTTTAATCATTTAAAAAGTGCGAAAGTATAGTTAACTAACAAATTAGTTTAAGATCATATCATCTATTAGTCAAGTTGAAATTTTCAAAGGGAGATCAATGTTCGCTAATTCGGGGTGTAAAACTCAATTTTAGTGCCTTCTTGTGTATATACTGCTATTACAAGTTCGTTTATACTGTCTAAATTAGGATCGCCGATGCACATTGCAAATATGCTACCGCTTATCGGTTGACTTTCCCATTTTTTTACATAATCTACACCATTCCATTCAAATATTATCAAGGAATCATTTTTCCCCTGAGGGACAGCAGAAGTCAATATTATCTCTTGTTTTCCGTTGTTATCCAGATCATAGATAATTAATCCCGCGCCGAATAAAACTGGGCTTTTCCAAATTAGACTCATATCCTCTGAATAGATACGTAAAACATTATCATTATCAACTATTATCCATTCCGTATTCCCATCGCTATTCACATCAGCAACAGCGATAGAATAAAAATCCTTTGGGATAGGCTTTTCTACTCTTGTTCTATCTGATGTTTTCACTAAATACGTTTTTTGACCAGAGAAATAATTTCTATCATCTTTCAATGCCCCAACAATCATATAATCCCCATAGGCATAAATCAAATTGAATGGCAACTCACCAGACCTTATAAGTTTATCTTTGTCATATCTCCATATACTTGTCTCTATTTCTGGTATTGATATGTAAATATTATTTTGTGCCTGATCTTTATTGATTATTCTCAATTCGGATTGGTTACGTCGCACTTTGGCTATATCAACATAAGATACCGATGATCTCTCAACAAAGCAAAATCCGTCCCAAACCAATGTTTTAAGCTCATCCTCTGTCACAAGTATTAGCTCATCTATGCCATCGCCGTTAATATCATCAATAGATAAAGCTAACACATGGTAAGGAAGAGTTTTACTTTGCCATTTTACAGAATAAGGTTCTATATTTTCTATTTTATCTTCTGATGAAAGTAGCGATATGATCTCTGCGGATTTCCTTATTTGAACGCTTTTTATTGACAAAAGACTTCCATCGCTTATTTTCCAAATAAACAGATTTAAATTGATTATTGTATTTAAGTCGGTTATATGACCTGTTATTAAATAGTCAATTTCTGTCTGTTTAGCGAAATTGATCACATCATCAGACTTCAACAATCCCTTATCAAGAACTATTTTGAGTTCTGCCATTGTGCGTAGTGATAAATCCCTATCAACCAAAGATATTCCTTTGATTTCGCTTAATTTAGTTCTCATAATCTCAAATGTAACTCTCGCTAAAACCGATTGATTGTGTCTATCCATGCTTATCGGGAGGAAAGCGATTTTGACTTGATGATCTTCTGTGACATTAAGATAAGCCATAAGATCAGTAGATAAAGAATTGACAGCTTCTTCAATGCTGTTTGTCATACAATAGGATTTTGGCAGAAACAGCGATAAAAAGATAGTAAAGCATAAAATTAAGCGGATTATCTCTGATGTTAGTTTTTTCATTTTATATTTTAAGCAATTCCAGTGCGTTTTTGCCCAGTATCATATCCCTTTCTTCATTGGTCAAGTTCAATTTGGATATATACTCCATATCCAAATCAGGACGAGAAAATGGGAAATCACTCCCAAATAATATTCTTTCTATCCCATGATTTTTTATCATCTGTAAGATTCTCTCATTATCAAGATGACCAAATACATAAGATATGTCAAGATATATCTCTCTTCCAATCAGATAATCCTCAACCTGATCCCACATCATATAACCGCCTAAATGAGCAAATACAATCTTAGCAGACTTTTTTGATCCACTTACAGCATAATATCCGCAATCATCAATCACACTTTTCATCGCATCTAACACTTTGGCAAGCCTTATAGGTGTAGAATAGACAATTTTTGCTGGCTTAATCTCATCTCCTGCATGGAACATCAATATCATTCCAGCTTTTATTATATCCTCGTATATGGGAAACATACTTTCATCGTCGGGATAGAATTCCTGAAAACTTGGTTGGAACTTAACTCCCTTTATGCCAAGCTCTTTCATTCTTTGGATTTCATCATGGTAACTATCAAACTTTGGGTGTATCGTCCCAAAGCCTATTACAGGATTAATGGATTTATTCTTTGGATTTAACTGGTTTAAACTCGCCGACCATGTGTTTATTGATATTACTTGACGAGGATCGGTGGATACTGGTTGGATAATGGATACATCAACGTTAGTTTTTTCCATATTTTTCAAGAGGCTATCTATTTTGCCGTCGGAAAAACATTGTGTGCCATAAATAGCGGAAAGTGTCTCTATAGCTTTATCTGCGACTTTGTCTGGAAATGCGTGAACATGAAAATCAATAACCATTGTTGCCTCCTGAAAATATTTTTAATTCTTTTATTCTTTTAGTTTTCCCCAAAAAGTAGCACATTTGCCTTTTGGATCAATTGCCATTACTGCTGGGACATTTGGTCCCTTGATCACTACATCATCAAATGTAGCACTACTTGCCCAAACGAGCAAGCCAACTTTGCCTGTTTTAAATTTAGTATTCTTATACGAGCCGACTTTTTTCCCGTCAAAAAACGCATCGTAATCATCGCCACTAATATTTACGCCGATGGTGCATTCTTTATTAGGATCAAACGGCACAGCAACAGTTGCCCTTGCATTACCTTCATAATTTCCCATTTTTGGCCATGCTTCCAGAGTTTTGTTTGGAACGTTCAGCCACCAAGATTCAAAATTATTTATATCCTGATATTTGAAAACTATGGCTAACCATTCACCTTTCACATCACGAATTTTTACCTCAATTGACTCAACTTCCCAACTGTCCTCGCCTATCAAGGCTATACTTTCTACCCCATCATTGATAGAGCCGTTATATCCACCTTTTATCACACTCCATTTACTTGGGGCATTTTCTACGATAACCCAGCCTTTAGCATCTCCATCATCAAAGTTATCTCTGAAAACACCAGCTAAGACAATATTAGAAGTTGCGAAAATGACTGATAACACTGCTAAAAACAATTTAGAAAAATGCTTGTCCATATTATACCTCCGTTAATAAAAGAATTGTTGAAGATATAAACAATATTGAAGATATGGAGAAAACAGCACATCACCCTTTCATACTCTTTGAATTTGTTAGTTTTGATCTTTTTAATAAATTCAAGCAATTTTAATTTATAAAATATCATTTATAAAGTCAATAATTTTTTTGCATAAAACAGGGTCCCCATTTTTAACATCAACTCTAATTCCTGTGAAAATCGTTGCCTTGTAAAGCTCTTATGTTTATGATAAAATTAATTGTGGAATATGGTATAATTATTATATGTTTCTATGTTTAGAAAAATATTTAATGATACAAAATATAAACACTTTATATAGATTTTCAAGGTGAAAAGTAAAATATGAAATTTGATGAAAGCAAAAGAGATTTTATAAAAAAATCCATAGCTTTAGGTCTAAGCGTATATGGTCTTGCCAATTTATCAAAGTCTTATAATGATGAAGCGATAGCCAAAAGTGATAATACGTCTGTAATCATTGCACGCGATCTTAAAGTTGTAGATGCTAATCTTAAAGTTGATTATGCTGTTGTCAGAAATCTGCTTAATGACGCAGTTGTAAAACTAACAGAATCCAAAACTCCAGCTGATGCTTGGCGAAAGCTTTTCAGAACAGATGATATTGTTGGCATAAAGGTTAATACGCTTTCGGGAAAAATGATGTCTTCGCATCCAGAACTTGTTATGGCTATCGTAGAAGGCTTAAATTTAGCGAATGTCAAAGATATTGTGATATGGGATAAGTCAGATGCAGAATTAGCAGAAGCAGGCTTCAAGATTAATCGGAAATTGTCGAATGCTCCTAAATGCTTTGGAACAAGTCCTGATATTGGCTATGATGAAGATGTGACAATTCATAATACCATTGCAAGCAGGCTTTCAAAGATATTATCATATTGCACTGCTTTTGTAAATGTGCCTGTCCTAAAACATCACACAATGGCAGGAGTTACGATAAGCCTGAAAAATTGGTTTGGCGCGATACATAACCCGCATAAATACCATTTTGATGTAAATAGCAATAATAAAATGGTTGCGGAATGTGATTATATTCCTGACGTAAATTCTTTATTGTTCACATCGTTAAAGAAAAGACAACCGCTTATAGTCTGTGATGGAATATTATCTCAATATGACAACGGACCTGGATATACACCTTCAAGAATGTGGAAATATTCAGGTTTAATTGTCTCATCAGACCCAGTCGCTCTTGACTTTGTTGGTGCGAAAATTATAGATAAAAAACGACTTTCGTCAGGTTTAAAATCTTTGGCTGATACAGGTCGCGATCCCAAATATATAGCAATATCCGCAGGTAAGTCGCACAAATTAGGAACTAATGATCCGTCAAAAATTGAAATAATAGACGTAGGAACACTTCAACCTGATATAGATTTATAAAAATATACGGTTAAGATATTATCTAAAACCAGCATCTATCGAGTTTGGAATTAAATGTTTATATGAAAATTTTCATTGAGTAAAGCAAAATGTCATCTATGAAAAAATTTGTCATTCCTGCGGAACTTGTCCCCGCGAAAGTGGGGAAGCAGGAATCCATTTTTTATTCTCAGAAATATATACTAAATATTATATCTAACGTTTTATGGTGGTGATCTTTAATGGATTTATCAAGAAGGGAATTTATAAAAAGTTTAATGATAACAGGTGCTTGTGTAGGTTTAGCATCTGTTGAGTCAGAGCAGGCAAAATCGCTGCTTGCAAGCACTCCCCAGATTAGTAAGAGAATATCGCAAGGCAGAGAAAAAGCCATATTCTTTGAAAAAGAAGCGATGTTCTATGATAAGTTGAAGGAAAATGAAATTAAATGTAAGCTATGCCCAAAAGAATGTCAAATTGGCGATCGTGAACGTGGATGGTGCGGTGTTAGGGAAAATAGAGAAGGAAAATATTATACTTTGGTTTATGGCAACCCGTGTTCTATCAATCCTGACCCTATTGAAAAGAAACCATTTTATCACTTCTTGCCCGGAACTTGGGCTTTTTCTTTGGCGACAGCAGGATGCAACTTAAATTGCAAGTTTTGCCAGAATTGGGAAATTTCGCAATCTCGTCCAGAAGAGACAAATAATTATAAACTTCCACCATCAGAAGTGGTAACAGAGGCTAAAAATACCGAATGCAAATCCATCGCATTTACATATTCAGAACCGACAGTTTTTTATGAATATATGCTTGATACATCTATACTTGCCCGAAAAGCAGGTATAAAAAGCGTTGTTGTATCCGCAGGATTTATAAATCCCGAACCACTGAAATTGCTTTGCAAAAATGTTGATGCCATCAAGATCGATCTAAAATCATTTCGCAATGACTTTTATAACAAGATATGTAGCGGAGAACTACAACCAGTCTTAAACACGCTTAAAATCATAAAAAATTCTGGGGTATGGCTTGAAATCGTTTATCTTGTCGTGCCAACATTAAACGACAGTGACGCAGAACTGAGAGATACCGCCAAATGGATTCTCAATAACTTAGGTCCTGATGTTCCTTTGCATTTCTCAAGATTTTCGCCAAAATATCAACTTACCAAACTTCCACCAACGAGCATTGAAAGATTAAATTCTGCCAGACAAATGGCGATGGATATTGGACTTCACTATGTTTATGTCGGCAATGTCTCAGGTAATCCGGGAGAAAATACATACTGTCCGAAGTGCAAAAAGGAGATTATCAAACGTCAGCAATATTTCATCAGGCAAATGAACGTCGTCAACGGAAAATGCAAATGGTGCGGAGAAAAAATACCGGGTGTTTGGTCGTAATACATCTTCTGATAATACTATCTGAATCAATACTTACAAGGTTTGAATTAAATGTCTATCAATAATTCATTACTTTCTCTATAACTTTTTGAATAATGAAACCGTTAATACTAATAGTAGATGATGAAGAGACACAACGAATAGTGCTGAAAAAAATGCTTGTCAGAGAAGGCTATGACGTTGAGACTGCGTCCAATGGGATTGATGCCTTAGCTATATTTAAAGAGGCTACTGCTGACGTTGTAGTTACCGATATAAAAATGCCCGATATGAGCGGATTAGAGCTTTTCAAAGAAGTAAAAAGGCTTAATCCTGATGTATCAGTTATACTCATGACCGCCTATGGATCAATAGAGTCAGCAGTTCAAGCGATGGCAGATGGAGCGTTATATTATCTGACAAAGCCTATTGATCCAAATCAATTGAAACTTCTTATAAAGAAAGCACTCGAAAATAAGAATCTAACAATAGAAAATGGTCAATCAGATAGAAATATCGCCGACAAATATGGATTTGGTCAAATTGTTGGACAAAGCCAAAAGATGCGAGAGGTTTATTCCGCGTTGAGGCGAGTTGCTGAATCTGATGTTACATTGCTTTTACTCGGCGAGACAGGCACAGGCAAAGAATTAGCTGCCCATGCGATACATTATAATAGTTCAAGAAAAGATTACCCTTTCGTTAAGGTCAGTTGTGCATCATTGCCAGAAACTTTATTAGAAAGTGCGTTGTTTGGTCATGAAAGAGGAGCTTATACTGGTGCAGATACAAGACAAATAGGCATGTTTGAGAGGGCAAATAAAGGCACTATCTTTCTTGATGAGATAGGCGATATTAATCAGAATGTCCAGATAAAGCTATTGCGATTTTTGCAGGAAAAAGAATTTGAGCGAGTTGGTGGCACACAACCGATAAAGGTTGATGTAAGAGTTATCGCTGCGACAAATGTTGATATTGAAAAAGCTGTTGAAGAGATGAAAATTAGAAGGGACTTATATTATCGCATTAATGTTGTCCAAATAAAAATGCCTCCACTAAGAGAGCGAAAGGAAGATATTCCACTTTTGACTGAACATTTTTTAGAAAAACATAAAAACAAGGCTAATGGAAAGGTTAAAAGAGTATCTCCCGAAGTGATGTCCATTTTTGAGGCACACGATTGGCCCGGAAATGTCAGGGAATTAGAAAACTGTATAGAAAGAGCAATTGTTATGGGCAAAGATGACGTTATCCAACCTTATGATCTTCCTAACTATTTGATCCCTTCTCATTATCAAAATTCACTGACAAATACATCTGATACGAATTCTCTTGACAATATAGAGCGAAACCTTATAATAAAGGCGTTGAAAAAGTCTGGAGGCAGTCAAGTAGAGGCAGCGAAACTACTTGGCATATCAAGACGAAAATTACAATATAGGATGGGGAAATACCGCATATCAGCTAAAGATATTAAAGAAAGCTAAGAGATAACCTTATTTTAAAACATGAAAGGATGTAAACATGGCGAACATACCTTATATGAAAAATGAGCTTTTTAACGTAGGTAAACCGAAAGTCTATAAAGGCAGACAGCTTGATGAGATCGCATTCCCAATAGGCGGAATTGGAACAGGTATGATCTCTCTCGGAGGATGGGGACAATTAAAGGAGTTTGAAATCTTTAATAAACCCAACAAGGGATTATTTTTCAACTATACCTTTTTTACTCTTTATGCCAAACAGGGAGATCAAAAACCAGTAACCAGAGTTGTCCAAGGTCCTGTCGGTGGAACATATACTGGTTGGGGATCAGGCGTAACACGTATGGACGGTTCAGGATTACCGCATTTTAGAAAATGTGAGTTCATCGGAGAGTTTCCATTTGCGAGGATTGAGTTCAAAGACCCTAAAATGCCATTAGATGTCTCAATGGAAGCGTTCAATCCCTTCATTCCGCTAAATGATAAAGATTCTAGTATCCCTGTCGCAATATTTCTTTTCCATTTAAGTAACCCTACGGAAGATGTCGTCAATGCAACACTATTTGCCAATCTTGAAAATAAGGTTGGTTTCCCTGAGGTCGGCAAAGGTGTTATTGAGTTCAAGGAAAGGGAGAATGTGTCTGGGTTGATGATGACCACAAAAAAACATGCGGAAGATTCCCCTAGATTTGGTTCATTAGCTCTGACGACCACTTGGAAGCATTTGAATATTCAAACATGTTGGCTTAGAAGCGGTTGGTTTGATACACTCCATAACTTTTGGGATCAGGCTTCTGAACATGGCGAGTTAGAAGAGAACCGAGAGACCGTTGAAGCGGGAGATAACGCAACTGATGTTGGATCAATAGGTCTAAAAGTTAGTATTAATCCGGGTGAATGTGTAACTTTACCTGTGTTTATCTCGTGGTATAATCCTAATTTTGAAAAATATTGGGGCGGTAAGGCTACGTGGAAAAATTATTATGCGACTATTTTTAGCGATGCCTTTAACGTTGCGGAATATGTAGGCAAAAATTTTGATAGGTTAGAGTCAGAAACAAGGCTATTCAAAGATTCTTTATTTAGCTCAACATTGCCAGAACCTGCCTTAGATGCGATTTCATCTCAAATATCCATATTAAAGACGACAACTTGCGTTAGATTAGAAGATGGCACATTTTACGGCTGGGAAGGTTGCAATCCCGGATCAGGATGTTGTGAAGGGACTTGCACTCATGTTTGGAACTATGCACAGGCGATGCCCTATCTTTTCCCAAATCTTGAAAGATCAATACGCACTGCTGATTACTCGTTTAATATGTCGCCAGAGGGACACATGACTTTTAGGATGCCATTACCGCTTGGGACGATGGCTAATGCAGGATTTCATGCTGCTGGTGACGGACAAATGGGCGGTATAATGAAGGTCTATCGTGAATGGCTTATCAGTGGCGATGATGATTGGTTGAAAAGCATTTGGGATAAGGTGAAAATGTCCCTTGAATACGCTTGGAAGCACTGGGATATGGATAAAGACGGCGTAATGGAAGGTGTCCAGCATAACACTTATGATATAGAATTTCATGGTCCAAATACTATGATGGGCAGTTTTTATCTTGGGGCACTTCTCGCAGCAGAGAAAATGGCTCGCTATCTTGGCGAAAATGATAAAGCTGACGAATACCACAGAATCTATGAAAGCGGAAGAAAATGGATGGACGAAAATCTCTTTAACGGGGAATGGTATCGCCAAGAGATCAGACCTGCACAAGGAACCGTTGAGGAACTTAAATATCAATATGGCGAAGGATGTCTTTCAGATCAGATGATCGGGCAATGGTATGCACGTATGCTTGATCTCGGCGATCTGTTTGACCCTGATAAAGTTAAAAAAACTATGGCGTCAATATTCAAATATAATTGGAAATCAGATTTATCTGAACATGCCAATCCACAGAGGATTTACGCTCTTAACGATGAAGCAGGACTGCTTTTATGCACGTGGCCACGAGGAGGACGCCCAAAATTTCCGTTCCCATATTCCGATGAGGTATGGTGCGGGATAGAGTATCAAGTTGCAGCGCATCTCATATACGAAGGGCTTGTGGCAGAAGGCTTGGCAATTACAAAGGGAGTCCGTGATAGACATGATGGCGTTAGACGCAATCCTTGGAACGAGTTTGAATGCGGAAACTACTATTCACGCTCTATGGCTAGCTATTCATTGCTATTGGCACTTTCTGGCTTCCATTATTCAGCACCAGAAAAGAAGATCAAGTTTTCCCCTGTGGTGAATAAGGATAATTTCGCTTGTTTATTCTCTGTTGGTTCTGGATGGGGAATGTATCGGCAGAATGCTAAATCGGCACAGATAGAAGTCAAAATGGGAAGTTTGACCTTAAAAGAGGTCGGTTTGCCATTCTCAGCTAACATAAGAGGTATAATATTAGCAGGTTCGGCTATATCTGCAACCGCAGAACGTTGTCCGTCATGCGATACCTGCTGTGATTACATGTCCATAATCTTTAATGAGCCAATCACGATTAAAGCAGGCGAGACGTTAATCGTAGATTTTGAATGCTAATTAAGCAGATTTGTAAAGATTTTATCAACAAACATAGTGACAAGCAATTCGGAATAAATTTGATATTTCCGTCTTACTTGTCACTTTTTATTTAGATAGTTATAGCATATTTTATAGGGTCTTTTACTCCTGCATTTTTGAAGCCTCTGAGCCTTAAAGCACAACTATCACATACGCCACAAGCAACATCATTATTTTTATAACATGACCAAGTCAGATGTAAAGGGGCGTTTAATTCAATACCTTTTTTAACTATCTCATGTTTTTTCATATCTATAAGCGGAGTAACGACCTCTATATGTGTCTCAGGTTTTGTCCCAACCTCTATGAGCTTATTAAAAGCATGATAATATTCCTTTCGGCAATCTGGATAACCTGAACTATCTTCTTCAACAGCACCGATAAAAATCTTAACAGCACCGATAACCTCCGCCCAAGATACCGCTATTGCCAAAAGATGTGTATTTCTAAAAGGCACATAAGACGTAGGTATATTTTTGCTATTTAGGTCTGCTATGCTTACGGGAATATTATCATCTGTAAGGCTTGATCCTCCTATAGATTTAAGATATTCTATACTAACGACAAGCCTTTTTTTAACATCATAATAATCTGCTATATCGTTAAATGCTTGTAATTCCCTTATCTCTGTCCTTTGTCCATAATTGACGTGGAGAAAGGCAAGTTCATAATTTTGTTTAGCAATTGCAGCAGAGACGCAACTGTCCATACCTCCACTGACTAATGCTATTGCCAATTCTTTCATTGACTTTTGATCGCTCCCCATGTCAATGTCGCTTTACCTTTGGAGTTAACCGCCGCTGTTTCATTTGTCAAGTTCATATATCCAAATCCTTGACTTTGATCGTGTGCCTCTCGTCCAGTCCAAGTTATTTGTATTTCTCTATCCACAGCTTCAGTATCATCAATTACTGGATGAAATCCGATAGAGTTACCAACCTTGAAATCCAGGCTTTTCATCTGCTTATATTCCACAGATGCTTCACAGATATAGCCATCTGCGGTTTTTGATGATGCTATCTGTAAGTAATCAGGTTCTTTGCTTCCTGCACCATCCATATTGCACCAGTTCCATTTTTGATTGTTTGCATTAAATCCATACTGATAATGTTCAGCATGTCCAGCAACAGCGTTGGTTGTTGAGAAAAATATCTCTATGGCATCAGCATTCCATATATCTCCACCGGCTTTGTTCATTGATATTTTATCATCTTTAACGATGACAGCCATATATATATTTTTGTCATCCCACATCAGATAAAAGCTACCACTACAATCCTTTGGTCCGTCCCAAAATCCTTGTCCTAAAAATATCTGTTCTTTTGTATCAAGCACCGCTGGTTGCATAAAATTTAGTTGCCATTCATTGAGATTGCCATCAATTTTTGCAGTCCCTTTTAGGCATTTTACTATTAATTGTTCGTTAGTTTTTGGATGCTTTGCTGGTGGAGCAGAAAAAGCTAAATTAGATGCCAATAATAAGACAAATAAAGTAAAGATAACTTTTTTTGCTAACATTTTACCTCTCCTTTCTTGACATTTTTTAAGAACTTAATTATTACTTGTTAAATGATAATTTTCCTCCTCTCTTTTGCTTGGTTAAAATAAAAATTTAATTGATCTGGTGAAACACTACATCATTCCGTCTGATTCGCCTCGCTTAACAGCCATTGCAGATTCAACCATCTCTTTAATGCCCCATTTGGGCTGATAGTTGATCGCATATCTCGCCCTTATATTACTCAGATCGTATATCCATCTTACGGGCAATTGCCAATTCAGAACAGGGATTCCATTTATCTGAGATATTATCTCTGCTGCCTGTGTAAACGGTATCGGTTCGGGAGCACTGATATTAAAGACTGACCCCGGATCGGACTTGCTTTCAATAGCACATATACAGGCATGAGCCACATCACGGGCATCAACTGGTTGATAGACCCACGGAGCTTTGTATTTGTCAATCACTGCACATGGCTGATCTTTTGATAAGGCGTGTAACTCAAGTTCCTTCCATAGTTCTTGACCATCTGGCATATAGAGACTGCTTCTTGGGTTACTTTGACCTGCTTTTAAAATATTACATACGAACCCAACTGACCATCTATCTAATATCGCTGTCCCTGAACATATACCCGAAGGGCGAAGTATCGTTGAAAGAAGACCTGTTTGTCTTGTGTATCCTTTGACTATCTCCTCACAGACCAATTTTCCGATAGCATAAGGACCTTCTGGACGTAACGGGTGCATCTCGTCAATCGGATTATAGACGGGTGCTATTAAATGTGCGTCGTTTGGATAAACCGCTGATGAACTTATATAGACAAATCGCATTATTTTATCAGCTATCTTTGACGCAGAATTTACCAGATTAAATGTGTTCATAACGTTATTATTGAAAAAATCCGTTTCAGACATACCGGGCAGTGGCGACACAAGGTTTGCGGTATGGATAATATAAGGGGCTTTATCAATAATCTTTTCACATAAAGATACATCAAGTAAATTCCCTTCTATAATCTCTATATCAAGCCCGTCAAGTCTGCTTTTATTTGGGTCATCAGGCATAATGACCGCCCTTACTTCGTAGTTATTAGATAACAATTGTCTGACAAGCCTACATCCGACCTGACCGCTAGCACCAGTTACCAGAACTCTCATAGATATTCACTCCTCTTTATGTAAATTAACACTTTTTTCTCCAAATTTCATCAGCAATTTCATTTGTAATTCCAGCTTGCCGCCAAATTGAACTCAATGTCCCTTTTGGTATGATCTTTTTATTTCATGGAACAATAACAACTCTATTTTTTCCTTGATATTCTCCAGAATAAACATCCTCTTTGCCATGCCTTTTCAGAGTAATTCCTATTTGGCTTAATATCCAAGCTACATCTTTACTTGATAGATTGGTTGGCATATTCAAGTTCCAGTGAAATAGCTTTCAAAGATTGCTCATAAATATCACATTTGGGAAAAATGAAATCCCTTAATTCGCTCATTGGAACAGGGCGATAAATCTCATCATCTCTGCCTTCTGAGATCATATATTCAATATATGCTTCTATTGCATTCTTCAAACCTTCTATAGCCTCCTTTTTGGTATTTCCGCAAGAAGCTACATCAAGTTCCACACATAAAGAGGCATAATGATTTCCCTCTTTTTTTACAAGACAGGTAAAACTTCGCATTATAATTTCCTTCAATAAAGTGGGAGTTTCGAAATTTCTCCCACTTTGGTTAATTATTTACTCCACTTTCATTTTAGCCCATGTCGTGGCAAGTTTGCCCATAGCAGAAACAGCCATAAAGACTTTTGAACCTTTCATAACTTCATTTATCTCATTCTCTGTTAGGGCTTTATCCCAGATCATGACCTCATCTATGGCAGAATCCTCTATTCGCCAAGCACTGGGGCTTTCACCCGTTCCAACATAGACAGTGACAGGGACAAGTTCGGGAAGTTTGAATCCCTCTGCTTGCTTACCGATGAGTTTTCCGTCAACAAAAATTAGATCTTCATTACCATTTGCAACTAAAGCATAATGATACCATTTGTTTAGATCAAAAGTGAAATTAGCAAGGCTTTTGTCTACATGATGTCCTGCGTTCCAAAATGGATTTTTCCCGGGATTAACCATAAGGCGGTAACAGCATGATGCGTCACATGATGAATTTGCAATGGAAACAAGACCGTTATATGTGGAATGGGCATACATTTTGAACCAGCACATTATGGATATTTCACCAGTTTTAGCTGTTGAACTTATTATATCCCCTTTAACTTCGCTATTAACTTTTGTTAGACGAACAGCGTTGTTAAAGACACCTTTTTCCCATTTAGCACCCGGAGCAGAACCATGCCAACCGTTGCCTGACGCATCTTTTAGCGTATCACCGCCAGTCTCATCACATGGATAGAAGAGCAGTAATCTTTTTAGATCAATCCCTGCTGAATTAACTATTCCAGAAGCCATAAAAGCGGTGATCACAATGATAACCAGAGATAATTTTATTAATCTCGTCATTTTTTATCCCTCCATTTATTTGACAGAATTAAAAAGTTTAGATGCCAACAAAATTAATGATATTTAATTTTGCTTCCCCTCACTTTTTGACTTTGACTGAGCATCCCCCCTTCTTTCGTTATTGAACCTCTTTTGTTTCCTTATAACGTCATTTTCATAGATGACCTTAACATGTCATTTCCATAAACGACCCGAACTTGTCATTCCTGCCCCGGCTTTCGCTTGGGGTAAACTGCAGTAGGAATCCATTTAACCAAGTAAGATATAATATGGATTCCCGCTTTCGCGGGAATGACAACTTTAAAGTTCTTTCGCGGGAATGACAACTTTAAAGTTCTTTCGCGGGAATGACAACTTTAAAGTTCTTTCGCGGGAATGACAACTTTAACATTCTTCCGCGAAAATGGCAACTTTAATATTCTTCTTAATGACAATTTCAATATTTTTTTATTTACGCCCTCGCTAAATCCAACATCTCTTTAACCGCCTCATTTGGCTGATCAAGCTCTGTCGGAGAACCAATAGTCACTGTTGGGATCGCACCTAATGCGACATGAACCTTCATTCTCAGATGTTCCTCTGCATTTCTACCGCCAAGATTTGAGTATCCGAACGATCTGCACCATTGCCCAAACATAAACTCATTCAACGGACATGCCCCACCTTCCAGCAACCTCTGCATATTGTCAGCAGAACCCCAGAATAGATGAGCCTGTATAAATCCTAACTCCTGCATTGTGATCTCGTTTCGTCCTTCACCGCCAACAACTAAATTCGGTTTTATACTTGCTACCTGTGCTATTAGACGTTTCATTCCCTCTGTTGGTGTAGTGTTATCTACTATACAATTATGCAAATTCCATGAACATAATGTCACGTCAAGAAAAACTTCGTTTAACGATAAATCCTCTACTGCGGAACGGACGTTCTCTGTGAGTATGGATCGCCACATACCTAATCCAGGGTGAACCTTGATCATCGTTTTTTTATCGCGATGCTTTAACCTTGCGACGTTAGATTCTGGAACAGGTTTAACTCTGCCATCAAACCATGTCCAACCTTCAACTCTCTTGCTTTCCAAAGAGCGATATTGAAAATCTCTTATATAATTATATACAGGATGAGAGGGATCCATGTCAACAGAATTACAATGTGGCATAACGTGAAATCCCATAGACAAAGCCTTTTGGACAAAAGCTTTTCCTGCCTCGCTTGCGACAAACGTCGGATAGTTTTCATCGTAAGGATCACATCGCCAATTCGGCAAATGTAGTAATACCTGTTCTGGTTTAAGTACTTTAGATAGGACATCTAATATCGCAGGATTTGTCGGACACCAGCTAATAGCAAATCTGATGTCTTTCACCCAATCGGGACGTTTTGCTTTATCCAACCCAAATCCTCTGATCAGCCAGTCACGATATTGAGTTGCGGGAATTTTCCAATCGCCGTTATAGACATTTATTCTCCAAGCAAGCCCACCAGAACTTAGATTATTGTCCAAAGGTCCGTAAGCATCTGTATCAAAACCGAGACATTGAGAGTTATCTTGAAGCCCAACCTTTAAGGCTTTGTAGCGATAGCGATTATCTTGGCAATGAACCCAAAATCCGCCGTCGTTTCCCTGTAATATAGCTAATCCAGCTTCCCAACGAATGGGCCAATTCCAATATGAGTTTCGTATCATAGGGCTATCTAATGGCAGACGGACACCTTGATAAAAAGGTGCTATAAGCTCTAACTCTTTATCAATGCCCATTATCATCCAACGACATGCTCGTAATCCGGGACGGGAAGCATATCCGCTTGGCTCAACGATCAGATCACCTGTCTCAAGGTCTTCGGAGATGTTTATTATTCCATCACCATTCCAAGAGTCAAGTCGTATTTCTGCACAATGATCGTTGATTTGCAGGCAGATTACTTGATCTCCCACTTCTCCACTCAATGGTGACATCTCTTGACCCGAATAGACAAGAAACATCGGGACTTTTTTCTCTTCGCCGATTTTGATAAACTCTCGTCCATCGCTTTTTCTTACGAGAGAGACCAGTATCCCGTTGTCAAAGACCGCTTTTAATGTCAATGTGTCAGCGTAAATTTTATTACCATCAACTTTTATCATAAGTCAACTCCTTTTTGGTAAGTTTTCAGTTTTGATCTGAAAAATCTTAAAACTCTTAATATTGCCAATTGATTTCTCTCTATTTCATTTACAATAACATCCTCAAATATTTATTAACTTACTTGTAATAATTGCTTCCCCATATTTAAGAATTCTTCCGCATTTACTATTTGTTCTTTGGCAGTTTCAGAATTTACCGATCTCGCCTTTCCATAATCGCCAGCATGTCTAACTTCCATACCCTTAATAAGATATTGATGAAATTTTGAGGATACGATCCCAGTTTTTACAAAATATTTTCCAAAGGCAGAGCTAATAGCACTGTGTCTTGAGAAAGACACTCCCTTTCCAATAAGTAAAGCCTCTGCAACATAAAACATAGCATAATAAGCTCTAGATGCGGAAAATCCGAAATAACCATTCGCAAAAAGCAATTTTGCTGCTTCCAGGCTATTCTGCGCTTGTAACAGTAAATCTTGTTGTTCTTAGTTCATAAACTATACCTTCTCTATGAACATTCAGTAAAAAGGAGCTATTTTCGTTTTCAAACTGATCTTCTGAAACAAAAACACATGAAATAACAATATCGTTTTCTAATGAAATATCGGCAACGTCTTTGATTGTTCTGTTGATTTCTTCACAGGGAGAGACTTCACCTTTCAAGAC
>Ga0078972_1010690_pt1 | contig 16944 bp, 14 predicted proteins | sample YelNatPaOPGAMG01_FD_67568 | JGI IMG/M metagenome (GOLD analysis project Ga0078972, IMG submission 67568) | Hot spring thermophilic microbial communities from Obsidian Pool, Yellowstone National Park, USA - OP-RAMG-01 (SPADES assembly) (version 2) | ecosystem: Environmental > Aquatic > Thermal...
TTTTAATTTCTAACGACAAAGCCCACCTGCCGCTATGGAGCGCAGCGGAATAGCGGTCAGGTGGAGCGCCTTGTTAGGCAGCGAAACTTGGGTCTACTAACTCTCCTGCCCTCCATGCCAGATATCGCGAATATCTTCGCAGTGCCTTTTCAACCCGAAGCAGACGGTGTGCCGTTCGTAAGCAAGTTTCAGGAACAGACCAGCAGAGATGCGCGGCAGGTCATCTTTGTCGCGTCCCAGATCGTTGCACCACCATTCCAGAAGGTCCTTGTCCCCCTTCGATGCTGCGCATTCGCGGCACGCGTGTACGAGGTTGTGAATCCCCACAGGACCGCCAAGCCGCCGCGGGACGATTTCCGTAAGAACTGTTTCGCAGTGCGTTCCGCAGAAGACGCACAATCCGGGTTGCTGGGCAAGTTTCTGGATTTCGCGGTCATAATCAGACATCTGAATCTCGCCGCTTTTGAGCCGCTTGTAGCGATCGATGATGAAGCGGTAATTGCCCGCCTCGCCTGCCGATGGAGCAATCACCAGCTTCGCATAATAATAGAGTATGAAATCACCAACGGTTCGAGGAACCGCTTTCGATGGCATCCTTCACTCCTCTTCAAATAAGTCAGGCCAGAGTTGCCTGAGTAGATGCTCGAGGTCGGCTATCCCAATGATCTCAACGACTTCGCCGACAGTTGGCCCGCGGCTTTCCGGACGCATTCTGCCCAAGGACTTCGCACAGTCTTCGGAAATGTACAGGCGCTTGATCTTTCCCTTCTGAGCTCCGGTCAGAAGCGAGGCCAAGGCTGCCAGATACCTATCTTCGGGACTGCGGATGCGACGGGTCAAATCCAGTTCTCCTACGAAGAGCGCCCTATCGGGGACCGAGCGTTGTAGGTAGGAACTCAAAAGCGCCACAGCGATGGGCAGATCTAGTTCCTCTCGATAGCGCTGCTGACGTGGCACGTAGCAGTTAATCTCGTAAGAAAGGTCTGTGAGGTCCACCTCCCTGACCGTGCTCAGGATGCTCAGAAGCTGCTTGACCTTCTTGCCAGGCAGAAAGGGGGCGTTCAGTTCAGGTCGAGACCCGTAGCGAGGAAGAGTCACAGATGCCTGCCCTTCCGCAAGTTCCTCTCCAATGCCTGCGTAGCCGAGCACGGCGCTGCTTTTGGCAGCCATATGAGGTGACTCCTTTAGCCGCCCCCGGTTGTCCATCATGAGAACCAGCGGATCAAGCATAGCTGGTCCGAAACGGTTCTTGGGAACGAAGAAGGGTCGAAGCCGGAACGCACGCCGGATGTACATGACACAGTCCACGTTATGCTCAAGGTCTTTCGGGCCGGCGATCTGTCCCTTCTTAGTAACATGGCCGATCAGAATCGAAACGAGACCTTGTGCCTTGGCGTTCTCTGCGAACTCGTACAACGCGCGATACTTCTGAGTGGCGGTTGATGCCAGCCCGCGACCCTGGACGGAATCCACCACGATAGCTTGGATGCCGTGGTACTCCTCACCCTCTGTCAGGACCCGCCGCGCAAGGAAACGGGGCAACGCATCGATGTCTTCAATTGTATCGTCAAAAAAGAAGTTATCCCGGATGGGCTTAGGGAGTTGACCCTCGCTTTCACCGTGAATGCGAGTAATCGCACGCTTGAGATCTCCGAGCCCTTGTTCCGTGGTCAGGTATAAAACCTTGACCCCCTGCTTCGCTAGCTCGCCAAGCACCTGGATTGCGAGCGTGGTCTTTCCGATGCCGGGTTCTCCCGCAATAAGGTAAACGCCGCCACGAATGAATCCCGGCGTGATCACCTTCCCAAGCCAAGGCAGGGAAGCCAACTCGATCATGTCGGGCCCCTCGCTTTTAATATCGTCAATCTTCGGCATTTGTATCCTCCATCCTGGCTAACTATTAGTTTATGCTATTGCGGTGATAGATGAGAAGTTCGTATCAAAAAGGCAAGAACCTGTCAACAGACTTGTCCCGATGGTTGACGAAGGGAGGGTCGCTGTGATATAGGGCGCCCCATGCCTATATTATGTTGCACAGCGTGAAGAACGAAGCCTGCTATGCTCGAATCCTTCCGATCCTATCTTCAAGAGGTGGCCCACATTGGAGCCAAGTACCTTCCCTACTACCTGAAATGGGTATCCGATTGTCTGGCCTTCCTCGATCTGCCGGGGGGAGAGGAGATCGGCAACGATCAGCGCCAGCAATTCCTGAAACACCTATCCAAGAGGTAGGAAGAATGGCAGGTGAAACAGGCGGATTACGCCCTCCGCCTCTATAGCTACTTCCTATCCCGGGAGAGGGGAGGATCCGTGCTCACCGCGCCGGATACAGAGGATGCCTGGAAGGTGCTGGTGGAGGAGACCCGCAAGGCCCTGCGCCTGCGCCACCGCTCCTATAACACGGAAAAGACCTACCTCGCCTGGCTGCGTCACTTCCGGGGATTTGCAGGAGACAAGCTTCCGCAGGACTTGAATGGGGAGGACCTTCAGGCCTTTCTGACCCATCTGGCCGTGGAGAAGAGGGTCTCCGCCTCCACCCAGAATCAGGCATTCAATGCCATCCTTTTCAGGCTGAGACATGCCCTGGGAAAAGAGATGGAAGAGGCCATTCATGCCGTCAAGGCCAGATACCGGCGCCGCCTCCCCGTAGTGCTCACGGCCCAGGAGGTGGAGCGGATCTTCGAGCAGATGTCCGGGCTGCATCGGCTCATGGTCATGCTCATCTATGGGTGCGGGCTCCGCTTGAGCGAGTGCCTCCAGTTGCGAATCAAGGACCTGGATCTGGAGCAGGATTTGGTGATCGTAAGGAGCGGAAAGGGAGGCGAAGACCGCAGGACGATGCTCCTGGAACGACTCGCTCGCGGAACGACTCGAGGACGATCTCATTGACGATCTCATTGACCATTTCATTCGCTATGTGGCGAGTAAGAATGTCTTGGGGCTGCGGAGTCCCTTGCACGATTGATCGATAGTCGAGGAGGGCGAGGGAAGGGGATTCCGATTCGGGCCCGATATGGACACACCAACATTGTGGCCCGGGATTGAAAAAGGTTCACCCGATTTTACCAGGAGGTCTTGGCCTACACTGTGGTACCGTAGTGGGAGAGGCGGTTTCGCTAACCATCCCCCGGCAGGCACCCTCCAGTTCCTCTATCTCCCCGATCCGGAGGGCAACATCATCGAGCACCAGTACTGTACCAGTACTGGAACCGGTCGGATCCGTTGACTGGGTTGGATCCATTGGATGGTACAGTTCGATTGGCTCGCGATGGGAGAGATTGGCTCACTCTCGGAGATGAGGAGGGAGAACATGCAGAAGATCGACCTTGGAACCAATGTCTTCCTTTACCCGATGCCGGTTACGCTGGTGGGAACGATAGTGGAAGGGAAGGTAAATTTCATGGCCGTCGCCTGGACCTCGCGGGTCAACTACAATCCTCCCTTGCTGGCGGTAGCCATCAACAAGCGTCACCATACCAACAAGGGAATCGAGGCCCATCGAGCCTTCAGCGTAAACATCCCAAGCCTCGAGCTCCTGGAGAAGGCGGATTACTGTGGCGTGGTATCCGGGCGCGACCAGGATAAGTCCGGTATCTTCGAGGTCTTCAGCGGCAGGTTAGAGGGGGCGCCCCTGATCCGCGAATGTCCGCTCTGTCTGGAATGCAAGCTCTTTCAGGTCGTTACCCTCCCCACCCATAACCTCTATCTGGGAGAGATCGTGGGGGCCTATTCCGAAGAGCGTTTCCTTACCGATGGTAAGCTGGATATCATCAAGATGAAGCCCTTCGTCCTCACCATGCCGGACAATAATTATTGGAAGGTAGGGGAGGTGGCGGGATTGGCCTGGAGGGCGGGGAGGAATTGGAAGAAGGGCAGTTAGGCCCCTCCACTACACAACCGGCTTCCTTTCGACTACGAAGATCCCCTTCAGCTCGAAGGGGGTGGAAGGATCGGTCGGCCGATCGGGCTCCCAGAAACAGGCCACGCATTCATCGATCTCCATGCCCAGGTGCAACACCACCCAAAAGTAGCTGTACTCTCCTTCCAGCGCCTCGATCCGCTCCCTCTTGGTGATGCTTAGATGCGCCACCCGGTAGCGCTTCCCGGCCCGATCGGCCACCCTCCAGTGCTGGTTGACATATCGCTCTATGGCCGCGGAGTAGGCAGCCATCTGTTCCTGCTTCGCGGTGTCCGTAGCGGAACTGGCACCTAAGCCGGTGGACTCGGCCCCAGGAGAAGGAAGGAGAGAAGAAGGGAGGAGAAAAAGAAAAGACATGAATACGAAGATCAGTGCCAGACACGGCCCAGATCTCGGCACCGCTTGCCGCCGAGGCCGCTGCAGGATCCCCCCGAGTCCCTTTCCCCATCCCATCTTTGCTGCCATCTTCGCGCTCATCTTCATCTCCCTACCCCTCCCCCGACCATTTCCTGCCCTTGCCTTCTGCCCTCACCTCAGTCAGCCCCTCCCTGGCGCAACCAACCGCTTGAGCTTTCAGGCCCCTTTCGCTGCTCCCGCTCCCTCATCCTTCCGGGAATCGTCACTTTGACGACGAATTACCGCTTGCCCTGCTTCCAGCGTCCATCCCTGGTTCGCCCATGTAGCCGCTGAGCTGGAGTCCATCGACGGCATCTTAGCCCATCCCCGGCAGACGGGCCGATATATTTATCGGCTCTCGGCACCGCCATCGAGCTGGCAAATCCCAGCGATCCGATCCCAAATCCAGGATGCCCTCGCGGTGCAAAGGGTTATTGACTTCCATCGGTAATGGAGTTAGCTTTAGCCAGTCCTTGGATCGGCCTGGTTTTTTCAACCCTCATAGCCCTTTGTCCTTTTTTGTGCCTCTTCCACCTCTATTCACCTGGTTGGGCTTTCAGTTTCCGGGGGTTCCTTGGACCCCGCACCTGGGGGGAAGCCATATGAAAACGAAGATCGAATGCCTGCTCGCCCTAACGGTCCTGCTTCTCGCCCTCTTCCTGATCTTCTTACCCCAACCCTCCGCCTACGAGAAGCTCAAGCTGGAGCCCCGGAAGGAGACCAAGGAGGCTATCAAGGCCGAGCTGGTCGTGGAGCCAGGTTCCCTCCCCATCCCTCCCCCCTCCCGCCGGCAGATCATAGATGCCGACAAGGGCGCGGTCTGTCTGCAGTGCCACCGCATGCCTTATCCCACCGCTCCGCAGAAACCGCAGGCCCTGGGCCAAGCCTTTTTATCCTCCATCCAGATCACGCCTCCCGGCGGATGGCAGCTCCTCACCGCCCTCCCCCATCCTTTCTCCAAGAGGATGGGAGGATTGAGCCCGGACGGAAAGCGAATCGCTTACTCGGTAAGCATCGTCCACAACGACTGGGATCTATGGATTATGGATGCCGATGGCAGGAATCGGACTCCGGTCCTCTGCGGGAGGACGGTGGATATCGCCTGCGACTGGAGCCACGATGGCAGATGCATCCTCTTCCAGTCCAACCGGTCGGGCAGCACCGATCTTTGGCTCCTGGAGGTCTCCACCGGACGGCTCACCCCCCTCACCGATGATCCCGGCGAGGAAACCCAGGCCCGCTGGTCCCCGGATGGCAGCTTCATTGCCTTCCAGTCCAATGCCTCCGGCAATCAGGACATCTGGCGCCTCAATCCGCAAACCGGCAAGAGATACCAGTTGACCCAGCATCCCGGCCGGGATGAATCCCCCGCCATCAGCCCCGCAGGCGACCTTATAGCCTTCGTCTCGGACCGCTCAGGCAGGAAACAGATCTGGTTGATGGATGCGGACGGCAACCACCAGAGACCCCTGACCCAAGGGGAGATGGAGGAGGGTTGGCCGGCCTGGAGCCCCGATGGAAGCAAGATCGTCTTTGTCCGCCGAGGCTCTCAGGGCTTTGATCTGTGGGTAATGAACGCCGATGGCAGCCGACCCATCCGTTTGACCACCTATCCCGACTCCGAGATCGATCCCCGCTTCAGCCCGGATGGAAGGTTCCTCATCTTCGCTTCCGATCTGCGCGGAACTTGGGACCTGCTCCGCCTGCACCTCGACTCCTCCATGATCGATCCCGATAAGAGCCCCCTCAAGCGCCTCACCGACAGCGAGGCCCGGGAGGTGGGAGCGGTCTTCAGCCCCGATGGAAGCAAGATCGCCTACAACTCCGATGTGAACGGTCACTGGAGCATCTGGATCATGAACCAAGACGGATCGGGAAAGAGGCAGCTCACCGGCGAGGAGGAGGATGCGGGATGGCCGGTCTTCAGCCCTGATGGGAAGAAGATCCTCTATTGGGCCGCCCGCGGCGGGAATCAGGATGTGTGGGTCATGGATGTGGACGGATCCAACAAGCGGCGCCTGACCGACCATCCGGCCCTGGACGGGGATGGACAGTGGAGCCCGGACGGGAAGCGGATCGCCTTCGTCTCCGAGCGCACCGGCAAGGGGGACATCTATGTGATGGATGCGGATGGATCCAATTGCAAGCGCCTCACCTTCACCGATGCCCACGACTGGACCCCCCACTGGAGCCCGGATGGGAAGAAGATCGCCTATGTCTCCAACCAGACCGGCAACTGGGAGATCTGGACGGTGGATCCGGAGACTGGGGAGAAGCAGCACCTCACCCCCGACTCCTGCGGCAACTTCGCCCCCCGCTGGAGGGCGGATGGCCAGAAGATCCTCTACACCTCCTGGCGGGGAGGGGAATACACGGTGGTGGGCAGCTTCGATCCCATGGTGATGAACGCCGATGGAAGCGGAAAATCGGAGATAGCCCCCTCTCCCCTGTTCGAGATGTCTCCCCGCTGGAGCCCGGATGGAAAGCGGATCGTCTTCTGGTCCTGGCGGACCAAGAACCCGGAGATCTTCGTAGCCAACGCCGATGGCAGCGACCTGATCCAGATCACCGACAATCTGGCCTACGATGTCTTTCCCTGCTTCAGCCCGGATGGAAAGAAGATAGCCTTCGATTCGGATCGGATGGGAAACTTCGACATCTGGGTGGCGGAGCTGCCCTGACTGCCAGGGTCAGGTTTGCACATTGCACCCGCAAGAGCAAGAGAAGGAAAGAAAAGAAACGAGGTGAGCCATGAAAAGATATCGTTTCTTCGGTGCCTGCTTGCTGACTTTGGTCTGCGCAATGGTGGGACGGTGGTGCGGGGAGGTGGAGGCCTACTTGGAACAGATCACGGCCCAGAAAGGGCCTACCGGGGAGGTAGTGCTGGAGGTGGGGGCCATGCCAGTGCCACCACCGTCGCGCCGGCAGATCATCGATGCTGACAAAGGAGCGGCCTGCCTCCAGTGCCACCGTATGCCTTATCCCACCGCCCCCCAGAAGCCAGCCCGACCCGGGCAGCCAGTCCTCTCATCTATTCAAACCACCCCTCCGGGAGGCCTGCGCCTGCTCACCGCCACTTCCACCCCCCTCAACAACATAGCGGGAGGCTGGAGTCCGGACGGAAAGCAGATTGTATATTCCCTCAACCTCTTCCAGAAGGACTGGGACATCTGGGTGATGGATGCGGACGGCAGGAACCGGCGCCCGTTGATCTCCGGCTCTGCCGTCGACATGGCACCGGATTGGAGCCCCGACGGAAAGTCCATCGTTTTCCAATCTAACCGCTCCGGAAACAACGATATCTGGACGATGGAGATCGCCTCCCGGCGAACCACCCAGCTCACCCACGACCCGGGCGCGGACACCATGCCCAAGTGGTCTCCGGATGGAAGCAAGATCGTCTTCCAATCCAATCGGTCCGGCAACGAGGAGATCTGGCTGCTTGACCTGGGAAGCGGCAAAGAGACCCAGCTCACCCATGATCCAGCGCGGGACGAGAATCCGGTATTCTGCCCTGGGGGAAAGCAGATCCTTTTCGTCTCCGACCGCAATGGCAACAAGGATATCTTTATCATGAATGCCGATGGCTCCGGCCAGCGGGCCCTCACCTCAGATCCAACCGACGAGCTGGCCCCCCATTGCAGCCCCGATGGCGGCAAAATCCTCTTCACCCGCAAGCAGGGGGACAATCTCGATCTTTGGGTCATGAATGCCGACGGCACCCGCCACATCCGCCTGACTACCCATCCCACCGCCGAGTTAGGGCCTTACTGGAGCCCCGACGGCAAATGGGCCATCTTCACCTCCAACCTCCGCGGCAACTGGGATGTCTTGCTGATCCACCTCGACTCCTCCATGATCGATCCCGATAAGAGCCCCCTCAAGCGCCTCACCGACAGCGAGGCCCGGGAGGTGGGAGCGGTCTTCAGCCCCGATGGAAGCAAGATCGCCTACAACTCCGATGTGAACGGTCACTGGAGCATCTGGATCATGAACCAAGACGGATCGGGAAAGAGGCAGCTCACCGGCGAGGAGGAGGATGCGGGATGGCCGGTCTTCAGCCCTGATGGGAAGAAGATCCTCTATTGGGCCGCCCGCGGCGGGAATCAGGATGTGTGGGTCATGGATGTGGACGGATCCAACAAGCGGCGCCTGACCGACCATCCGGCCCTGGACGGGGATGGACAGTGGAGCCCGGACGGGAAGCGGATCGCCTTCGTCTCCGAGCGCACCGGCAAGGGGGACATCTATGTGATGGATGCGGATGGATCCAATTGCAAGCGCCTCACCTTCACCGATGCCCACGACTGGACCCCCCACTGGAGCCCGGATGGGAAGAAGATCGCCTATGTCTCCAACCAGACCGGCAACTGGGAGATCTGGACGGTGGATCCGGAGACTGGGGAGAAGCAGCACCTCACCCCCGACTCCTGCGGCAACTTCGCCCCCCGCTGGAGGGCGGATGGCCAGAAGATCCTCTACACCTCCTGGCGGGGAGGGGAATACACGGTGGTGGGCAGCTTCGATCCCATGGTGATGAACGCCGATGGAAGCGGAAAATCGGAGATAGCCCCCTCTCCCCTGTTCGAGATGTCTCCCCGCTGGAGCCCGGATGGAAAGCGGATCGTCTTCTGGTCCTGGCGGACCAAGAACCCGGAGATCTTCGTAGCCAACGCCGATGGCAGCGACCTGATCCAGATCACCGACAATCTGGCCTACGATGTCTTTCCCTGCTTCAGCCCGGATGGAAAGAAGATAGCCTTCGATTCGGATCGGATGGGAAACTTCGACATCTGGGTAGCGGAGCTGCCCTAGGTGGAGGCGCCCCAGAGGGATTACCAAGGGAGAAGAGGGAAGAAAGAGGGGGGTGATATTCTGAAAAAGAGAGCTCTCGTCAACCGGGATAAGCTCAGCAGGAACCTGGCAGAACATGGCAGAAGGAGGGAAGTGGAAATGTTCAGGTCCAGATTGACTGCCTTCATTGCCGCCATCGCCCTGGCTCTGGCGACGGTGATGGCGGGCTATGCCCTCGCCGGCGAGTCCCGCTATGTATATGTGGGCACCTACACAGCGCCGAACTATGCCCCCGGAGGATTAGCTCCCAGCACGGCTAAGGGCATATATGTCTACAAGATGGATCAGGAGCGAGGCGATCTGACGGGGGTCCAGGTGGTTACCGACGAAAACCCGTCCTTTCTCGCCCTCCATCCGACCATGAAGTACCTTTACTGCGTCAACGAGCTCGGAACCGACCGCGATGGAAGGCCGCTGGGCCGTGTGAGCGCCTATAGTATCGACTCCGCCAGTGGAAAGCTCAGCTTCATCAATACCAAGCTGACCAGAGGGACCTGGCCTTGCCACCTTTGGGTCCATCCCTCCGGGAATTACCTCTTCGCCGCTAACTACGGCAGCGGTAACTTCCCGGTATTCAAGATCATGGCCGATGGAAGCATCGGCGAAATGACCGACTTGGTCCAGGGTCAGGGCAACGGCACCGGGCCGGACGCCGTCCGGCAGGAAGGCTCCCACGCCCACATGATCCTGACCAATCCCGGTGGTCAGAGAGTATTCGGCGTCGACTTGGGGACGGACCAGGTCATGGCCTGGGATTTCGACCTGGCCACGGGCAAGCTCAGCCCCGGCACCGTGCCTCGCGCCAATGTCGCCTCGGGATGCGGCTGCCGGCACATGGTCTTCCACCCCAATGACAAATATGCCTATGTGATCAACGAGCTTTCCTCGACCATCGACGCCTTCGAATTCGATGCGTCTCGTGGCTCTTTCATCTGGATCCAGACCGTCTCCACCCTGCCTGCGGACTCCAAGCTAGTCCGGCCCAAGCCCAAGCCTGAGGCCCCAGGCCAGGTACCGGCCGGCACCAACACCACGGCCGAGATTCGCATCCACCCCAGCGGAAAATGGCTTTACGGCACCAACCGTGGCATGAACACCATCGCCATGTTCAAGGTCGATCCGAACTCCGGCAAGCTCACCTCCATGGGCTGGGTCCCCACCAAGGGACAGATCCCTCGCGGGATGAACATCGATCCCTCGGGGACCTTCCTGATCGTGGGCAACCAGAACTCGGATCTCATCGCCGTCTTCCGCATCAATGCTGTAGACGGCAAGCTGGAGGGTCCTGTTTCCACCCTCATCAGCCCGGTTCCGGTGGATTTCATCTTCGGTCCGCCGGCCTAAAGTCTTTGGGAGAAGGTGATGCCACATCCGGCTAGGCAGGGGTAAGGGGTGTCCTGCTAATCGATAGCCCATCGCAACTGCCCAAGAGACAAGATAGAGTTGGACACCGGCCCCTTCAAGACAGCAAGGGCCTTGGCGACTTGCCAAGGCCCTTGCTGTTTCACCTGCCAGTGGTACCTTCAGCCGAGACAGAGGACATACTCCAATTGCCTACCCCTTTCAGTCCCCTTCAGCGAACCAGGATGCTGATCTGATCCCGATCCTCCGCTTTCTGGCCGGATGTGGTCTTTCCCTGGATGGAGAGAATCAGGGTATTGGATCCCTGCCTGAGCCGAAGCGGGACCACCTGGTAGGTCCCGGAGCGCACCCGAAAGAGGCCGGAGATGTCTCGTCCGTTCAAGGCAGCCCGGAAGGTGGACGGATCGAGGGAGGGACCATAGAAGATGACCAGGGGAAAGGGAGCCTTTCCGGCGGAGATGGTAGCGGGGGAGGATGGGGGGCTGGCATAGGTGAGAAACCGATCCACCTCGGCGGGCTCCTCTTTTCCCCCCACCAGGCCTCCCCACACCTTCAGGGGGATACCCGGCGTGCGAGTATACTCCAGGCAGAAGGCGTGGACCATGCGGGGCAGGATGGGTAGGTTCTCAAAGACAGGTTGGTTGGGAGAATTGGAGTTCTCATCCACAGGGCGGAGGTAGAGCTCGTAGCTGCCGCGGCGGGTGCCGATGACCCGGAGGAGGTAGAGCCCATCGGCGGGCTGATAGACCTCCAGCTCCCTCATCGGGCGCGCCAAGTCCTCCTCAATATAGGCAGACTGGGCTATCTCCTCGTACTCCGTCTTCGACGCCGGATCCTTACCAGTCCGTCTCCCTTTTGGATCGATGAGGAGGAGTTCACTGACCAGATCTTGATCAATCCCATTGGGTAACACCCCGTAGAGTCTGATTACCAACCTGTGCAGTGATCCCGGAACCAGCTTCTTCTCAATTTGGGCCCGGCTGGGGAGGGGCTCTGGACTCAGATGCTGGTCAGCCTCCAAAACTGCGGCAAGGCCTACTAATGCCATCACGAAGAGCAAGAGAGGGGGGGGTCTCATGGCACTATGAAGGTGAGGCGATCGGTGTCGGTGGCGACCCTGCCCGAGGCGCTAGTCCCCTGAATCGAGAGGAGTAGGGAGTTGGAGCCGGAGGTCAGGGTCAGGTTAACCAGCTCCGTACCTCCCGGGACGGGATGGAAGAGGGAACCGATGTCCACCCCGTTGAGCCGGGCCTGGAAGGTTTGGGGCAAGATGGTCGAACCGTAGAAGATGAGGAGGGGAAAGCTATTCTCTCCGGCAGGTAGCTGGACGCGAGCCTGGAGGGGATTGGCATAGGAGAGAAACTTGTTCACATCAGAGGGGCGCTGTCCTTTCCCGTCGAAGTTGCCCCCTACCTTGAGCAAACTTCCCGGGACAGAGGAGTACTCGAACTGGTATTGGTGGATGGCCCCTGGAGAAATGGGGATCTCGGAGAGCAGAAGCTGTGCAGCGGATTCGCCGCTTCGGTCCTGGGGTCGTAGGTAGAGACCGTAAGTCCCCACTTCCGTGCCGATGACCTGGAGGGTGTAACTACCTTCAGATGGCTCTCGGATATCCAGCTCCATAATGGGGGGTGTAGGCTCACCGGTTTCAGGGTCGCAGACGGAACAGTCCAAGTACCCTGACTGGGGAATCTCTTCATACTGAGTGTTAGTTAAAGGATCGAAACCAGTCTTCCTCCCCTGGGGGTCGGTGAGTAGGAGTTCGGCGGGAGAGTAAAGAACGATCGTCAGGCCGCTGAGCTCATCGGTCCAGGTGAACTCAGGACCCGTAAACATCCTAAGACCGTAGTACCGATTGTGGTACTTGGCCGCTAAGGTAGTCTGCTGTCCTCCCGCCGGATCGTTGATCAGCCAGGTGCTCTGCGCCGGGTAATCGCGGCCGGTAGCCAGAACAAAGTGGCCCTTAAGCCGTCCCCTCTCGGGATACCCCGGAGAATCCACTTGAATGATCGTAGGACCGTGAGAGCATATTTCGTTGGTAAGATAGCCGGCTTGGGTTTTGCTCGTTATCCCTCTAAAAGTTACCTTACCGGCCGAATACCTGCGCAGTTTGTCCCAATTGATGTCGCCCTTGGGCCGGTACCCATCCCCCTCCGCGATCAGCCAGGCGTTGAGGTTCTCCGCGGTCACAGGACGACCATCGATCCCCTCCGTCACCCCATGGTATCTGAGGACCATGACCGCGCACACTAGGGCACATCCCTTCTGACCGATAGTGTAGGGCTCCTGGTAACTACCCCCACAGGGTACGCACTGTCTCCGTCCTCGTTTGTCCAGGGGGCCCTTGCAGATGTTATCGTAGGGAGTAGAGTTACCGCTCTGGCTCAAGGCGGGGAAGGGAGGGATCTGGGGAAGCAGGGTGAACTGAGGAGTGGCGAATTCCGTGTTGTTGTTCCAAAGGTGAAAGGTCCAAAGGCCCGTGGGCCAGCACTGCACATCCGTAAGCCAGCGGATTACAATGCTGCGGGAACCGCAGACCGGCTCCCTCCATCCGGGACAGGTGAAGCAATCAGTTTTTCCCTGGTAATTGGCATGGAAGGTGATCGGATTCCAGTAGAGGAAGGTGAGGTCAGGCCGGACTACCGAACCACCCCAGGTTTCCCCGTCCATTGCCTCGCTGATCCAGGTCAGGGCTCCCACGAAGGCATCCCGGAAGTAGGCCTTTCCGTCCAACATGTCCTGCCAAGAAGAGCCGTGGACCTCATAGCGCTGAAAGCCTTGGAATTGTGTGGACGAGGCCGGGCACAGGCTTGGCCACAGGAGGAAAAGAAATGAGAGCAACAGCGAAATTTTCCGGCCCTTGAACATCCTATTCCTCCTTTCCCTGAGGCACTCCCAATGAATGGAAAATGGGCCCGGCTCGCCTGGTGGGCTTTTATCCTTTAGGGGCAGGAATGTCAAGGTTTTTTTCCCTAGAGGAGGGCTTCGATCCGATCGCGGAAATCGGGGGTCAGCCGCTGGACGGAGCCAATCTGCTGGCAACTTTTGCCACCACCTCCCCGCGATGGATTTTTTCGATTCCGTCCAGTCACTTCATAATGGGAAGTCCGCTCTGGAAAAGGATCCGCTTTTGCGATGAGAGCCCACAACATGAAGCCCTGATCGCCCGCCAACTCTTTTATGCCAAAGAGCGAAATAGCCCAGGTCCAATGGCGAACGGCCATCGAAAACAATCCCTCTCGCTTTTACCAGCGCGAGGACTGTCCGGGAGAAAGCATCTCGTGGGATCGGACCCAGGAAATCCTGCACAGGCTCAACCAGTAGACGGAAACACCCGGATTTCGCTTCCTAGCGAAGGGGAAAAAGGGGGAAGAAGGTACGCCGGTCGCGCCGGAGGCCAGGGGATCTATCGTTTCGGGAACGATCTGGAAGAACTGGGGAGGTAGGCCTGGCAAAAGGGAAGTTCTGGAGGCAAGACCCGGCAGGAAGCTCTGGAGGCAAGACCCATCCCCTGGGAGGGAAATGCCCCAACGCCTGGGGTCTTCAAAAAATGCACGGCAAGATCACGGCAATGTCTGGGAATGGTGGCAAGACTGCTACCGCGATATTTCTTCGCAGCCATCAGCGATCCGACTGGATCTCTTATTGGACCTCTTATTGGACCTGCCCCGGGGGCAGCGGGGAGGATCTTCCTCCAGCGATTACCGATTTCCCCGCTGCACCTTCTGCTATCGCCCAGCTCCCGACCTTTTCTTCGGCAATTTCGGCCTCCGCCTCGTCTTCTCCCCAGATGAAAGCCGAGTGCCCCTTTGCCCTCTTTTGGCTTGGATCTCCAGGAGGGTCATCTCCTGCTATCTTCGGCTTTTTTCTTTCCTTTCCCTCCTCCTCCCTTTCCCTCACTTCAGATGAAAGCGCAAGAACTCCAGGGTCCTTTCCCAGGCCAATTCGGCCTTCTCCCGATTCCGAAAGTTGAAAACATGCCCCGCCCCGGGTACGACCAATAGCTCACAGCTCCCACCCGCTGCCCGCAGGGCCTCGCAAAAGCGCCGAGACTGGCCGAGCGAGACTGTCCGATCTCTCTCCCCGTGAATCAGCAAGACCGGAGCCCGAATCGAATCTACATAGTGGATCGGCGATGCCGCTTGGACTTCGGGCAGGACATCCTCCCACCGAGTCGTCCCTTCCCTTCTCATCACTTCCCTTCTCAGCCGCCGGATACGGAATTGGGTGAAGAAGGAATACCCCTGCGGGTCCAGCCATTCCTCGAAATCGGACAAGGGGTAGTAGGCAACGACTGCCTTGATCCCCGACTTTCCCGCGGCCACCAGGAGGGAATGGGTCCCCCCCTTGCTGAATCCCAATAGGCCCACCCGCTCCTGATCCACCCGGGGATTGGAGAGGAGGTGAATTAAGGAGGCAGTCGCTTCCTCGAAGTCCTTGCAACAGGTGAAAGGGCTTCCTCGCTTCAGCTCTCCCACCCGCTCGTAATCCACCGCCGCGGCGAAGTAGCCTGCTCGGGCTAGGCCGAAACATACCCCCTCCATATCCTCGGCCACTCCTTGGGCATCGGGGTGCACCAACACTGCCGGCAAACGACCGGGTCGCTCCGGATAATAGGCCACCCAGTGAATCCGCAGCTCTCCCTGGTCGAAGATCGCACTTTCCCGGACGATCCCGGATAGGGGAACCGGACGATGGAGGATCGAGTAGTTCTTGCCCGCGCAGCCAAGGCCCAGACCTTGACAGAAAAGGAGAAAAGCCATGAAGGGGAGGATGGAGGAAAAGAGCGGGTCGGGAAGCCGTTGCCTCATGCTCTGCCACCTATCCCAAATTCTTCTAATCTTCCTTCCTTTTATTCTTCCTTCCTTTGCCGGCTCGGAAACCTCCTTGACAGCGAGCCCGGAGCAAGATAAATAGCGGGACCGTTGAACCCCAGAAAGAGCGAAAAGGAGAGGAAAAAAATGGATTTGGGATTGAAGGGAATGGCGGCCCTGGTGGCCGGAGCCAGCCGGGGGTTGGGGGCGGCGATCGCCATGGAACTGGCCAAGGAGGGAGCCCGGGTGGCCATCAACGGTCGTGATCCGAGCCGCCTCCGCCAGACAGCAGACCACATCCTCAGCCATACCGGAAGCCATGTCTTCCCCCTTCCGGGGGACCTTTCCCGTCCCGAGGTGCCCTCCCGCTTGGTGGAGACGGCGGTGCAAGAATTAGGAAGCCTGGATATCCTGGTGACCAACTCCGGTGGCCCCCCTCCAGCCCGCTTCGAGGAATTGAGCGACGAGGAATGGCAGAAGGCCATCGACCTTTTGCTGCTGAGTACGGTGCGTTTGATTCGCTCCGCCCTCCCTCACCTCCGCCGGGCATCCGCGCCCTCTGTCCTGACCATAACCTCTTACTCCGTCAAGCAACCCATACCCAATCTGGTTCTGTCCAATTCCCTTCGGGCCGCGGTGGCAGGACTCACCAAGACCCTGGCCCTGGAATTGGGCGGCGACGGCATCCGTTTCAACAGCATCCTGCCGGCCTGGACGGAAACGGAAAGGGCGGTCGAATTGATGTCGGACCAGGCCCGGCGGGCGGGGATCAGTCTGGAGGAACAAAGGCGCCGTATCGCCGCCGCCAGTCCCTTGGGCAGAATGGCCCGCCCGGAGGAGTTCGCCCGGGTGGCCACCTTTCTCTGCTCCCCCGCGGCCTCCTTCGTCACCGGGGCGATGCTCACTGTCGACGGGGGGATGTACAAGGGCACCTTCTGAGGGCAACCCTCCCTCCTCCGCGGGCGCGGGCCAGCGACTGGCCTCTCAGGCCGACCCCGCTGGGCAGAGAATCCAGCAATCAATCCACGCTGACCCTGGAGATTGTTAGGTTGGAGCTCCACTTTCGGGAGCTGCCCTATCTGGCCGGCGAACGGAGGCACACCATGCCCAGGGGAGGGAGGGTGAGGCAAAGCGAGTGGGATTTGCCGTGGAAGGGGATGGGATCCGCTTCCAAGCCTCCCAGATTCCCCAGTCCGCTGCCCCCGTATTCCTTGCCATCGCTGTTCAGGACCTCCTCCCAGAAACCGGGAAGCGGCACCCCTACTCGGTAACCGAAGCGAGGGACCGGCGTGAAATTGCACACCGAGAGCACCACCCGATCCGATGATCTTCCCTTTCGCAGGAAGCTGATAACGCTGTGTTCCCAGTCGCGGAAGTCCACCCACTCGAAGCCAGCCCGCTCGAAGTCCAGCTCGTGGAGGGCCGGCTCCTCCCGATAGAGGAGGTTCAGATCGCGGATCCACCGCTGTAATCCCTGGTGCGGTCGGTACTGCAAGAGATGCCAGTCCAGACTTTGCTCGTGGTCCCACTCCCGCCACTGTCCGAACTCTCCCCCCATGAAGAGAAGCTTCTTTCCGGGGTGAGTGTACATATACCCGA
>Ga0078972_1010691_pt1 | contig 16942 bp, 11 predicted proteins | sample YelNatPaOPGAMG01_FD_67568 | JGI IMG/M metagenome (GOLD analysis project Ga0078972, IMG submission 67568) | Hot spring thermophilic microbial communities from Obsidian Pool, Yellowstone National Park, USA - OP-RAMG-01 (SPADES assembly) (version 2) | ecosystem: Environmental > Aquatic > Thermal...
TCTCAGGTCGAATGAGAAGATAGCGGACGTCTCGGTAAAAAAGACCCCCACTTTGGGAATCGAAACGGAGTGGTCTCAGGATCTCGTTTTCCATGTGCAACCCTCCCAAATCATCAGGGGACTTTCTCATGGGAACGAAGGAGGTTGGTTTTCTCTTCGTCCACGGTCAGATCGTCCCGGAAGACAACGAGGTAATCTTTTTGGGCCGACTCCAAGCTCACCTTGCCGTTGATCACATCGAGTCGAACCTTTTCAGGGTCTCGCTCCGAGGGAGGGCCGTAGCCCCCGCTGCCGGGGAGCCGAATGCTCAAAAGGTCGCCCGCTCGAAGCCTGCTTAACCCTTTCGATTTCTCTTTTCGTTCCTCCGGCGTGTCAGGATTGAGAACGAACGCCCCTCGGGTTCCATCCTTTCCTCCAAAGAGGCCTTGGGGAGAGAATTTCTGACGATCCGCATAGCGGGCCCACGTCACATCGGTCAAAAACCGAATGTCCCTCCGTAGAGAGAGCCCTCCTCGAAACTTTCCCGGCCCACCGGAGTCGGGGATAAAGGCGTAGCGTTCGATCATGACCGGATATTCGAGCTCGACCGCCTCGACCGGTGTGTTCATGAACCGCCCGAGATGAAGATCCTGGCCATCAGGACCATCCTTCCCGGGCCGTGCTCCGGCACCGCCTCCCTGGATTTCGATGTAGCTGAACCTTCTGCCCGTTTCGGGATGGATGCCGTTGAAACTGCACGTGCAGGCCTGACCGTGGCTTCCGGCGACGACACGATCGGGCACGACCGTGCTCATCGCCTTGAGCATCGCCTCGGTGATCTTGGTCATGGTTTGACTTCGCGCCGTGACTGCAGCGGGAGGACGAGGGTTGGTGATGAGCCCCTCCGCGCTCTCGACGTGGATCGGCCGAAAAGTGCCGGAATTGACGACCATATAGGGATCGATGATTCCTACCATCGTATAATAGACCCCGGCCTGCGTGCAGGAAAAGGGACAGTTGATGTTGCCAGGGGTTTGGGCGCTCGTTCCGTCGAAATCGACCTCCATACAGTCGCCTCGAATGTGGACGTTGACCTGGATTTTCAAGGAATCCTCGGAAAAACCGTCGTCATCCACATAGTCGATGCCGTGGTATTCGCCATCGGGCATGCCTTGGATGGCTCGACGGACGATCCGTTCTCCATAGTCCTGAAGCATCTGTGTGCATTGGAGAAACGTCTCGGGGCCGTACTTGGCCACAAGCTCCTTCACCCGGCGAACGCCTCCCACGGTGGTGGCGGCCTGAGCCCTGAAATCCTCGAGCGTTTTTTCGGGAAATCGAATATTACGGGAGAGGATATCGAAGATCTGACGATCCTCTTCGCCCCTCCGGTAAAGCTTGACAAAGGGAAGCCTCAATCCCTCCTGAAAGATTTCTGTCAGCCCTCCAGCCACGCCACCCGGCACAGCGCCTCCCATATCGAGCTGGTGGGCGATGTTGGCCACGAAGGCGATCAAGCGGCCATCGAAGAAGACCGGCGAGAAGAATTGCATATCCAGAAGATGCTGGCCTCCCAGGTAGGGATCGTTGCAAATGATGACGTCCCCCTCTTCAAACGTGAGCCCATAGGGAATCATGTGGCCTGCCGTGGCAGGAAGACTGAACATCATGAGAGGACAGAGATGGGCCTGAGCAAGAATGCCGCCTGTGGAATCGAGGACCGCGCAGTTGATGTCCATGATCTCCTTCACAATCGTCGTCCGGCCCATGCGAACAAGGTTATGACCCATATCGTCGGCGATCGCCTCCAGTCCATAACGGATCACTTGCATCGTTACGGGATCTCCTCGATCCGTCATTCGCCCTCCCCCTTCCTTGGAATGCGTCTTCTCCTTAAGCTCTTGATGCCTGCGGCGTGATCACAATATTCCTGTATTCGTCAATCCTGCCCGTATATCCCTCCGGGATCAGCCCCGTAGAGATGGGTTCCTCGATCACGGAAGGCCCGAAAATCACCGTTCCCGCTCCCAAAGCCCCGCGTTCATAGACCGAGACTTCGACAAAGCCTCTTCCCCTGAAATAGACGGGACGTCTTTCCTTGAGGGCCTTTGCTAAAGGGGTTGGAGCCGCTTCTACTTTCGGCAAAGAAAGGTTGGGGTTTCTTCCTATGGCCTTGACCCGGAGGTTGATGACTTCGAGAGGGGCACGGGGATCGCAGTAAGAATAGACTCTTTGGTGAAGGTCGTGAAAGGTCCTCCAAATCCGTTCCAGTTCCTTCGGTCCCCATTTCGTGCTCCTCTGAACGGGGATATTGAGTTCCCAGGATTGGCCCTCGTATCGAAGATCCGCAGACCACTCGATCTCCATGTCCTCGACCCGGACCCCTTCCTGCCTGAGCCTTTCGATACCCTCCTGTTCGAGGCGAAGATAAGGGGCTAAGAGGCTCTCGGGCTCGATGGCATCCTTTTTCTTCGCGATCGTCCTCACGTAATCATGCTCGATGTTCGCCACGGCCAAGCCCAGTGCGGAGAAGTTTCCTGCCATCGGCGGGATGACGATCTTTCCGATGCCCAAGGCTTCCGCGATCTCAACGGCATGATTGGCCGCAGCGCCACCAAAGGGAACGAGGATAAACTCCCTCAGATCGTATCCCTTCTGAATCGAGACGGCGCTAATCCCCTTGGCCATGTTGGCATTGACGATTCGAAGGATGCTTAAGGCCCCTTCTTCCAGGGACAGACCACTCGGCTTGGCCACGAAACGCTCGATCGCCTCTTTGGCCCGATCGGGAACGAGGGGAAGCTTGCCGCCGAGAAAGTAATCCGGGTTGAGTCGTCCCAGGACCAGGTTGGCGTCCGTCACCGTTGGAAGCGTTCCTCCCCAGCCATAACAGGCCGGCCCCGGGTTCGACCCTGCGCTTTGGGGCCCCACCTGAAGAACGCCAGCTTGATCGACCCAGGCGATACTCCCTCCGCCAGCGCCGATCGTCTTAAGATCGACCATGGGAAGCTTGATCGGGTACTCGGTCACCCCTCCCCAGGTCGTGGTTTTCGGCATCCCCCGATCGATGATGGAGATGTCAAAGGTCGTTCCTCCCATGTCCGCACCTACGGCCATCTCGTGGCCGATCAACCGACAGATGAAGGCCGTCGCCATCGCTCCACCGGCCGGGCCGGAATTGATCAAATGGGCCGCGTAATCGCCTGCCACCTCGGCAGTCATCGAGCCGCCATTGCTCTGCATGATATGGAGACGAATCTCCCCATACCTTTCACGAAGCCGCCTCAGAAGGTTCTCCATGTACCCCTTGATCACGGGGCCGAGATAGCTGTTCATCACCGTCGTGCAGGTCCGCTCGTATTCGCGAAACTCGGGACAAATCTCTGAGGATAGAGAAACCAGGACCTCGGGAAACATCGCTTTGCAAATCTCACCGACCTTTTTCTCGTGGCATGGATTCAGAAAGGAGAAAAGAAGCGAGACGGCAATGGCCTCCACCTGTTCCTTCTTGAACGTTTCGACCGCTTCTCGAACAGTGGCCTCCTCGAGAGGAATGAAGACTTGACCACGACTGTTGATGCGCTCGATGACCCCTTTCCTCAAGGAGCGGGGAACGAGGGGCGGCGGATTATCGACCTCAAAATCGAAGGCCGCTTCCTTGGGTCTTGCCACCCGCCGAATCTCCAAAACGTCCTCGAATCCCCGGGTGGTGATCAGCCCGACCTTCGCTCCCTTGCCCTCCACGATGGCATTCGTTCCGATCGTCGTGCCGTGGATGAGATAGTCCACCTCTTTCATTGACCTTCGAGAGAGGGAAAGGATTTCTTCGAGACCCGATAGGACGCCGATCGCCAAGTCGTGATGGGTGGTCGGAGTCTTGGTATACCAAAAGCTTCCCTCCTTCTCATCGACCATCACGACATCCGTAAAGGTGCCACCGACGTCAATCGAAACCCGCATCGACTCCCTCCCCATCGTTACGAAAAAAAGGAACAAAAAAAGATTGACAAACCGAGAGGAACTGGTATAAAATACAGCCCATTGTATACTGTATACCGAAACTTTCCTGAAAAGTAAAGCCCAAAAGAAGGATCGAACGGAGGCCTCTGTTTCGCGCGGGGCAACGTTTCCCTCGAACCCTTGCTGGCGGAGATGAGCCCGGCCGTAGCATGAGTGAAAAGAATCGCTTAGACCGCTGGCCCGGGATGGAAACCCGAAAGAAAGGAGGTGAAGAGCTTCAAAGAAGTTACAATCCTGGGGGGATGGAAAGGAGGAGCATGTATGAAGTGGGTCGTTGTCTTCATGGTTGGTCTTTTTTTCGTCTTTGGAGGAACCCTTTTTAGTTTTGATGCAGCGTCAGCCCAGATCGTCGAATTGAAGGCGGTCTCATTCTTACCCAAGGATCACCGTCTCTGCGCCATGATACCGGTCTGGATCCATCGGGTCAATACGGAACTGAAGGAATCTCTTAAGGTGACCTGGCTTGGAGGACCGGAGGTGATGCCCGCCTTCGAGCAACCCGAAGCCGTTCGGAAGAACATGTTCCAGATGGGTTTTATGCCGGCTGCTTACTACGGAGGGCTCCTTCCGGAGGGAGATGCGATTTCGTTGTCGAAGGACGATTTCAAAAAGGAGCGCGAAAAGGGAGGAGTGTGGGACTACTTTGTCGAACGTCACAAGAAGATCAACATGATGCCTCTCGGCACCTGGCTTTACGATCCCTTTTACCTTTACGTGAAGAAGGCGGTCAAGGGCATCGAGGATCTCAAAGGGCTGAAGATGCGGACCGCGGCCAAGTACGATAAGATGATGCTCAAGTTGGGGATGGTCCCGGTCACGGTCCAGTTCGGGGAAACCTACACGGCCCTCCAGCGCGGGGTTGTCGATGGCTTCGGTTGGCCTACTATCGGGCCCCGGGAAAACGGCTGGCTCGAATACTGCAAGCATGTGATCGACATCCCTTTCTACACCAGACAGAACACCTTCTTCCTGATGAACCTCGATGTGTGGAACAAGCTTCCTCAGGCCGTGCAGGCCAAGTTGCTCGACATCACCGTCAAGTTCGAACCTGAGATGAAGGCCTATTTCGAAAAAGAGATCGAGAAGGAAAAACGGGAGATGGAGAAGATCGGGGTCAGGCGGATCGCCTTCTCTCCGGAGGACACGAAGAAGTATCTCGACGCGGCAAGCGATGCCTTCTGGGAAGATCTCGAGAAGAAAGTGCCGGCTGAGGTGAAGGTCCTCAAGAAATTGATGGGCTATTGAGGGAGCGACCCTTTCGGGGAAAGCCTGTCCTCCCTTGCGAGGGGGGCAGGCTTTTCCCGTTCAAAAAGGAAGCCGCTCGTTCACTCCCTGGGAGGAGGAATGGATCGTTTCTTTGAAGGCCTCGAGCGTCTTGTCCGATCGATCAACAGGCTCTTCGTTGGGATCGCCTGTCTCATGATGGCTGCCCTTGTGTCCATTGTGTGTGTTGACTTGAGCCTGAGATACCTCCTGAACGCTCCCTTGCTCTGGGGGACAGAGGTGACCGAGATTCTCATCCTCTACATCACGTTTCTTGGGACAGCATGGGTTTTTCAAGAACAGGGCCATGTGGTCATCGATGTGGTCACATCGAAGGTCTTGGGCCGGACCCAAAAAGCGTTGAACCTCACGAGCTACGCTGTCGTTGGAATCGTCGCCGCCGTGCTCGTCTACTACGGTTTTTACACAACCTACGATCACTGGGTTCGAAAGGTCTTTAATCCCACCATCCTTGAAACACCCATCGCCCTGATCATCGGGATCATCCCTGTGGGAAGCGTTCCCCTTCTGTTGGAGGTTTTCGTCAAGGCGTGGAAGCTCTTCCGACAGTAGGACAGGGGGGCAACCTTTCGTCGGAGCGGCCCGCTCAGGGTGCTTCGGGGCTTGGAAGATAAGGTTATAGGCCAATGGATTGGGTTTTCTTTTTGATCGTCATCCTTCTCTCTCTGATCGTTCTTTTTTTCTTAGGGGTTCCCGTCGCCTTTTCGTTTCTCTTTGTCAATGTCCTTTTCGGTTATATCTTCTGGGGAGGGGAAGTCGGGCTGACCCAGTTGATCCTGAGCATCTTCCGCTCGGTCGCCTCCTTTTCCCTTCTTCCTGTGCCCCTTTTCCTTCTCATGGGTGAGATCATGTTCCTTTTCGAAATCGCCCGTCACATGATGGAGAGCCTCGAAAAGTGGATGGGCGGGATACCCGGCCGCCTGAGCCTCCTTGCCGTGGTGGGTGGGGTTCTTTTCGCCACCCTTTCGGGATCATCGATGGCAGGCTGCGCCATGTTGGGGCAAACCCTCCTGCCCGAAATGGAGAGGAGGGGATATAAATCCCAGATGACTCTGGGGCCGATCATGGGCTGCGGGACCTTGGCTGCCATGATTCCTCCCAGCGCCCTTGGCGTGTTACTGGCTTGCCTGGCTCAGATCTCGGTCGGTGACTTTCTTCTTTCCATCATCGGCCCCGGGCTTCTCATGGCCGCTTTATTCGCTCTTTACATCATCTTTCGATGTACGCTTCAACCTGAACTCGCTCCCCGCTACGATGTGGCCAAAACATCCTTCCAGGAGAAGCTCATTTTGAGCGTGAAATACATCCTTCCCCTCGGCCTTGTCATCTTTTCGGTCATCGGTCTGATCGTTTTGGGAATCGCAACACCCACCGAATCGGCGGCGGTCGGAGCCCTTGTCTGTTTCATCTTGGCCTTCTTCTACAAGGGCTTCAGAAAGGATATCCTCAGCAGGGCGATCCTCCAGAGCGTCAAGATCACCGTGATGATGTTCATGATCCTCACCGGTGCCACCGCTTTCGGTCAACTCCTTGCCTATACCGGAGCAAGCTCGAACCTCGTAGCCCTTGCCACTCAGATGCCCGTTTCGCCCATCGTGATGATCATCATCATGCAATTCATTCTGATCGTGTGCGGCTGCTTCATGGAACCGCTCTCCATCCTCATGGTCGCCCTTCCCATCTACATGCCCATCATCCGACATCTCGGGGTGAACCCTCTGGCCTTCTGCTCGGTCCTGCTTATCAACATGGAGATGGCAACGATCTCTCCTCCGGTGGGGTTGGTGCTCTACACGATGAAAGCCGTTGCCCCACACCATACCATGTCGGAGATCTACAAGGCGAGCCTCCCCTTTGTCCTGATCGACATGATCGCCATGGCCCTAGCGTGACTTTATTACGATCGTTTGATGTTTAGTTGGTAAGTCTTCATAACTACAGGCGTAAGTCCTGAGAATCAGTTGTATACACTGAACGGGATACTGGTCTTTAGCTCTAACTCCATTAAATCCAATCCACGGGCAAGAAGTTGGACCTCTTCATCCATCTCCTCAAGCCGATGAACCGCCTTATAGCGACCTCGGGTTCTCGGTGACGGACTCTCTACAAACGTGGCAAACCTGATCGTTGAAAGCTTCTCAAAAAGAGAATGCACAGACCCTGTGAAACCGCATCTCTCCTTGGCCCTTTTGTACAAAACCATGGACAGAAGAAAAGCCAACAGACAGATGAACCCGTGGACTTCGATCTTCTGGTCAGTCCAGTGGTACTGCGGTCGGAAAGCAAAATGGAATGGATTTTTCATCGTCTTGAAAGCATATTCCACTTGAGCCTGGCCCCAGTAAGCAGAAATGATCTCTTCCTCGGACCACTCATGGCGATTGGTGATCAGAATCCGGCGGCCCAGCCCCCTGTCCCTTAACGTGTTGAACCGATCCTCATCAATCCCGAAGGTCAAATCAAAAATATGCTCGCTGGGTTCATCGAGCTTCCACCAGACCAACTCCTCAAGATCATGAGCAGCGATCAAAGTCTCAATCTGTTTTGTCAAAGCCTCCCGGCTCCTCCTTGGCCCCTGACGAACAGGAGTCCGAACCTTCTCCTTGAGGTTTTCCAGGACGCTAAAGAGTTTGTTGATCTTCTGTTTGATCCCCCGAAGCTGACCCTCCAAAAGCTTCTCAGAGAGGTAGACTACCACCGTCAGATCAAGACCCCAGAGCTCAACCCGCGTCCGATAACAATCCACCTCTCGATTTCCAACCACTACCCGATGCATCGATCGATTAGCTTTCTCAATCAGTTCTTGATGATGGCACGACGAGATCGCTCCCACAAAGGAAATCGTTTCGTCCACCTCCTTTAACGTGGCACGGGAATTGTTCCCCTGATCAAAGACCAAGGTGATCTGCTCCAAAGAACCCCAAAGAACCTTAAACCGTTGAACCATTTGTTGGAAAGCGGCTTTGAAAACGGTTCGATCCGCCAGGTTCCCCTGATAAATCTCATGCAGCAGAGGAAGATGATCTCGACGTGTCACCACCAACAAAAGTCCTATCTGCCTCAGATCCATTCGCTTCTGCTTGTTCTTGCCTCGCTGAGGCAAACTGCAATGTTCATTGCTGGAAGCAATATAAGTGAAAAAATTGCTCAGATCACACAACAACGTATCCAATCGGACCTTCTCGATTTCGATCATCCGTCCCACCAGCTCTTCTTCGATCCGGGGAAGGATCGAAACCGGAACTGCTTCCATCTGGTCCCAGAAATGCTGGCTGTCAAGCTTGACCAGGGACATCTTCAGCAAGTGCGAAAGGCTCGTTTGTTTTGCAAAGCCCTCATACCAGTTCATCTTGCTCGTCGGATGGCAAGCTCTCCCGATCGCGGCAAGCAGCAACGAGCCTCCCACGGTAAGGCCATCTCTGAGCTTCTTCGAAGCCTCGGGAAGATGGCGATTGATGATATCGACGACCTCGAGTTCTTCCGCCAGATCCAGCAGAGCCGCTACGGCACCATGAGAATAACTCTTGATCTTCTGGGGGACCCCCTCGGTCAGGCGTTTCAGCAAGTCTTCAGCCCGTCCCAGATAGGCCAAGATGACGGGCCTGGGTTTTCCATTGATCCTTCGGGACTCCACGATACTCCAGTAGACATGTCCTCGGGATCGTCGTTTTTGAAGGGTCGCCATATTGGTGTATACAATACCTTATTTTGCGGCCCTTGTCAAGAGAAATTTTTGACAATTGTGCTGTCAAATTTGCAACATGTGCGTATTCATCCTAAGTTGGGGGGAACAGCCACAAGCAACATAATCAGTGTATACATAATGCTGGCTCAGACAAGTTTCGTAACTATACGATATTACAGCTAAAATCTGTGGCGTCTTTCCAAGCCCAGGCGAAATCGTAATAAAGTCACGCTAGGGGCATTAGTCTTTGGCTGGTTCATGGCTGTCTTTCCGGCGACAGCGGCAATTCAAGTTGCCCCTCCTTTTAACGCCGACTACACGCTTAGCGACCTGGGAAGTGTCCCGGGATTGCCGTCAAGGTATGGGGGTTTGACCTTCAAATATGATGATGTGGACACAATCTTGATCGGAGGTTATGCAAATGATTCGAGAGGGAAACTCTATTCGATCAAGGTCGTCAGGGATAGCGAAAAACACATCATCGGGTTTTCCGGAACCGCTACGTTTTTTGCCGATGCGGCTTACAATGACGGCGGCGTTGTTTTTGGCCCAGGCCAGGTTCTTTTTCTGGCCCGATGGCCTCTAAATCAGTTGGGAATGACCAAACCCGGAAGCTCCATCACCGATAAAATTATTGACCTGGGCCCCCTCGGGGTCGTTTCCTCTCCGGGAGGGTTGAACTTTGTTCCTCAGGGTTTCCCAGGAGCGGGTAAGCTGAAGGTCGTGAGCTGGCCCGGAGGACAATGGTACACCCTGAGCTTCGAACCCGACGGAGTGGGAACCTATAACATCAGTTCTGCTACCTATGCGACGACTATTGTAGGAGGCCCCGAGGGGTTCATCTACGTACCTCCGGGTTCGCCTGGATTTGGGAATTACAAAAGCATGCTGGTCTCAGAGTATTCCGGAGACAAAATTGCCGCCTACGAGATCGATACGAACGGAGACCCGATTCCCGGAACCCGGGTCGATTTTGTCACGGGTTTGGATGGGGCCGAAGGGGCCGCCATTGACCCTTTGACAGGGGATTTTCTGTTTTCGACCTTTGGAGGAGGAGATCGCGTCATCGTGGTAAGGGGGTTTGCTCCGCCTCCGTGTTTGGAGGAACCTGTTGCCTCTGCTGGGCAGGATCAGACGATTCCCTTTGGCCTTTGGGTCAATCTGAATGGAAGTGGAAGCTACGACCCTTGCCCGGGTCCCGAGCCGCTTTCTTATGGATGGAGCTTCGTATCGCGACCTGGCGGCAGTTCGCTGGCCGATGGGGACCTTGTCGGAGGGAAAACCCCATTTGCCTCTTTCCTTCCCGATGTGTCCGGTTCCTATCTTCTTCGTCTCACAGTCTATGACGGCGAACATATCGTTTCCGGCGAAGTCAAAATCGACGTAACGGGAGGGCGTCCAGTTGCGGAAGCGGGTCCAAACCAGAACGTGGACCTCGATAGGGAGGCAACCCTGGACGGAAGCGATTCTTATGATCCGGATGGGAACCTCCTCGGGTTTCTCTGGACCTTAGTGAGCAAACCTCCCGGGAGCATCCTGAGCGATGCTGACATCCTTGGCAAGACCACCCCGAGTCCGTCCTTCAAGCCCGATGTGGAAGGCGTTTATGGCTTCCAACTCGTTGTCCACAACGGATCTACAGAGAGCGATCCCGATACGGTGGAAATCCATGCCTTTTCATCTCAAGGCAACATTGCTCCCAATGCCAGGGCTGGGAAAAGGCAGAACCGAAAGATCAATACCCTTGTGGCCCTCGATGGAAGCGAAAGCTATGATCCCGATGACGGCCCTGCAGAGTTTATGGCCTACGAGTGGAGTTTCAAGACGGTCCCCTCCGGCAGTAGCCTCCTTGGCGTTGGCCTCATCGACGCGGACCAGGTCAGTGCAAGCTTCGTACCGGATGTGGCAGGTGAGTATGTTGTGAGACTTCGGGTCTTCGATGGACTGGCTTCAGATGTGGACGAGGTGGTCATCGCGGCCTATCCAGACAATGTTCCTCCCAACGCCCGAGCAGGGAAAGATACGAAAGCGGCTCCCGGGGCAGAAGTGATCTTGAACGGGAATGGGAGCTTCGATCCTGATAATGGGCCGGGGCCCCTGACTTATGATTGGCGGTTTGTGTTTCTCCCTATGGGAAGCGCTTTGAATGACGGAGATATCATGAATCGAACGACATCGACGGCGAAATTCACGCCTGACGTGGAGGGGGCCTATGTCCTGGAGCTGAGGGTTTCGGACGGCACTGACTCGGATCGGGACCATACGATGGTGGTTGCGACGACGGACGGGTGGGTGGAAGTGACGCCCAATGAGGGGACGATAGGAACCCAGTTCACCCTGACGGGGCACCATTACGAGTTTGGTTTAGCAAAAGGGAAGCTTTTCATGGGAAAGAGACCACTCAAGCCATTGAGTTGGGCAAGTGAGTCGATTTTCATTCAGGTGAAAAAGCCGAATTCACCCGGGACCTATGACGTGAAGATCCTTCCGAAGAAACCCAAAGGAGGGATCCAGCAAGTGATTTGGGAACCTCGGGCCTTTACGGTGAGGGTGCCGGAGGTGAAGGGGGTAGGTTTCGTCTCGGCTTCAGAAGGGTACCGGGTTTCGGGGGGATTTTTTGGAACGAAGAAGGGAAGGATCTACCTTGGAGATCTCCCATGCAAGGTGAGAACCTGGGTCATGAACCCTGCCACCAACGAGAGCGAAGCGACCTTCCTTCTGCCGAAAGGAGTAGCCTCTGGAACCTTCATGCTTGACGTGGTGAACAAAGTCGGAAAGGGGAAGATCAAGGTGACGATCCCTTGAGAGGGGTGCACCGAAAAGGGGATGGTTCTACAGCAGGGAGGTCGAAGAAAAGCCAGAACAAAAGATAGAGCCGTCCCCTTTTGTTGTTTTCGTGAAGGCATGCTCGGCTTAATCCATGAATAGGCCGCCATTGATATTGATGGACTCACCCGTAATGAAGTCTGACATTTTCGAGGACAGAAAAAGGACAACCTGTGCCACTTCCTCCGGTTTTCCGATTCTTCCCAGTGGAATCCTCGAAAGAAGCTGTTTGCGATAATCCTCCGTCCACTCCTTGGATAGATCCGTCTCAATTGGGCCCGGACAGACTGCATTGACGTAGATGCCATAGGGTGCCATTTCCAGAGCGAGATGACGGGTCAAGGAAAGAATTCCTGCCTTGGATGCGCCGTAGCTCGGCGAAGCATTCCGATGGGGCGTTTTGCCGGCGCTGGAGGACATATGAAGGTTCATTTTTCTTTTGTCCAGGCTCATTGGAACATACTAATACCGAGGCCTTGCCGCAGAAATTGGCTACCCTCAATTTTGGGATGGGTTGGGTGGCCTCTTGCCTTTTTTCTCTGAATCATGTTTAATGTCATCAGAGCGGCTCTTCCCCGAAGGAGCTTTGGTTCCCGAGATCATGTGAAGGAGGAAGCCCGGATTCGAGGTTCAAAGGGGCAATGATGCTTGCCTCCAGGGGAGGGGAAATCATGGGATGGTGGCTCGAATTTCTTCCCAGGAAGGAGGTGGTGGGAGCAACGAAGGAGATCGGCGTAAAGGAGAAGGCTGGACGAGAAAAAACTCCTGATGTGGTTATTTGCGGGGCGGGGATTGCGGGCATTTCAGCGGCCTACCATTTGTCGGTTCGTCATGGCGTGAGAAACGTGATTCTCGTCGACGAAAGGCCTCCGCTTACACTAACGAGCGACAAATCGACGGAGTGCTATCGGAACTTCTGGCCTGGCCCGGGGGATGCGATGGTGAGCCTCATGAACCGCAGCATCGACATCCTCGAAGAGCTGGCTCGAGAGACGGGCAACGCTTTTCACCTCAGCCGGCGGGGATACCTCTATTGCTGCGCCGACCTGGAGCAGGTTCCGAATCTGAGACGGGCTGCCGAAGAGTCCGCAGCCTTGGGGGCTGGGCCTCTCCGATGCCATGACGGAAAACCAAGCCACGAATCCTATATCCCTCCCGATGATCGCGATTTTGATAAACAGCCCACAGGGATTGACCTCATCACCGAAAAATCCCTTATCGAAAGACATTTCCCCTATCTTTCGGAAAAGGTCCTCGCGGTCCTTCACGCCCGTCGTTGTGGATGGTTTAGCGTCCAGCAGCTTGGCATGCTCCTTCTCGAGAAGGCAAGGCAGAGGGGCGTACGACTGTTAAGTGGAAAGATCCGGTCTGTCGATATCGTTGGGAACCGTATTCAAGCCGTGAGGATCGAACGGAATGGAGCCTTGGAGAGGATTCCAACGAAGCATTTCGTCCTCGCGGCAGGCCCTTTGTTGAAGGAGGTCGGTCGGACGATCGGCCTTGAGTTTCCTGTTTTTTCAGAGCTTCACCTGAAGATCGCCTTCAAAGATTCGCACCGGATCGTCCCGCGCCGTGCACCCATGTTGATTGGGACCGACCCCATCGTGCTTCCCTGGTCGGAAGAAGAGCGAAAGGAGTGGGCTTCGTCCGAAGGGACTCGAAAACTGCTCGGTCCCCTTCCGTCAGGGGTTCACACCCGACCTGAGGGAGGACTGGAGAGCATCGTGCTCCTCGGGCTCTGGCCCTATGACGTGGTTCCGGTTGAGCCTGTTTTCCCTTTTCCCATCGATCCCCACTATCCCGAAATGGTCCTTCGAGGTCTGGCGACAATCGTTCCAGGCCTTCAAAGGTATGTGGAGCATCTTCCCCAGGCTGTTGTGGATGGAGGTTATTACACCAAGACGCGGGAAAACCGGCCTCTGATCGGGAAACTTCCCGTCGAGGGGGCCTATGTGATCGGGGCTCTTTCCGGATTCGGTGTGATGGCTGCCTGTGGGGCAGGTGATCTCCTGGCCTCTCACGTGACGGCAGGGCCTTTACCCCATTACGCCTCGGCCTTCGCCTTTGAACGATATGAGGATCCCCATTATCAGCAGCTCTTGAAGGAGTGGGAGCAGTCGGGACAACTCTGAAGGGGGTACTTCATTTACAAGATGACGGGATGAATTTCCTGGAATTCGGGTCATTGCCATGAAGCTCGATTTTCACTTTTATTTGATCTATGCATTGGCGGAGCGCTCCGGTTTTAGGCAGCTCACAGAGCACGGAGAAAAGGAAGCTTTGATCATCGCCTATGCAAGCCAATACGTGGATGATAATGACGATGGGCAGGTCATCGGATCGGCAGAAGAGGGGGAGCCTATAGAAGAGGCCCGAGTCGAAACAGAGGGAGCAACCGGCCTTCATGAAGAAGTCGATCGATACCAAAACTTTCCCTGGGCGGTACGTGTGAGAGAAACAGGAAATTTCTTCCGACCCGTCATGACTCAGACCGTATCGCTCAAGTCCTTTCTTTCCATGTTCCAGAGATATCTCTTCGTGGCCTTTCACTTTCTTCCCGGCGATCGAGAGAAAATCCCCCTTATTCGCGGCAGAAGAAATCCCTGGGCGACGACAGCCCATTCAAGAAACGCCATTACGGTTTTAAAAGACGCCCTCGAAAGTGACGACCCCTACCGGATCGGAGCCGCTCTTCACACCTTTGCCGATACGTGGTCTCATCAGAACTTCAGTGGTTTTCATGACGATTGGAATGGAGGAAGCGGATTGGCCCTTTTGCCTGATATCGGGCATGCGGAAGTGGGGGAAAAGCCAGATCAGATCTCCGAACGATGGACGGATCGTCGGCTCGACGTGGAGGTTCGGAACATCGATCGGGCGCGGGAGGCCACGAAAGCCATTTTTGAGTGGCTTTCGAGATACCGCCCTTCGTGGGGGCATTCCTGGGAAGAGGTGGCAGAGGAGATGGAGTGGCTTCTTCAGGCGAGGGATCAAAACGAAAGGATCGAGAGGGTGAAGGGATTGTATCCGGGTGAGAATCTTGACTATGATCGGAAGCAATGGATCGAGGAAGCCCTGGAGTTTGATCCTGAGAGTGGCGAGGTGGTTGCGAAAGAGGCTTTCCTCAGTTCCCACTGGTATCGATTCCAGTGCGCCGTACAGAAGCAACTGGCGAAGACCCTTCCGCTCTTTCCGGAAGGGGTGTAAAGCTCGATGGGACAAGAGAGGGGTGGGGTGTCATGAAAGCAGACGAATCTTCGGAGCGCCGAGCATTTCTCAAGAAGGCAGGTCTTTTCACCCTGGCGTCCTTTCTTGCCAGGAGCCGGATCGAAGGGGCCGAGCGGGTGCCCACAGCCCTTAAGCGTGATGCGTCCCATCTCAAACGACTTCTGGATCAGATGGAGGCCAAAGGCCATCAGTTTTGGAGCGTACCGAGAAAGGACGGGGAGTTTCTTTACTTCATGGTGAAGACCGTTCAAGCGAAGCATGTCCTCGAGGTCGGGACGTCTCAGGGGTACTCGGCGATCTGGATGGGGCTCGGTCTCGAAGAAACAGGGGGCCGAATGACGACGATCGAAATTGAGAAGGAACGATACGAGCTGGCCCGAAAGAACGTGGCCGAAGCCGGTTTGAAAGACAGAATCACATGTATTTGGGGCGACGCCCACCTGGAGATCACCGAACTCTCCGGTCCTTTTGACTTCGTATTCCTCGACGCCGACAAGGAAGGGCAGGTCGACTACTTCAACAAGCTCTATCCGAGAAAACTTTTTCCCGGTGCCATCCTGGCCGCCCATAACGCCATCCGGCAAGCGAACTCCATGAGAGATTATTTGGAGCTCATCCGGGAACATCCCGATTTCGATACCGTCACCGTCAGCGCGACGATGGATGACGGCTTCTGCCTGAGCTACCGCCACCGAAGCTAGCCTGACGTCCGAGCTTTTTCCCGTATCAGTTTCTCAACGATCGCCGCAACGATGACCAGCGCGGCTCCCATTGCATCGGTTTTTACGCCTGGAATGAGCATGAGGATGCCGCCGGCGAGAACAAGGAGTCGCGAGAGGGCATGAACCGGACCGCCGAACCAACCTTCCGAAGCCACCGAGATGAAATAGGCTCCGATCAAGGAAGTGATGGCGGCAATCACAACCTGTCCTACATTTCCTATCAGGAGGAGATTCGGCGAGTAGATGAACATGAAGGGCACAAGAAAGCCCACAATTCCCAGACGGAAGGCGGTGATACTGACGGTCACGGGACTCGCTTTGGCGATGGCCCCTGCAGGATAAGCGACAAGGGCAACAGGCGGGGTGATCCCGCTTAGACAGGCATAGTAAAAGATGAAGAGATGGGCCTGAATGGGCGTGATGCCCATCTTGGTGAGCCCGGGAGCCATGATGGTGGCGCTGACGATGTAGCAGGCGGTGGTGGGAAGGCCCATGCTTAAAACGATGACGATGGCAGCGGTCAAGAGAAGAGCAATGAAAAGGTTGGAACCTGAAATCTGTACAATCAGGGCGGAAAGCTTCAATCCGATCCCTGTCAAGGCGACCAATGCCATGATGATCCCGGCGCAGCCGCAGGCCGCGATGACCTCGAGGCAACCGAGAACGCCGTCTTCGAGAGACGAGAAGATCTTTCGGATTCCCATCCGCGTCTCTTTCTTGAGGGCGGAGACGAGGATCGTGGCCAGAATCGAATAGAATGCGGCCTTGATCGGTGTGGCCCCGGTGAGGAGGATATAGATCAGGATAAGCAAGGGGATCACCAGATGGCCCTCTCGGAAAAGGACCTTCTTTAACGAAGGCAGCTCACTCGGCCTTAGCCCCTGCAAACCCCTTCGGGCAGCCTGAAGATCGACCACATAGTAGACGGAGACGAAGTAGAGGAGGGCGGGCAGGGCTGCTGCGATCATGATCTTCGTATAGGGCACCCCGATGATCTCGGCCATCAAGAAGGCTCCTGCGCCCATAACCGGAGGCATGATTTGGCCTCCGGTGGAGGCGACGGCCTCAACCGCTCCGGCGTAGTAGCCTTTGAAACCCGTTTTTTTCATCAATGGGATCGTGATCGAGCCGGTCGTCACGACATTAGCGATCCCGCTACCGGAGATGGTCCCAAAGAGGGCACTGGAGATGACGGCAA
>Ga0078972_1010692_pt1 | contig 16942 bp, 4 predicted proteins | sample YelNatPaOPGAMG01_FD_67568 | JGI IMG/M metagenome (GOLD analysis project Ga0078972, IMG submission 67568) | Hot spring thermophilic microbial communities from Obsidian Pool, Yellowstone National Park, USA - OP-RAMG-01 (SPADES assembly) (version 2) | ecosystem: Environmental > Aquatic > Thermal...
TAGGCGTGTTTACTGGCATAGCATACTGATAAGTGTAAAAGCCTGTAGCTTGTTTAGTCATCTGAGAAAGATTAACAGCAAAATAAAGATTGTTGGCAGGATCATAAACTGTTAAGTTCATATCGGTTGGGTCTACTGGTTTGCCTTCACCATTGTAAATCAAAATTCCAAACTTCATCACATTTTCAGGATACCAAACTACTGCAGTCTCTATATCAGCAAATAATCCTGTAACAGTAACAGTTCTTGAAAGAACTTGAAATGTGTAATTCTTCTGAACTTCCAAGTTCTTGTTTGCAATTTCATCATGGTATTTAGAATAGGTAATAAGTGAGTAATTTCCTAAAGGAGCATCCGAAGGCAAAGAAAAGCTTGGCATTGGAGCTATTGTTCCATCAGAATTTGTTTGAAGATTTGGGGAAATGTAAGTGATGTTTCCAAGAGAATCAACTATCGTGAAGTTTGCACTAACATTTTGAACGGGGTTGTTTGAAAAATCTTTGCTGGAATAATAGATAGAGCCAGTATCTCCTTGATAATATTTGTCTGAAAGGGTTGAAGAGAAAACATTAAGTTTGATGTAAATCAAGAAAGAAGAATTCAAATTGTCTTCATTTCCTATGTTGTCCTTTGCATAAACCGTAACATTGTAAATTCCCCTTTCAAGTGTGCTACCATTTGTTCCATTTGGATAAATTAGTTCCCATCTTGTCAAGTTGCCATTAGTCTCTAAAAGAAACATGTTAAAGCTATCAATCACTCCACTAGGTCTTGTTATATTAACCTTAGCCCAAGAAATACCACTTCCTGACCTATCTGTAACATTTGCAAGAATTGTCACGCTTGAATTTTGCTCAGTTTCATTCGGAATTATTGAAACATTTATTATCGGTGGAATGTAAGGCACAAGCGAAACCCTTACTGTTTTATTGTCCGGCTTGGCATCTTCTTCTACAGCATCAACTAAAAAGGTTGAGTTGTAAATTCCTGGAGGCGCATTGGTAACATTGTAAGTTATTTTGAAAACATGCCAGCTCAATCTTCCAATTTGAAAGCCAGTTTCATTAACCTTAGTGTAATTTCCTTCTTCTGGAGAAACTGTAAAACTAATTTGTGTGTTTCCTTTATTTGTTACGTTAACTTCACAAACTGTACCTTGAGGCTGTTGGGTTGAGCGCTCACAATATTCAGGATATAAGTCCCAGCTCCTGTTCATTGGAACAGAAACTTCAACTGTAAGCGTGTCATATCCATCATTCTGCGAGTAAACGTTTATGGTTCCTGTGTAAGTTCCATTTGGATAGCTTAAAGGCACTGTTACATTTATCATTACAGATTGATTTGAATTTGCTGGCAAGTTAGAAATAATTGTTGGTGTAAACTTAACAATAAAGTCTTGACAAACTGTTCCAGATGCACATGAAAAATGAATTCCTTGCAGAGCATCATTCCCTATCGAAAGCACAGTGAAATTGCCTATACTAGCTTCTGTACCATCTGGCACGATTCCTGAAACACTAGTTTCACTTACATTCAGCACAGGATTTGAAGCAACAGTTACTGTTATTGAAGTTTTGTTTGTTCCCATGGAAGCGTCTGGATTCGTCCAATTTGTTGAAATGTTAACTAAATAATTTCCTGGCAAAGTTGCTTTTGGAATCGTGACGTTAAATTCTTTAGAGCAAGTTTGGTCTTTAAGCAGATTATCACAATATTGAATGCTCGAACTTACAAGCCATCCCGAGGGAACAGAAACACTTATGTTAACAAATCTTGCACTTCCATTTCCTATGTTTGTAGCATTAACATTGAAATAGAAAGTTTCATTTTTTTCTTGGGTTATATTGTTTGCTGAATAGCTTGAGATGTTTGTTTTTATTGAAACATTGGTCTTTGGCGGAATAACAGCTTCTAAAACAAAAGTATCAAAACCGTCATTTTCAGCAGAAACATTAATCGTTCCATTGTAAGTTCCTGTCGGATAGGCAAAAGGCACACTAACATTTACAGATACATTTTGGTTTGTGCCCATAGCCAAGTTAGAGATATTAGTTGGAATAAACTTGACTTCAAAGTTGCTACAAATTTCACCAGAAGCACAAGAGAAGTTTATATTTTTCAAAGCATCATTTCCTATCGATAAAACAGTGAAATTGCCAACTAAAGTCCAAATCCCATCTCCGGCTTCACCAGAAACCTTTGTTTCTTTTACATCTATTCTTGGGTTTGGTTGAACTGTGATATTGACTTGAGTTTTGTTTGAAGATATCGTATCATCTGGATTTCTCCAAGTTGCTGTAACGTTAATATAATAATTTCTTGGTACAGTAGCATTTGGCACTGTAATGTTAAAAGCTTTAACACAAAATTCATTTTTTCCTACATCACCACATTCTTCTTTTGTGCTATTTGCATCCCAGCCTTCAAGAAGCTCTAAGCTTATGTTTGTGGAATAAGCAGTTCCATTTCCAAAATTACTTGCATTCGCAATTATTACAAAACTATCATTTTGGTACAAGCTTACATTGTAAACAAATGGATTTGAAGGCTGAACTGTTATGCTTATGTTACTTTTTCCTGGTTCTGTGGTAAATTCATCGCTGGCATTTCCAAAATTCCCGTCTTTCGTTACATTGCATGCTAGGATGAAATTACCTACTTCATAAGGTGCAGTAAAGTTTACGGAATAAGTTCCGTTATTATAATCAATTTTATTTACCACGACATTAGAATCGTAAGTGCAATTTATTGTTGCTCCTGAAATCCATGAATCTTGCCTGAAATTTTTGACATACAGGTTTGCTACAACAAGAGAGCCAACTATTGGCTTTTTGTTTATGATATTAACGCTTACATTCAATATATCAGTAACATTGAATTCGTAAATTGTTGAATTCAAGAATTCTAAATTTTCTGTATAAGCAGTGAAGTTGATTTTCCAAGTTCCAACAAAAGCATCATTTGGTATGCTAAAGATGTTTGTGAAAACTTTATCACCAGCAATTTCATCACCATGCGTGCCATCATCATACAGAATTATGGTTTGGTCATCGCTTGGAGAAGAAGTACCCATGTCAAAAGTTGCATTCATGTATTTTGTTAAATTGTAAGGATCGCCAGAAGAAATGTTTCCTTTAACCAAAACAGTTTCATTCCTGTTGTAAATTGTTGCATTTGTTAAGGGAGAAATTGCAACGTACCATCTCTCTGGAAGGAATTCTGTAATGTTGATAGGATTAGAAAATCTATCTTTTATTCCTAAAAATTCGGATACAGCATCACTACCACCGGTAGCAGCAAAATAAACTAAAGATGTTTGTTTGATTCTTGAATTTGAAGGAATTGTTGTTTGGTCAAGCTGAATGCCGACTCTTCCATAACTTGAGCTGTTTGTGGCAAAAAAATTTGAAGTTCCATTTTCTTCAAGATTGATCAAGCCAACCATTTCACCTCCGTAGCCTGAGCCCCAAACCCAAGAGTAAGGATCATAAGGATTTGATTCTAGGGCATAGATGTAGCCAGAGGAGAGTGTTCTGTTTAGGTCAAAAGCCAGGGCCCCTGCTTGTGTAGAACTTCTTTCTATCTCATAGCTTGCTGTGTTTTTGAATTCTTGAGATATTTTTATGAAGGTTCCATATTGCTGAGAACCAACTTTATTGTAAATGTAATACTTTTTGATTATTCTTCCTTCGTTGGTTTTTTCTTCAGGATTCCCAAAAACAACTTCATCACCAACTTGCTTTATCACTAGCCTCACAGGACCAGCAAAAAAACTTGCATTATTTCTCAAGTCAAAAGTTAAGTTTGTTGTGCCATTGAAGTAATGCAAATATTCTGAAGTTCTATCAGAGGGAGAGGCTGTGATGACAACTGTACCTCCAAAGTCTTCTACATGATAAATACCTGAAGTGTTTTCTCCCCTGTTAGTATCTATGTAAATTTTTAGCAAACTATTGGTCACATTTACAGTTTGACCATCCCAATTGTATTGAATATTCACAGGATAATTTGTCTTTTCCTTTGCACCATTTTCTAAAGAATCATAATAAACAAAATAAATTCTTTTAGAGTTGGCTTGAGTGGTGCCATTCATAAGAAAAACCAAAGTACCGGCAGCATTGCTAGAAGCATTAAAATCATCCTCTTTTTCAAACTGGCTTGGCACTTCGTACAAGATGTTACCGCTTGGACTGTACTCAAAAACCCTAATAGAATTTTCGTCAAAAGTCCCAGAAGGTAGCAAATCTGTAAAATTGACGAATTGTTCTATAGGCCAATCTGTTCTATCATAAAAAGAAGAATTTACCTCAATTCTAAACCTATAGTGCCAAGAAACATTCCACCATTTAAACTCTCCAGCAGGCTTACCAAATCCCACAAAAAGACCAGTAAGTTTTGCCCCTAAAATGTAAAGAGTTGCTATAGAAAAGAGTGCCAAAATCCCAAAAATTGCAAGTTTATTCATAATAATAATTTGGTGAAGATTTAATTAATTGTAAGAGAAGTGAAAAAATATGAGGAAAATTCAAAAAATTTTCTTTATTGCTTTAATTTTCACAATTCTTTTAAACATTTCGGTTTGCTCTTCTGCTTTGCTTTTGCATGAGCTTGGACATTTTTTCCTTGGAGTTCAAGCTGGATGCAAGAACATAAAATTGGTTTTGATAGATTCTGAGCTTGGAACTTATACGGAAATGAATTGTCCTAAAGAGCAACCTTTTTATTTTCCCTTGTTAGGAGCTTTCATTTTTGTTTTACCTTTCCTTTCTTCTTTCTTGCTCCTAAAAAATTTTCCAGAAAAAAATCTTTTTTTCATAGGTCTAGGCTTTAACATAACCATAGCGATAACAGATTTTCCATCAATAGCTTTTTTACAGCTTCTAGGTTTTTTTATTGGTCTGGGCATCATATTGTACGGCGAAATAGTATTAATAGATAAACTCTTATCTTTTATAAGGGGAGTTAAATGATATTCCCAGAGAGCTTTCCAATATTTTACTCGTTGGGTTTGATTGTAGCTATTGCTGTATCAATCTTTTCATGGAGATTTTATATTTTCAGGAAGAATTTAATTAAAACTTATCTTTCAATACCTTCAATTCTTGTACTTGGAACAAAAGGGAGCGGAAAAACTTCTTTTATAAGAGCTTTTGCAAGCTCTCAAGTTGAATCACATCCAATTCAAGATGGTTTTAATTTTGCTAGTTTAACCCTTGGAGAAAAAACAGCTCAATTAATGGAAGTCCCTTATGTTTATTATGTTGATGGTATCGCACAACATCTACAAAAAATTAGAGAAATGAATTTAATTTGTGGAATTTATCTTTTTGATGTTTCAAAAGATTCCGAGCCGATTGAAGTTCAAATTGAAAATTTTAAAAGAATTAGAGAATTTTTAAAAGATTTGAAATTTTTGGTTTTGGCAAATAAGATGGATATTGCAGATGAACAAAAAATTGAAAAATTGAAAAAATCAATTGGAGAATTTCATATGCTATCTCTTGCCAACTTAGAAAAAACAACTCAATTAAAAAAAGAATTAGACGATGTCATGAGTTTGGTTAAAGGTCTTTCTTCTGAAGCTTTAGCACAAAAAAATGAAATAGAGCTTAACCAAGCCTCAAAAGCCTCTTAAGTTTATCAAGAAATCCTTCTTTCCTGAACTCTTCACCAATTATTTGGGCAGCCAGAGAATTGAAAGCAGGAACAGATTTTGCATTTTTATCATAAAGAACAACAGGAGTCATTCTTCTTATACTTTCAGGTATTTTTTTGTCGTAAGGTATTGTTGCTATGACTTTGGCTTCACAAAGTTCTTCAACATCAGAAACTTTAAGTTCATGTTTTTCTCTTGTTGCTCTGTTCAAAACTATTCCAAGAATTGGTATTCCCAAGCTTCTTGAAATCTTTATTGCTTTTATTGCTGAAAGAACAGAAGTCATTTCAGGATTTGTGACAATTAAAACATTATCACTAGCTCTAATTGCAGAAATCACTTCTCTTCCAATTCCTGCTGCACCATCAATGAAAATAACATCATAAGAATTTTTTACTTCCTCTAGCTTTTCTTTAAGCGTTTGAGGATCAGGATATTCACTTGTTGGGGATAAGCTTGCAGGGATAATATGTAAGCCAGAGGGATGAATGTAAATAGCTTGAGTTAAATTCACATTTCCAGCTAGAACATCATGTAAAGTTTTTTCTTGAGAAAGCATGCCAAGATGAATTCCTAGGGTTGGTGTGGTTATATTTCCGTCTACAACCAAAACTCTTTTTCCAAAATTTTTTACAAGAGCAGTGCCTACATTTGAAACAACAGTAGTTTTGCCAACTCCACCTTTCGCGCTTACAACGCTAATTATCATTTGAGCTTCTCCTTTATTTTCTTAAGAATATCAACCATTTCTTCTCTTTTAGTTTTTTCCTCTTCAGGAGTTTCAGAAGGTTTTTCCTCTTCATTTTCTTTTGTCTTTTTCTTTTTGATCGTTTCAACTTTCTTTTCCTCCTCTTTTTTTACGATTTTTTCTGTCTTTTCAGCTTCTAAAGGTTTTTCCTCCTCCTCTTTTATTTCACTTTTTTCTTCCTTGGTTTCAGTCTCTGCTACTTCTTCAACTTTCTTTTCCTCTTCTGCTACTTCTTCTTTTCCCTCAACTTCTGGAGCCTCTCCTTTTGAAAGTGCTTCTATTATTTTTTCCCATTTCTCTTTTAATTCAGTATCAATCTCTTTCAATCTTTGCAAGTTTTCTTTTTTCACCCTTTCATATTCACCTATGCTTATTACACCTTTCTTAAGTTGGTCTTCCAGGGAATCAAGGAAAAGCATTATATCTTCTTTCTCTTTCTTAAGCTCAGCAATTGGCTCAGGGATTTTTGTTTGTATGGCTGGCAAAACTTTGTTTATTTCTTCAATTTGTTTTTGTATGACAAGGATGTCTCCCTTAACTAGCTCCAAATCTTTTTTTGTTGAAAAACCTTCAAGTTTAAGGTTCAGCTCATCAACGGATTTCAATATATCTTTCGTCATATCTTCCAAATTTTCTTGTCTAGCTTTGTAAACAGCAAAATCTGATAAACTTTTACTCAAGTCCATGAAAACCTTTTCAGTTTTAAAAGCAAGCCTTTCTGTATAGCTAATAGCTTCTTTCATTTCTTCAATTTTCTTTTGAATTTCCTTGTTTATGTCGACTAAATTTTCTATTCCACCAACTTTTTTCAAAATCTTGCTAACTTCATTTATCTTGTTTGCCAAATCTTTAGAAATCGCTTCTAGTTTTTCGATAGCCATGTTTTGCTTTTCTATCTTTGTGTTAACTTCATTGAACTTTTTTTCAATTTCTTTTGGTTTTACCTCAGCAATTTCGTCTTCCATTTTTTCTAGCTTAAGGGCAATCTCTCTATTTGAACCTTCCATTTGAAATATCATTGACCTTAGTTCACCTATGCTTTCAGAAATACTTCTTATGCTTTCTTCCACTGTTTTATTTGCTTCTCTGACAGTATCTATCATGACTTTCAATTTTTCTATTTCTATTGATGCTGGAGCTTCAGTCTTTTCTTCAGGAACTTCTTCTGTCTCAGCAACACTACCTGTAGCACCAGATTCTTCTGCAACTTGTTGTGCCAATTTTTCTATAACTTCTGGTGTCATCTCTTCAATTTCACCAACTTCAATTTCCTTTTTCTCTTCAGTTTTTTTCTCTTCCACCTTTTTCTCTTCCACATTTTCCTTTTTTCCAAAGAGTTTTCCAAAAATCCCTTTAGGCTTCTCTTCCTTCTCGACCCCAAGTTTCTTTTGAATTTCTTCCAATTTTTTTGAATATTTTTCCTTTAGCTCTTGATAGTTTTTTTCTGAAATGTTTGCTTTCCTGTATTCATCTTCCAAATTGGAAATCAAGCTCTTCACATCTTCCATTTCTTTCAAAAGTTCTTCCTTCTTGACTTTTTCGGCCATCTATTTCCCCTTTTCCAATTTTCCCAACCTATTTTCAACAGACTCAAGGTAAGTCTCAGCCATCTTGAAGGCAGCTGTCTTGACTTTATCTTTTGCTATGTTCAACTCTATTTCTATGTCGTAAGTGTCTATGCCTTTAGCCTTCAAGTCTCCTATTCTCTTCTCAATTTCCTCTATTTTCTTATTTAGTTTCACGTACTGATTAATTTCTTCATCAGTCAAGGCGAAAGGTGAATGTAGCAATGGTCTAAAGCTTATGAACCATGGCCTTCCATTGTTGTACTCTGGGTTCTGGAACAAAGCTGTACCTATTGTAAGCCTTGTTACTTTTGAAGCATAGTCAATACCATACTTTGACTTAACTCTTCCTATGTCACCTTCGTACTTTGTTCTAAGTTGAATTTCGTTTGCTATGTTGGCTCTTATAGCTCCTTTGAAGTCTAACAAGACTTGTGAGATAACGAAAACACCAATTCCCCACTTTCTGAATTCTCTGCAAGCTCTTTCTATGGCAACATAGCCTCCTTTACCACCATATTTCGGTAATAGCCTGTGCACCTCATCCCAGACCATTAACAGCTTGATTTCTTTTGATTCTGGTGGCCTCATGTCAAAAACAGCTTGCACACTCTTTCTAACAAAAGCATCAAGTTGCTCTGGCTTAAGTCTGTTCATCACAAAGACTGTAATCTCACCAGGATTCATGTACTTCTTCAAATCTATCTCCATGTTTGGATCTTCCACTAGGATTACATTAGTCTTGAAGCTTCTTGCATCTGTTGGCTTAAGCCCAAACTTTGGATAAAGGTCTAACATAGCTTTAAGCTTACATGGCTTCATGAAACCAGTCCACTGAGCTGTTGGGTCAAAGACTATAACAGGAACTTTTCTTTTAAGCAATTCTTCAGCGCAAACCATCGCAGACACAGACTTTCCTGAACCTGTACCACCTGCAGCTATCGAGTGCATTATGAGCTGTGAAGTGTCGATGTAAGCTTTAACGTCAGTTTCAGCAATTTTACCAACTTCTATTGAGTTTGGCCCTGCTTTTGGCAAAGCTTTGAAGTCAATTGGTGCGATGTATCTTGCTTTTGCAAGTTTTGCTGCCCTGTAAGCAGCATACCATCTAGAGCCAACAACAACAGCAGGCACTCCCAAGAACAAAACTATATAAGTTATTGGGTTAAGGAGAGCAGCTCTCAATATCATTAGTGGCAAAGGCAAAGCACTCACATCAAAATTGTCTGCAGATAAAGCAAACTTTTTACCATACCAATAGCTTGCATTAACTTCTATTATGTATCTTTCTTGTGGTGCATCTTCTGGGATTTTGATTTCTCTTCTGTAAGTCAAGACATTTTGCACTGCCACGGTTTCTTTGCTTGTTGCTATAATTTTTGTTTCATCAGATATAGGCTTCACATTGTAAGTTACTGTTATGTCTTCAACGCTTGCTGTTTGGCCCATGTTCACAAGCGAAACTTCAAAGACAAGATTTTCACCAGGAGCTACAGTTTTTGACAAAGCTTTTACTTTAACGTCGAGCAACGGCTCAAGCACAGCCTGAACTTTTATGGTTACAGGAGTTCTGTGAGTTATGTTGCCAGCAGTGACAACTATTTCACCTGGATAAATTCCAGGTACAGTTGTTGGTGAAGCTTGAGCTTTTATGTTTACAACTTCGGTTGACTTTGCCGCTATTGTAAGAACAGGCCTTTGGACTGTTAGCAGAGAGAAAGCAGGACCTTCAACTGTTACACTAGCGCTCACACTGCTATCAAGGTTGTTTGTTATGTCTACTGAAAAGGTTTTTTCTTCTCCTGGATAAAGAACAGTTTCAAGCAAAGTTGACTTTATTTCGAGTGGGACAAGCGTAACAGGAGGTGCAGGAGTAACTGGAGGGGCAGCAGGACCACCAGGTCCTCCAGGTCCAGCTGCTGGTGGAGTTGATGGAGTTGGAGTTGATGGTACAGAAGGACAATCTGTTGGGCAATTGTTGTTGCTTTCTCCCATTGTTGATTCACATTCTCCATTTCCACAGATAAATTCTGCTAAGATGTAAACACCTTTGAGCGACTGAAGCTTTGCTGTTGCTGTGAATGAACTTAAATTCACAGAATTGTCGGAATTATCGCCAGCAAGATTTGTTATTCTTGTCCAAAGTGTGTTTTGTGAAGAGCTAAGTTTGGAAGTCCAGTTTCCAGTATACTTGTAAATTCCCAAATGATTTGGATCATAAATTTGAATTCCGCAGCCAGCGTTAGCACAGTCTGAAAAGCCTATAGTAAAGGTTATGTTTGAAGAATTGAGAACACTATCAACATATATTCCTTTCAATGCACTTGTTGTTGTTCTTAAGCTTGGTATTTTACCAAAGACGATTGGGTTGAAATAGTTTGTTGCTATTGTTAAATTGGAAAATCTAACAGAATTCTTAAATCCTTCATCAAGAGTTGAAGCAACTAAATCATAAGATTTGACATCAACAGTTTCATTGTAGTAGCCTGTTGTTGAATTTGATGTGATATTGAACCTTATTGTGCTCGTGTTTACATCATAGAACAAAAAGTTGAGCAAGATTACAGGCTCATCAAGAGATTCAACATCTTTAGCATAACCTGAGAAGAAAGCTGTTGGATAAATTTCAAATGTTCTTGAACTTTCTCCACAATTGCTTGAAAGGTCGCAAGCTCTTGCTGAGAAATTGTAAATTCCTAGCAATGAAGTGTTCGTGAAGTTTGCTGAGTAAGTGTAAATGTTTCCTTCTTTACTTACAAACTGTAAATTGATTTCTGAGAGAGAGCCATCAGGATATCTCATGAAGAAGGAAGCATTCTTTAAGCCACCGGCTTCTGTTATTTTAACTTGAATTGGCAGTGTAGAGTTTGCAGCAACTCTTATTGGTATAGAGATATTTATTTCTGGCTTTATCGTATCATTGTAAACTATTGAGTCTAAAACAAAGTCGGATCTTACTCTCCCTTCTTGTAAAGTGTAATTTGCAGTTACATTTAGGCTGTAAATTCTTGCAAGAGCTAAATCAGGAGCAACAAATTTAACGTACCATAGAGAATCTGAAGAATTGAATTGAGTAGAGTTTATTAAGGCTTGAATTGAAGTTGAAGAGTTGTAGAGTGAAACATTAAACGTTACTCCTGTTGTGACTGGGGTTGAATTTGAAGTTACGTTAACTTTTGCTAATAGAATATCACCAGGATTAACTCCCAAAATTGGATTCATACTTGTTGGACTTACTATCTTAACTTTATAACTGTAAACAAAAAGCTCAACATAGCTTGCTCTTTCTTTAATGGAAGAATTTTGTGCTAAGTCACCAATTATTTCACTTTTGATGTAGCCTGTGAAGTTCGAGTCTTGAGCTACGTTTGGAGAAGAGAAATTGATTCCAACAACTTTTGTTTCTCCATAACCTAGAGCAAATTGAGACAAGTTTAAACCCAAATATTGAGAAATACTTCCATTTACACTTAAGTTCAAAATTGTTGGTGTGTTACCAGTGTTAATTATGTTTAGTGCTCCAAACAATCCTGTCAAATTTCCAAATTCTTTTCTTCTTATTTCATTTGGTTCTTGAATCCAAGAAATGTTCATTGGAACAAGAACCTCAATCGGAAGCTCTGTAAATTCTTCATCATAAATTATTCTTACAGTTCCTGTGTGCGTGCCATAGAGATAGTTGGACGGAACAGAAACTGTAATGTTAACTGGATAAGTTTCACCGATTGCTAAAGATGAAATGTTTTCTGGTTTGAAAGATACAGTGAAGTTTGTGCAGACTTCTCCTGAGTAGCAAACAAAGCTTATGTTTTTGGCTTCAATGTTACCGGCTGACTTTATTGTAAAGCTTTCGGTCTTGTTTGTTCCAGCTTCTATGTACATGCTTACTTTCTGCTCTAAAGCATGGATAAACTGGTTTTCTGTAACATTGACAAGAATAGTTAAATTGTTTGTTCCAAGAGTGCCGTTCAAGTTTGTCCAGTTTGCTGTTAAGTTGATTGGATAAATGCCTGCTGAAGAATTTGCAACCACTATTATGTTTGTTGAATTGCTTTTCAGAGATAACTTTGGTATTAGACCATAGTACAGTAAGCTTGCTAAAGATGAAATGTTTTCTGGAGTTGCTAAAGTTAGATTAGCTTCCTTTGCCCTTGAGCCACCTGTGTTGTTCAAACTTATGTTCAAGCCGAATTCTTGTCCAGAATAAATTGTTATGTTGTTTGCTTTTATGACAGTAGCATTTGGCAAAATTTCTAGAGTTGTGGTTTCCGAGCCTTCAATCAAATATTCTTGTGTGCAACTAGTTAAAGACTGAGTATCATTTGCACATATCTTAAGCTTATGAATTCCAGCTTTCGGGCTTGAGTAGGTTGTGTTGTAGATAGAGCCAGCAAAGGCATCCATAAATTGAATTACTGTAGTATTGTCTGGCTGAGTGACATTTATCCAAGCTTTGCTTACAGCAAAATTATCTGTTATCTTTGCTTGCACAGTAACATTTTCATAACCAACTTCAAACATTGTTGGATAAATCAAAACATTTTCTATTTTTGGTGGGATATCGCTAACATTGAGAGTTAAATTGACAGATTGTTGAGCAGGAGTTGCACTTGAATTCTTGAAGATTATTCTCAAACAATAGATACCCTGGGCTTGATTAGAAGGTATATTATATGTGACATTGACGAGCCTGTAAGAAGCTCTGTCCAAATCAAAACCTCTTTCAGGATCTTCTGAAACCAAGGAAATGCTTCCTGTTAGACCACTAATTTCAGAACCACAATCTTGTTCAGATTCAGCTATTCCAATTTTTATGTTTCCTATGTTTGAGACATTGATGTAGCCTATTATTCCCGAAGTGTTTGGAGGAGCTAATATCATGCCAAATGTTTCTGGTGTTCTTGTCCAGCTTGTATTCAAAGGAACACTTACATTTAGCAATGCTGTATCAACCAAAGTCCCTCCCAATGGAGCTGTACCAGAAGCTCTTATGTTGAGCAGGTAAAGACCTGGAGAGGTACCAAATGGAATATTAACATAAACATTAACAGGCAAGCTTGTTCCTGCTTGCAATGAACCTAGTTGAGTTGGTTGCAATATTATTTGACAACTTTCATTTCCAAATCCGCAGTCCGTGGCAAAGCTTTTGTGGCCTTGTGGAAGAGTTGATAAGCCAAATGTGTCAAGAGTCACATCACGAACTTCATCGTTTCCATCTGAAGAAACATTCAGTGTTCCAACATAGCTGTATTGACCATGAGGCGTTACATTTTCAATTTTTTCTTGGGTTATGTTCAAAACAGGATTTGAATGTACATTTATGCTTGTGGTGCCAAGAGTAGAGTTAAAGCTTAAGTCAGGATTTCTCCATGTTGCGTTTACTTGTGTGTCTAAAGATTGTGGAGGTGTTGCTGGCAAAACTGTTGCCAAGAAAACCCAAGTGCAGCTTTGGTTTGCATAAAGCGTGCCACAGCTTTTCATGCTTTCATTGTAGCTCATGTAGCCTGTGTCATGATGAGTCAAGTTTACAGAGTAAGCAGTAGCAGGACCTAAATTGGTGAAGTTGACTTTAACTTCAAAAGTAAATCCTTGTTTTTGTGTGATGAATGGAGCTTCAATTTCGTTATCACAATCAGTTAAGTTGCCATCTTCAGTGTTGTTTACACATTGTTCTATTTTGCCATAAACTTTACCCCAAACATCAAATTGGCCAGCAAAAGTGTAATTGATATTGTATTCAGGGCCTTCATCCTTAGCGTAAATTGTAACGTTATAAGTTCCTCCTATTTGTGGAATATAGGTTGCTCTATAAATTGCTTTGTAGTAGCCAAAGCCTTCTTCCGGCACAGTTATGTTGCTCATTTGCAAAACAACAAAGCTTTGGTTTGGAAGAGTTATGTTTGCCCAGACTGAATTTATCCTGTAATTGTCTAAAACTGTAGCAGTTATGTTAGTTGAATTAAGGTTTGCTTCTATGCTTGCATTTGGCAAAATTGAAATATTGTAGATTTGTGGTGGGCTTATGTCCTTAACCCAAATAGTTTCTAAAGCTTCTTTTATGTTTGCAGAGTAGTATTGAGTTGTGTTATCACCAATTGTGCAATTGAAAGTTATGTTTCCTTTTTGAGTTGGAACAAAACTGTAGCTTGCATATCCTGTTGAGTTTGTTGAATAGCTTCCATTAAATAGGAATTCAGAAGAAGGCTCCCACTTGTAAGAGAAGTTCACAACATAATCTGAAATTCCTGATTGAGATTCATGATCTTTTACCAAACAAGTTGGATAGAATGTTTCTGGATATGGAATTTCTCCTGTTGGTGAGACCCAAGCAATATCTGCCAAGCCTGTTATTGTTACCGTAACATTAGCTTTTCCATCATCATAGTAATCCTTGCTTGCAACTGCCATGAATTGATGAGGTCCTGTTCTCTGTTCAGCAACTTTTGGTTGAGGTAGCGAAGTGTCATTTCCAATTGCTATTTGTGCAGTTTCATTGTACCATCTTATCGTTGGGTTTAAGATTAAGAAGCTCTCACCATTCTCGCTTGTGCCATTTGCTTTAAGTGGAATTGTTTGAGATTTTGCGTAGAAGCTGTTGTTTTCCGGCAAAATTATTGTTATGTTCAAGATTCCTTTTACTGCTATGCTTGTTACATTTGTCAAAGAGTTTTCATTTTGTGGTCTAGTTGCGTTTATGTAAATGTAATATAGTGTTGGAGTTATTGTATCGCTTGGGTTGAAATTAAGCAAGCTGCACCATCCGCTTGAATTTGTCAAACAGCTTTGCATAAGGCTTGTTGAATTGTAGAAGCTAACATTTGCATTATCGGCATCTCCAATATTAGCATCTCTTACATGAACTGAAATGTTTGTTTGGTAAGGCCAGAAAGAATCATTCCTGTAAATGCTTGGATATTGCCTAATTATTTGGTCAATTATCAGTGGTCTTGTGAGCCATATCCATGTTTCTCTTTGAGCTATAGAAGCATTGTAATATTGAGTTGAATTGTCTTTTATTGCGCAAGTCAAGTTATACCAACCTGCTGACTCTCCAGTTGTGTACCAATCAACACTCGCATATCCTTGCTCATTTGTCGAGCTGTTGGCAAAATTGTTGTTATTCTTGTAGAAGTATACTGCATAGTTTGTTAGAGGTTGAGAGGTGTTGCCATCTATCACTCTACATTTTATTGTTATAACAGAACCTGCTGAGTAAGTTGAAGAATTGGCAGGATTTATCTCGCTCACGTCACTCCAGCCATAAACATAAACAAGAGTGCTATTGTAATTTGGATCGTAGTATTGCCTTGTGACATTTGAATAAATTGTTTCTGGGCCAAGCTTGTAAGTAGCAGGCACCAGCCAGCTTGTGTTGTAGCCAGAAGCAATCAAATTCCAAGAAGAATTGTACCATCTAACTGTTGCATCATTTATTTTCTGTCTGCAATCATCGCTAACGCTTGCATTCAAGCTTGCAATCTTATCACGATTTATTATTTTTCCATAAGTTGGTTGAATTAGAGAAACATTTAGCTGACCATAAACTGTGAAGTTTGAAGCACTTGTGTTGAGCTTTTGATAGCAGGCATCTATCACGCTACCTTTCCAGTACTGCAAGCCAGCAGAAGAACTGCAATCAGGATTGTAATAAACACTACAATTTCCATTTACAGAGGTGCAACTCAAGTTGAAATCAAAATTGCTTCCATCTCTTGTTATCCATACAGTTCCATTTGCATTGTTAACATAAACTCCTCTATCGCTATCATAAATCAAGAATCTGAAGTAAGCGTTATTATTGCCAATTCTTCTCACGCTTGTGCTTGAATCACTTCCAACAGAAACTGTAACATTGTCTACATCTAGCGTGAAATTGAAAACTGAAGTTTCATCTGAATACCCATATTCATCCACACTTCTAATCTTCCAATAGTTTTTGCCATTTGTTGCATTCAGATAATCTTCACAAGTAAATCTTTCTTGGAAGCTTACAGGATAGTTTGAATAAGTTGGTTGAACTACCTTTGAATCTACCAAGACCCAATTGATTTGATCAAAGCTCTTCCATAAGCTAACATTGTTGAAGTTTTTGTCTGTATCAGTAAGTTGTATACTGAAAGTGTAAAGTTCACCCCAGCCTCCTAGATTATGATCAAGAGAAGGATTGCTCAAACTGGGCTTGCTTGCGATAAAGTAAGCGTTTGTCTTTAGAGTTTCTGTTGGAGTCGGGTAATTGCCATAATATTGCTTGTTTGCAGTCATCTTTATGTTGTGCCAACCATATGGTCTTCCTGTGGTGTCGAAAGTACAGTTGTAAGTTCCATTTTGTTGATCACTAACAGGCGAACAATCATACCAACTTGCTCCATAGTTGTCTTTAAATGTCACAGTTGCTCCAGGAACTCCTGAACAATCATCATAAACATAACCAATGAACGGAACTTTTGTTCCTTGCAAGAAGGCATGACCATCTGGATAAGTTACATTTAGGGCTATCAAGGTTTTTATCGTCAAAGTGAAGTTTGTCGTGTTCACAAACTTGTAATAAGCGTCAGGACCTGAGCCGGCTTTCCACTTTTGTATCCCTGTGGAATAAATGCATGTTGGATGAAATGGAAATTCTGCCGTACCATTTTCATCAGTTAATGTTACAGTTCCTGAATCCCAATTTAGACCATTTGTTGTAACCCAGAAAGTCACGTGAGCAGAAGCAGCAGGAAGGTTTTGGTCTAAATCAGTTACATTAACTTTAAGAGATATGGTTTGAGTTCCATTCCTCCATACAGTTGCTCCATCTCCTGCAACAAGCTGGACTGCTACATCATCTTTCTCTATTGTGAAATTCTTGGCTGAAGTGTTTGCCGTGTAGAATCTTGAGTCTTCAGCTTCAAACTTGAACTGCCAAACTTCTTGAGCATTCTGGAACAAGCCAGGATTCTTGTAAGTTAGAACAACAGTCTTGTTTATTGGTCC
>Ga0078972_1010693_pt1 | contig 16940 bp, 14 predicted proteins | sample YelNatPaOPGAMG01_FD_67568 | JGI IMG/M metagenome (GOLD analysis project Ga0078972, IMG submission 67568) | Hot spring thermophilic microbial communities from Obsidian Pool, Yellowstone National Park, USA - OP-RAMG-01 (SPADES assembly) (version 2) | ecosystem: Environmental > Aquatic > Thermal...
TGATTATATTTATACAATCTAGTAAAATTAGAAATACTTCTGGCACAGCATCTTGTTTATTTTATAAGATGATTAAATTATTAAATGAAAACGTAATATTTATAGAGTATTTGCCTGCTATATCAGAGATAAAAAAAATAAGAGACTTATTACCAGGGTATAATATAATTTGCGCAGATAAAAATAAAAACAATAAGGGGTTAATAATTTCTACTTTTCCGCAATTACCCAAATACGGAATAGACGTTTCTTTAGGAAGTTTATATTCAAGATTCTTTGGAAGGCTGTTTATGAAAGCTATATTTACAATAATAAAAGAATCACTGGATAAGGAACAAAAAGAAAATCTTGTTTTTATATTTCATCCTTTAATTTATAGAGATTGTCGAGAATTATTAAATAAAAACGGCAAAATTATTTATTATATACTTGATGATTGGGCTGATATCACTGAAAATAAAAAATTAAAAAAAATAATAAGTTATTATGAAACCGAACTGATTAAGAAATCATTTTGCGTATTTGCTGTTTCTGATCTTTTAAAAGAAAAATATGCTTATTTAAATAAGGAAATAGTTGTTATTCCAAATGGAGTAGATGCAAATAAATTTATCAAGAAAAAGTATAGCAAATATTTGAAATATAAGGATAAAAAACCAATAATTGGGTTTGTTGGGACATTGGGGACATGGGTTGATACTGAGCTTATAATAAAAATATCAAAAAATTTTAAAAATGCAAAAATTGTATTAGTAGGAAGGGATTTAATCGGGCTTAAAAATTTAATAGAAAAAGAAAAATTAACAAATATTAATTATTTAGGACCAATTGATCATGAACAAGTACCAGATATAATTTCGATAATGGATGTTTGTATAAATCCATTTAACAATTCCATAACTGCGAGATATAGTAGCCCTATAAAAGTTTATGAATATTTGGCCATGGGGAAACAAGTTGTTACTTCTTATATAGATGTATTAAAGAGAGAGCTATATAACCATATATTTATTGCTCAATCACACGGAGAATTCATAAATTATATAAGTGATATATTATATAAAAATGTGAGAAAATCGCCTCCTGACATAAATTTATTTAGTTGGGAATCGAGATTAAAAGATATTATTAATTATATGAAGTTAAAGGGGATTTTAATATGAAAGTAAGCTTTTTCCAATTTTTCCCACCTACAATTTGGACACCGGGAGGTGGAGAGACTCAACTTCGCAAAACAAAAGAGGCATTAGAACAACTTGATGTTCAAGTTGAGCTTTTTGATATTTGGAATCCTAAAAAAGATTATGATATTATTCACGTCTTTGGTTCTACCTATCAGCTTTCAGATTTCGTAGTCACAGCTAAAAGATTGGGAATGAAAGTAATTGTTTCACCAATAATCTATACTGATAAACCTTATTGGCAATGGAAGATGTGGGGTATAATCAACTCTCTATTACCGGTTCCTACTGTATATACATATAGGAAGAGGATTTATGAAAATGCAGATATTTTAATAGCAGGCTCAAAAGCAGAAGCTATTCAATTGAGTAAAAATTTTGGAATTCCACTAACTAAGTTCAGAGTTGTTTATAATGGGGTAGATAGAAGATTTGCAGAAGCTTCTCCAGAGCTTTTTATAAAAAAGTATGGTTTAAAGGATTTCGTATTACAGGTCAGTAGAATTAGCAATCATAAAGGACAATTGAGACTTATTGAGGCTCTTGAGGGTCAAGGAATTGATTTGGTATTTATTGGGCAGATGGATCCTGATGATCCTGATTATTTTAAGCAATTCTTAAAAATATGTGAAAGTCGTCCTTGGATTCACTATTTAGGACCTATTTATGACCAGAATTTGCTTGCTTCAGCTTATGCAGCTTCTAAGGTGCATGTTCTTCCAAGTTTAGGTGAGTGTTCTCCCCTAGTTAACTTAGAAGCAGGTATTGCAGGTGCAGATGTTGTGAGTCTAAAAAATCCTCCTATATATGAATATCTTGGAGATGATGCTTATTATTGTGATCCTAAATCAATCTCGTCTATCCGAAAGGCTGTGCTTGAAGCTTATAATACTCCACGTAATGAAAAACTTAGAGAAAAGTTATTAGCTAGTTTTACTTGGGATGCTATCGCTCAACAGCTATTGACGATTTATAAAGAGATTTTAGCTTCTTAAGAAGGAGAAGATTAGAGTTATGAAAGTTCTTCTGATTTATCTTGGAAGAAAAGGTGGAGGAAGTATTTATAGTTTAGAGATGGCGAGAGCCTTGTCTAAAAAATGCGATTTAATTGCTATGATCTCTCGACAATCGCAGAATTTAGAAGCCTGGAGAAAAGCTGGGATTTCTTTAATTGAGATTGATACATACGAAAGTATTTTAGGAGTATTTCTATCTACATTAAATTTAAAGAAATATTTCTATTTATGGAGACAAATTGAAGTTGTAAAACCTGATATTATATATTATCCAATGCTTCATTTGTGGACCCCTATAATTAATTTAATAACTCCTTCTATTCCAAAAGTCACTACTATTCATGATCCGATAATGCATAAAGGAGAGAAAAATATCATTTTAGATCTTATTCAGAAAATAGCAATAAAGCAGTCAACTATAATTATTATACTAAGTAAGATATTCATTCCAGTAATTGAACGGTATGGAGTTCCTAAAGAACGGATAAAGGTTATACCTCATGGCGAATTTTCTTACTATTTAAGTAAAAATATCCAAGATGTGACAAGAGATAAGGATGCTATTTTATTTTTTGGAAGAATACAAGATTATAAAGGGCTTGAGGTTTTAATAAGTGCATTTCCTCTTATTAAAAAGAAGATACCCGAAGCAAAGCTATTAATAGTTGGAGAGGGAGATATTACACCTTATAAATCTAAATTATCTGAACTTCAAGATATAGAAGTTGTTAATCACTGGATTAGTGATGAGGAAGTAACAAGATTCTTTTTAAAAAGCAGTGTAATAGTGTTACCATATACTGATGCTACTCAGTCGGGCATTATTCCAATCGCTTATATGCTAAAAGTTCCTGTGATATCAACTAAGGTAGGAGGAATCCCTGAGCAGATAGAAGATGGAAAGACTGGAATTTTAGTTAATCCAGAGGATCCTGAGGAACTCGCAGATGCCTGTATCAAAGTTTTAAATAATCCTTCCTTAGCTTCATCCTTAGCAGAAAATGGCTATCAGAAAGCTATTGAAGAGTGGAATTGGAATAGAATTTCTAATATAATAATAGAAGAATTTAAAAGACTCTACACTTAAGGAGGGCTAAAAGTTGAATTTGAAAGACAAGATTCTAGGTAAAGAAGCTAAAATAGGAGTAATGGGACTGGGATATGTTGGCTTGCCATTAGCATTAGAATTTGCTCAAAATGGATACAAGGTAATTGGCTTTGATGTAGATAAAGAAAAAATAAATGCACTTTTAAATGGAGATTCCTATATTATAGATGTAGATAGTAAATCTATTAAAGAAGTGCTCTTTAAAAAGAACTTTTCCCCAACTTATGATTTTAGAAAACTTCAAGAAGTCGACGTAGTAATAATCTGTGTTCCTACTCCTTTGAGAAAGACCAAAGACCCTGATATTTCTTATATTTTAAATGCATTGAATGAGATAAAACAGAATTTCCATAAAGATCTTTTAATAATCTTGGAGAGCACTACTTATCCAGGCACAACAGAAGAGCTCATTAAAAAAGAGATTGAAGATATGGGATACAAAGTTGGAGAAGATTTTTATCTCTGTTTCTCGCCTGAAAGAGTAGACCCTGGAAATAAAAAATTTAAGATTAAAAATACTCCTAAAGTTATTGGTGGAGTAACTCCAAGATGTCTTGAATTGGGCTATGCTCTATATAGGAGTATTATCGACTATGTCTTTCCTGTTTCCTCTTCAAAGGTGGCTGAAATGGCAAAGTTACTTGAGAATACTTTTAGGGCTGTTAACATTGCATTGGTAAATGAATTTGCCCTAATGTGTGATAGAATGGGCATAGACATTTGGGAAGTGATAGAGGCTGCCTCTACCAAACCATTTGGCTTTATGACTTTTTATCCAGGTCCAGGTATTGGAGGTCATTGTATACCTCTTGATCCTCAATATCTTTCATGGAAAGCAAAATTCTATAATTTTTATAGCAGATTTATTGAGATCGCAACTGATATAAATGATAATATGCCAAGGTATGTTTTATCTAAAATTAGTGAGGCTTTGAATTATTATAAAAAGTGTATTAATGGTTCTAAAATACTTATTCTTGGAATGGCTTATAAAAAGGATGTAAGTGATATTAGAGAATCCCCTTCTTTAGAGATATACAGGCTACTTAAGGAGCAAAAAGCAGAGGTAGAATATAATGACCCATATGTTCCTCAATTTTATGATGAGAATAAAAACTTAGTAAAGTCAGTATCTTTAGATTATGCATCTTTAAGTAAATATGATTGTGTAGTCTTATGTACAGAACATTCTTGTTATGATTATGACAAAATATTTGCTAATGCACAGCTTATTGTTGATACAAGGAATGGTTTTAAAGATTTTTTAAGTGAAAAGATTTTCAAAATTGGTGCACCTCCTTATGATGAAAGTCTCAGAGATAACCTTTTTTGGTCGATAAACTCAAAAAGGGACGAAAGGAGTAAATAATGGCAAGGTATTTAGTTACAGGTGGAGCGGGATTTATAGGCTCACATATTGTAGAAGAGTTATTAAAGAGAGGAGAGGAGGTAAGAATTATTGATAACTTATCAACTGGAAAGATAGATAATATTAAAGACTTTCTAAGTGAAGTAGAGTTTTTAGAGGCAGATTTAAGGGATATAAATAAAGTTCGAGAAGCTGTAGAAGGCGTAGATTATGTCTTACATCAAGCAGCTATTCCTTCTGTGCCAAGGTCTATAGCTGATCCTATTAGTAGCAATTCTGCAAATGTTGACGGAACCCTTAATTTACTTTTTGCAGCTAAAGAAGCAAAAATAAAAAGAGTTGTGATAGCTTCTTCATCCTCTGTATATGGAGATAGTCAAATATTACCAAAGTCGGAAGAATTTACACCAAATCCTATTTCGCCTTATGCTGTGACAAAATTAGTAGAAGAACTTTATGCCCTTGTTTTTTATCGAATCTATGGCCTTGAAACTGTTAGCTTAAGGTATTTTAATGTCTTTGGACCAAGACAAGACCCTACTTCTCAATATGCTGCAGTTATTCCACGATTTATAACAAAAATGCTTAAGGGAGAATCACCAGTCATATTTGGAGATGGAAAACAGTCAAGAGACTTTACATATGTGAAGAATGTGGTAGAGGCAAATCTGTTAGCATCGATTTCTGATAAAGTAGGTCATGGCGAAGTTATTAATATAGCATGTGGAGAAAGTATAACTCTAAATCAACTGGTTGATAGAATAAACGAAATTCTTGGAACAGATATTAAGCCTATATATACTGAGCCAAGACCTGGCGATGTTAGACACTCATTAGCTTCTATTAATAAAGCAAAAGAGTTACTAGGATACACAGTAAAGGTATCTTTCTTAGACGGACTGAAGGAAACGATAAATTGGTATAAGAATAATAAGGATGTAGAGTAAATGGTAAATAGAAAGATAAAAGTTCTTGAGGTTTGTGCTGTTGATTTTACTGTGAAGAACTTGCTACTACCTTTAATAGATAGATTAGTACAAGAAGGTTATGAAGTTGAGATCTGTTGTACTCCTGGTAAGGACTCAAAGAAACTTGAAGAGTTAGGATATAAATTCAAGTATGTCTATATTGATAGAAAGATAAATATACTATCAAACCTTAAATCTTTAATAGGGCTTTATAGAGTTATGAAAGATGGGAAATATGATATAGTTCATGTTCATACCCCTTTGGCTAGTGCATTAGGAAGAATTGCAGCAAAATTAGCCCATATACCGATTATTATTTATACAGCTCATGGTTTTTACTTTCACGAAAATATGCCTAAACTTGAATATAAAATTTTTACTCTTTTAGAAAAAATATTGGGGAAATATTTTACTGATTATATTTTTGTTCAAAGTGAGGAAGATTATAAAACAGCAAAACAGTTAGGAATTATTGGAGAAGATAAGATAACTTGTATAAGTAATGGAATTGATTTAGAGAAGTTTAATCTAGAGAATGTACGAATAGACACAGGAGCTTTTAAATCTGTATTAGGGATACCCCCAGAGGGTAAAGTTATAACATTTATCGGTAGATTAGTAAAAGAGAAGGGTATTCTTGATCTGTTTGACGTTTTTATCAAACTTGCAAAAGATTATAATGATATCTACCTGCTTATCGTTGGAGATGTGTCTCCCAATGAGAGGGATACTAGGACGAAAGAAAGAATTGAGGATATCCTGGAAGATAAAAATATTGGCGGTAGACTCATTATGGCAGGATATAGGGACGATATCCCCGAGATTTTAAAAATCAGTGATATTTTTGTTTTACCATCTTATAGAGAAGGATTACCCCGTTCTATTATTGAGGCAATGGCAATGAGTAAACCTGTAATAGCAACTAATATTAGAGGATGTAGGGAAGAAGTTGTTGATGGAATAACTGGATTTCTTGTAAGTCCAGGTGATTTGAATGGTTTATATTCATCTATTAAGAAAATACTTGATAATCCTGAACTAGCAAGAGAGCTTGGAAGTAATGGACGAAGAAGAACTGAAGAATTGTATGATGAACAAAAAGTTATAGAGAAGGAATTAAAGCTATTTAGGTTTCTTGAGGCACAGAGACTTGGAGACAATTTAATGAATTAAGTTTTGTAGGGGCAAGAATTGAAAATAAATAGAAAAGTCCTTTTCCTTGCAACAGTTGATTCGCATATTTATTATTTCCATATCCCATTTATGAAAATTTTAAGAGATATGGGGTATGAAGTTGAAGTTGCCTGTTCTAATGTTGGCTTTACAGATAAGATTGAGCAAGAAGGATTTAGGGTCTATACTATTCCTTTTAGTAGGAACCCCTTAAGTTATAGAAATATTAAGGCTATTGTGAAACTCTATAAAATTATGAAAGAAAATCATTATGTTATGATTCATACTCATACTCCAGTTGCAAGTTTTTTAGGGAGAATCATAGCAAAGGTTGTTGGGATACCACATATTGTTTATACAGCCCATGGTTTTCACTTTCATGAACTTGGCAACCCTATTAAAAATTTTATCTATTTTAGACTGGAAAAGTTAGCAGGGAGATTTACGGATGTTTTAATAACAATAAATAAAGACGATTATAAAGTGGCAGTTGAAAGGAACATGGTTCCAAATGGAAAGGTAGTTTACATAAAAGGTGTTGGAGTTGATACGGAAAGGTTTGATTCAGAGAAGGTTTCTCTTGATGGAGTTGATGCATCTTTAGCTAATTCCCTAGGAGGTATCTTTATTTCGGTAGGTAGACTCGAAAGAGAAAAGCATTTTGATCATTTATTAAAAGCTTTTTTGTTGGTAAAACAGAAGAGAAGTGATTTTAAGTTACTGATAATGGGTGACGGTGCTGAAGGTGATTATTTAAAGAACCTATCAATTGCGCTTAATCTTCAAAATAACATAGAATTTTTGGGTTATATAAAAGGGGTCGAGAAATTTTTAAAAGTTTCTAATGTTTTTGTCTTTGCTTCTTCAAGAGAAGGTTTACCTGTATCTCTAATGGAAGCGATGGCGATGGAAAAGCCCATTGTTGCATATAATATAAGAGGGGTAAGAGATTTGGTAGAAGATGGAGCAAATGGCTTTTTAGTAAAATTCGGGGATATTGATACTCTTGCAGAGAGAATCTTATATTTAATGGAAAATCCTGATATTGCTAAGGAAATGGGGAAAAGGGGAAGAGAAAAAATAGAAAGAGAATTTAGTTTAAACGTTATTTTGCCACAGATGATAGCTCTATATAGAGAAATTCTTGAAGAGAAATAAATAAAAATTCTTTTAGATATTCCTTTCCTACCTTGCCCCTTGTCTTCCTAATAATACCAATATAGTTTTTAGTATGATAACTAAATCAAGCCAGACTGACATATTTTTTATATAGTATAAGTCATATTCTAATTTTTCTATAGTCTCTTCCAATCCTGCTGCGTATCCATAATGGATCTGTGCCCAGCCTGTTATTCCGGGCTTTACAAGATGCCTTAAGTTGTAATATGGAATTTCCCTTTCGAATTCCTCTACGAATTTTGTTTGTTCTGGCCTTGGTCCAATAAAACTCATTTCTCCTTTTAAGATATTCCAGATCTGCGGAAGCTCGTCCAGATGAAATTTCCTTAATATTCGTCCTATTCGAGTAATACGAGGGTCATCCTTATCTGCAAACTTAGGTCCGTTAGCTTCTGCCTCAACATACATCGTCCTGAATTTTATCATTTTAAAGACTTTTCCCTCTTGTCCAACCCTATCCTGTTTAAAGAAGACAGGACCTTCCGAATCCAGTTTTATAAGGATAGCAATAACCATACTGAGTAGAAGAACAAAAGGCGAAAGAATAAGGACTAAAGCAACATCAAAAAACCTCTTTAAGAACTTTACTATAAAAGATCGATAATTATTCTCTATAAACTCTTCAGAAAAGTATTTGGAGGGTAATTTCCCTAAAAAGGCTTCATATATATCAGAGACATAGTATACAGATACACCCTTAAGTACTTGTTTAACAACATAATGTGACCAGGCTGAATCTAACTCTTCTAGAGAAGATATTACTATTCCATCTAAAAGGGGGTCTTCGGAAGGGCTATTCGGAATATGCCAGGCGATACTCTCTATAGCTAATAAATCATCACAGTTAGTAGATGTAAGTAACATAAGCTTTGGTTTCCTTTTCCTTTTCAAGAGATAACCTATCATTAGCCAGATGAAATTCAGGATATATGCGTATAGCAGGAAACTTCGAGAGTAATATAACCTTCCTATGGCTATAATACTAATGAGGATTAAGTACATAAGACTTACAACTGTAAAGATAACTCCAGCATGCTCTATTCTGGGGAAAATAGTAGTCTTAGAAGTAATCAGAAATGTAAGAAGGTAGGAGGTCAAAACCAGAAAGGACATTATAGCTTCTTCTCTTACTTTCCAGAATTCTAAAGTTCTCCAAGCTAAATAAGACGGAAGAAATAGCATAACTAAAATTCCTATAATACACCAGACCTTATAGAGAGGATTATTAGTATACTTGAGCAAACTTCCTGTTCCCACTTCTATAAATGCCTCCCAGAGTTTTCATATTCAAATAGTCTACTCTCCTATTTTTCTTAATATATTCAACATAATGATATTCACATACCAATGAAATCCCTCTTTCCTTTAAGTTTTTATTCTTAAAGACATTATACCACATCTATCAAATATAGTCCTACCTGTGTCTGTTTGGATAAGTATATTGGCTTCGAGCTTTCTTTCTCTAAGTTTTTTCTGAATTCTAGTTAATAAGCGAAATTTCAAATCTCTTTGGATTTCCATTGGAAGAGATTACCTATTTTGTACCATAGATGTATACTCTACTTTTTTTTATCAGGCAGAAGACTAAGGGATCTCTTAAGACATTAGAAACTTCAGAACGAAATCAAGTAATAAGTTATATATAGTGTGTTATAATTTAACTTGAGGTGAATGAGATGACTTTGGAAGAGATAATAGAGACAGTTCCAACTTTTAGGACAGAAGAAGAATAGGAGGAATATTTTAAATGTCTAAGGTTGAAGAGAGAGTAGAGAGACTTGAGAGTCTGTTAGGACACTTTATTGTAAATACCGATGTGGCTTTAAGAAGGCTAGAGGCGTCTTTGGAAGCTTTTAAGGACGAAATGAGAGCATTTAAAGATGAGGTAAACGAGGACAGGAAGAGGATGAATAAGATGTGGGGAGAGCTTGCCAACAAGATGGGAACTCTAGTAGAAGATATCGTTGCACCAAATATCGCTGGAATTGCCAGTAGATATTTTGGGTGTGAGAAGCTGGACTTCTTTGGAATAAGGATAATGAAAAGGAATGTAAAGGATGAAGATAAGGTTAGAGAATTTGATGTTATAGCATTCTGGGATGATAAAGTTATAATAAATGAGACGAAATCTACTCCAAGGATGGACTACATAAATGAATTTATAGAAGTTCTAAAGGAGATAACCGATTACTTTCCAGAGTATAAAGATAAGGAGATAATTCCGATATTTTCGTCCCTGTATCTTCCAGACAAGGTGGTGGAATATCTAACTAAAAAGAAGATCTATGCTATGGCTATGAAGGATGATACGATAGACCTATTGAACTTTGAAGAGATCAAATGATTCTTATTGGAAAGAAAAGTTAGGGGATTGTACTATGGAAAAAATCTCTATGTCAGCACCTGATTTAGATGAAAGCGATATTCAAGCAGTATTAGAGGTCTTAAGGTCGGGGCGTCTTGCTCTGGGTCCAAAGGCAAGGGAGTTTGAAGAGTTAATAGCAGAATATATTGGAGTAAAATATGCGGTTGCAGTCAGCTCAGGAACTGCAGGTTTACATATACTGGTAAGGACTCTGGAAGTTGGTCCTGGAGATGAGGTTTTGGTGCCTTCTTTTACCTTTTCTGCATCGGTCAACGCGATTTTATATGAAAGAGCCACACCAGTTTTTGTAGATATTGAGCCAGAGACATACAATTTAGACCCGGATGATTTAGAGAGAAAGATCACAAAGAGGACCAAGGCTATAATGGCGGTAGATATCTTTGGCCATCCAGCTGAATGGGATAGGATCTTAGAGATTGCCGATAAGTATAACCTGAAGATTATAGATGATTCTTGTGAAGCCCTGGGGGCTGAGTATAAAGGAAAAAAGATAGGGCAGTTTGGAGATTGCGCCTGCTTTGCCTTTTATCCTAATAAACAGATCACCACCGGGGAAGGGGGAATCATAGTAACTAATAATTCCAGTATCGCTAAACTTGCAAGGAGCTTAAGGAATCAGGGAAGGGAAGAGATGGGGTCTTGGCTTGAACATGAGAGATTAGGTTATAATTATAGAATGGACGAGATGTCTGCTGCTCTTGGTGTATCTCAGCTAAAAAAACTCGAGGTATTTTTAGAAAAGAGAGAAAGAGTTGCCAGAATTTATACCGAAAAGTTAAAAGGTTTTTCCTGGGTAAGACCACCTGTAGTTAAGCCTTATGTAAGGATGAGCTGGTTTGTATACGTGGTGACTCTGCAGGAAGGGCTTGATAGGGATACAGTTATAGGGAACCTTGAGAAGAAAGGTATTCCAGCAAGGGGATATTTTTCTCCAATCCACCTTCAACCATATGTCAAAAGGATATTTGGATATAAAGGAGGAGAACTTCCAGTAACTGAGAATATTGCCAAAAGAACACTGGCGCTTCCCTTCCATAACAATCTAACGGAGGAAGAGATAGAAGAGGTATTAAAGACTTTGAAAGATGTAGTAGAAAGAGTGAATTGTTAAGCTCTTGTTTATGAGTCTTTTCTATGCTAAACTATTTAAAAAGATTATAGAGAGAGGGGGTTTGTTTTAAAAAATAGATGTATAAAAAGTTTATATGGGACCTCTTAAGTTTTTCTCTGGCTCCGTTTATCTCTTTTCTTATAAGATTCGATTATCAATTTCCAAGGTTACTCTTTAACTATAATATAGTGCTCAGATCTACTCTTTTAGAGAGTATCCTCGGTCTTATAGTAATTCTTATCTTTAAACCTTATAGAGACATCTGGTCTTATACCAGTATAAGAGAGATTGAAGAGCTTTCTATTATGATCTTTCTGGAAAAGCTCCTTTTTGCTTTAGTAACCTATATTGTAGGTATAGAAGGTTTTCCCAGATCTATCTTTGTAATATCTTTTGGTGTTACTGTTTTTCTTATAATATCTCCAAGGTTTATACAAAAGTATGCACGAGAGAGACTTGGGAAGAAAATTATTAGAGAGGCTAAAAATAGAGTCCTTATAGTGGGGGCTGGTGAAGCCGGAGAGAGACTACTTAGAGAAATATATGCTCATCCGGAACTGGGTTATAGTGTGGTTGGCTTTATGGACGATGATGAGAAAAAGATAAATAATAGTATCCATAATGTAAGAGTATTAGGAACGACCAATGATATTCCTCAGGTTGTCGATGAGTACGATGTAGATACAGTTATTGTCTCTATACCCAGCGCTTCTAAGAATGAATTGTATAGAATACATTCGATCATCTCTAAAACTAGGGCAAAAGAACTTCTAGTTCCTGGGCTCTATGAGTTTTTAGGGAATGAAATTTCTATTTCTACCCTCAGGCCATTTGGTTTGGAGGACCTTCTCTTTAGAGATCCTGTAAGGATGGATGCAGAAAGGGCAAGAGAACATTTAGGGGGGAAAAGGATCTTAGTTACCGGTGCCTGTGGTTCTATCGGTAGGGTCATATCACAGCATCTGGTGACTTTTGGCGCAGAAGTTATCGGTTTTGATAATAATGAGACAGGAGTCTTTGACCTGGAAAAGGATTTAAGCAGAATAGGAAAGATTATTCCAGTAGTTGGAGATATAAGATTTAAAGAATCTCTAACCAGAACGATGTCTATCTATAAACCCGAGATAGTATTTCATTGTGCCGCCTACAAACACGTCCCCCTTATGGAGATCTATCCTGAGGAGGCAGTTCTTACGAATATTGTTGGCACTTTAAATCTCATAGAGTCTTGTAATGAGAATGGGGTAAAGCGATTAATTAATATCTCTACCGATAAGGCGGTAGATCCCACTAATATGTTGGGACTCACTAAGAGATTCACAGAGATTATGACTATCAAAGCAAATGGGGATGGGACTTCCTTTTCTACCGTAAGGTTTGGCAACGTATTGGGGAGCAGAGGAAATGTATTGGAGGTTTGGAAGAGAGAACTAGCTTCTGGACAACCTTTAAGTATCACCAATCCTGATATGAAGAGATACTTTATGCTAACTGAAGAGGCGTCTCTATTAGTTATAGAGGCTAGTCTAATAGCAGGTCCTGGCGAATTATTTGTACTGGATATGGGAAAGCCCATTTCTATAATAGAACTAGCAAAGGCTTTTTGTGAGGTTCAAGGTTATAAACTCTTTAAGGACGTTAAAGTAAGATACATAGGGATAAGGCCAGGAGAAAGGATGGAAGAGAAGTTATGGTCGGATGATGAAAAGATATCCACTACTGTTCATCCACGAATTATTAAAGTCATCTCTCCTACTCCAAACTTATCTTGGAAAGATATCAGGTCTATAGTAAGGGATTTAGAACTTCTGGCACGAAATGGTGATCGAGAAAAGCTAAAAAAAATGATAATAGACATAGTAAAATAGCCTGTTTGATTTGATAAAGAAAGGTGAACCAGATAGAGAAACGGTAAGAAAAAGGATTTTGGAGAATAGATTATGGAAAGATCGCATACATCTAAGTTAATTGAAGAGACATTTGAGGAGATTCAAAAGTTTAACTATAGAAGGTTTATAGATGAAATTCAGAATATGAGCAGATACCCTCAAAGTAGAAGTTTCAGACACAAAAAGCATATAATTAATAGCTTTTTAGAAAGAATAGGACTACATCTAATGTATAAATCTACTCTTGAAGAATTAAAGTGTAGTTCCTATAGTAAAATGGGTAAATGGAGCGCTGTAGGAACTCTTCAATTAGCTTTAAAAAGTCCTGAAAGGTTTGATGAAGTCTATAATATACTTTCTGATGAGGAATCTAAATCTATCTTTGATTGGTTTATAAAATTCCGAGTAGCTTACGCATTTGTGGGAGAAGCTGCGAAATTAGTATTTCCACCAAGTATTTCCCAAGAAGAATTTGTAAATAAAGTCTCAAATATTGGTTTGGATTACAGAGGTTTTATAAATCTTGGAAACTATAGGTTTATATCTAACCCTGATACAGCTGTGGGTCCATGGATATTTGACCAATACAATTTGGATGGGTTATGTGAAGTATCTTCTGGAGATTATGTTGTTGATGGTGGTGCGTTCAATGGTGAAACTGCGTTTTGGTTTCTTTCAAAAGGTGCTGAAAGGGTTTATGCTTTTGAACCTGATAGGATAAATTTTCAGATTTTATCTAAAAATGTAGCACTTAATAGAGTTGAAGGTAAGATTATTCCTATAAAAGCTTTGCTTTCAGAGAAGGATGGTATCTCACGAATAAAATTGACTGGTTCTGCTTCAAGCTCACCTTTAGGTGACGGTGGAATAGAAGTTGAATGTGTAACCCTTGATTCTTTTGTGGTCAAAAATAGACTTGAGAATATAAATTTTATAAAACTTGATGTAGAAGGAGCAGAAACAGAAGTGCTTAAAGGAGCAATTGAGACAATTAAGAAATACAAACCTAAAATGGCAATTTCAGTTTATCATAAGCCAGAGGACCTGATAGTAATTACAAAATCTCTGTATGATTTGTTACCAAATGCTAAGTTTTACTTATCTCATAAATTTTATGACTGGAATGAAACGATTTTATTTGTGAATCCGAGGTGCTAATTTGAAAGATTATGGTCTAGTTTCAATAATAATGCCTGCATACAACGCCGGAAGGTACATAAAAGATGCAATTGAGTCAGTCCTTAGAGACTTGAATATCTATTTGGATATAGTCTCAAAGTACTAATACGGTAAAGTATGGGGATTAAAAATTGTGATTAATAATAAACAAATGAAAGTTCAGATTTTTACAAGAAATTTTATTGGTTCTATCCCTGGTTTTGAGATTAAGGGGGATTTTACGGTTGGTGGGGCAGAAGTTTACATTAAAGATCTGTCAAAAATGCTTATAGATATAGGATTTGAAGTAGAAATTATTCAGGCGACTTACAACGAACCCTGGAAAAAAGTAATTGAAGGAATAGAAATCAAAAATGTTAAGTTAAATAAATCTGCAAGATTCTTTTTCCCACTGATCCTTCCTAGGATTTTTAGCAAGATGGAAGAGGAAACTTCCTTAAAAATTTACAACGGAGCAGGATTAGCGATAGCAAGGAATCCTAAAAATGGAAGAGCCTTGGGTATTTTCCATGGAGTCGAATGGGATACATCTTTTTGGGGTTATGTTTCACGCGAAATTAAGTATAGAAGTGGGTATAATTTGTTAGGTTTATTTGATGCTCTAATTAGGTATGTTTACTTTGCTATTTTTGACCCAATGTTTGTAAAGATTGGAATTAGTAAACTTGACAGGGTTGTTTCTGTTGACAGTAACATATTCAATTACATACCTTCTAAGCTCAAATCTAAAATAGAGGTTGTATATAACTATGTTGATTGTGATAAGTTTAAACCTTATCCTTATGAGGGAGGAATTAAGACAATACTTGTTCCGAGAAACCTTAATCCAGGCAGAGGTGTTTATCTTATTCCAGAAATTGCAAAAGAGATGCTTAAAGTAAGAAGAGACTTTCTTTTTAAAATTACTGGTACCGGCCCTTTGAAAGATTATCTTGAGAAAAAGATTCGTGAAGAAAGATTAGAAAATTATGTAAAGCTTGTTGGGCATACCCCTCATGAGGATATGCCTGAACTTTATAGAGAAAGCTATATAGTGTTGATCCCAACAATTTTTTCAGAAGGCACCAGTCTTTCTGCTCTTGAGGCTTTAGCATCTCAGAGAGTTCTTGTCACCACAGATGTTGGTGGTTTGAAAGAGATAGGACGGGATATGGAAACCAAAGTGGTGGTGGAGCCTAATTCAAAAGATATTGCAGAAAAGTTGTTATTTTTGTTAGACAATCCTAATTTATGTGAGAAGATTGCAAGGCAAGGTAGAAATTATGTCTGCAAAAATTTTAATAAAGCAATTTGGCAGGATAGATGGAAGAAAATAATAGAAGAGACATTGCTATGCTCATAAGTGTTATTATCCTTACTTGGAATTCTTCAAAGTATATCAGAAAATGCCTTGAAAGTATTTATGAAAACATAAAAGATATGCCTTTTGAAATAATTATTGTTGATAATGGTTCGAAAGATGGTACACAGGATATTCTGAAAGAATATGCTGAAGCGAAGTCAAATTTCGAAGTGATTTATTTTGATAAAAATTATGGGACAACGATCTCAAGAAATCTTGCAATAAATAAGTCAAAGGGAGAATTTATTCTTATACTTGATTCTGATACTGAAATTAAGAATGGAACAGTAGAGGAATTAATTAGAATACTGAAGGAAAATGAACATACTGGTATAGTTGCACCTCGCCTTTTTTATGCGGACGGTTCTATTCAATCATCCTGTAAGAAATTTCCGACTCTTACAATAAAGATTTTGAAGTTTTTACCGTTTAGAAAATTAAGCATGCTTGGTGAAAGAATGGAGCTATATCCTTCTTACGTCTATTCAAGAGATTTTAAGGAGGTAATTCCTGTTGATTATTGCATCTCTGCTTGCTGGTTAGTAAGGAGTGATGCTTTAAGAAAAGTAGGACTTTTTGATGAGCGCATTTTCTATGCGCCAGAAGATGTTGATTTATCTCTAAGAATGTGGTTAAAGGGCTTCAAGGTACTTTATGATCCGAAAGCAGAGGTAATCCACTATACTCAGAGACTATCAAGAAGGAATTTCAAGATTACATTATCACATGCCAAGGGTTTGTTTTATTACTTTACAAAGTATGGATACTGGTTTAAAAGAGAAAAGCTCTATAATAAGTTTAAGAATCTTAATGGAAAGTAGGTTAGCCCTACAGAACTTCGGTACCGGCTCTGTCAAGTTTTCTGTGTAAACTTCCTGGGTATCTCATATTATAGGTGCCTCTGAAGGTGTAATTTAGACTCAGTCTCTGCTTAAGGCAAGTTTTACCGCTCGCTTCCAGCCTTCATATAGCTTTTCCCTCTCTTCTTGTCCCATCTTTGGCAGAAACACCCTGTCTATCTCCCTTAACAGAATCAACT
>Ga0078972_1010694_pt1 | contig 16939 bp, 30 predicted proteins | sample YelNatPaOPGAMG01_FD_67568 | JGI IMG/M metagenome (GOLD analysis project Ga0078972, IMG submission 67568) | Hot spring thermophilic microbial communities from Obsidian Pool, Yellowstone National Park, USA - OP-RAMG-01 (SPADES assembly) (version 2) | ecosystem: Environmental > Aquatic > Thermal...
GCCACCTTCGTCATCCTCCTCACGACCTCTTCTCTCCTCTCCCTCACTCTCTCCAACGCATCACCCAACACTTTGCTCACCTCTCTCGTCTCCTTCCTCACTCGTCATATCATCATACATGGTGCATGTCTTCGCCTTTCCGAAGAGAGAGATAGATTTGGAGAGACGCTCTGCCTCTCTCTCATTAAGCGTTACTTCGACTGGCCACTCTCCCTTCACACATCTCATCACTCTCCACCCTTTCTTCAACCTACACCACCTACAGAAGAGACACGTTGCTCCTCTCTTCCCCAGCTGAACTCTCACCTTCTCGCTCATCCCTCATCACCTCCTCCTCCCCCTCAAAGAACTCGATGAGAATTTGGAGCAGAACATAGATGGAAAGGTCTGCTCCCAGATTCTCTCTGTCTCGATCGAGCCTTCTCAGCTTCCTGAGAAGACGCTTCAGCCTCACACTCTCTCGTCTTCTGTCCATACATACACCTTCTTACAATGTGACCTTCGCAAGCTTCCCATGTCGAGTGAGGTGTGCGTCAGTCTTGACATAAGCTTCTCAAACTTCTCATGTTGGAGGAGAGTTGCTCCCCTCACCTCGGCGAAGAAGTTTCCCCTCTTCTCAAACGTGATGGTGAAAGACGACCCTGCTGGCCCTCTCCACATCACCTGTAGCATCCCGCTTGGAGTGAGGATGAATCTTGGTTTGTAGTGCAAGTCATATCGAGAAAGGAAGAGAGCAAACAGCTCGATTGAGTCTGCACACACGTATGCGTGCCCATCCTCTTTCCACACATGCTCCACTTCTCTTCTCAACTCCTCTGCCCATTCACTGTTTGATGATGCTACCCTCTCAATCGCAGCTTTCACCTTCTCCTCGTTCTCTCTCAGCATCCTCCTCTCCTCCTCTTCTCTCCTTCTCCGCCTCCTCCATCACCCTCTTCTTCCTCACATAGTAGACGCCCCACTGACTGAGCCCAAATCGTGATGCCAGAAGCTCCGTCGGTGTCTCCAGCAGCTCATCGAGGCTGATGAACCATATCCTATTCGTCCTATGCCTTCTCCCTCCACTCTTCACCCTCCTCCTAATGATGCGACCTTGGTAGAAGTCGAGCGTCCTCCTCTCCCACAAACCTGTCGCCCTCAACCTCTTCCTTATGTGTGCGGGTGACGCTCCCAACGTCCTCGCAACCTCTCTCAAACTCATCCTCAGCTCAACATACAGCCCTCTGAGGACACTCTCTCCCCCTTCCCCACAACACTCTCGATAACACACCTTCATCTTTCATCCCTCCTCTCACACCTCACGCCTCACGACGACGCCTGACGCCTCACGCCGACGTCTTTAGGATAATCCACCTCTTCCTCCCTCTCGTCTCCACCCTCACCCTCTTCATCCCTTCCAGCAACGAAATAGCCTTTTCGAAGCTATCCTTATCGAGATAGTAATACACTTTCCTGAGGAGGAGACTCCTCTCCATCTCCCCACCGTAGTTTGCAAGCACCTCAGTTATCTTATCTGCCCCTCGTGAGATTGGGTTTTCGGTGATGGAGGTGAAGGCGAGGGGCATCATCTCCTTCACCCTGTCCAACATCAACATCGCATCTTTCATCGTCCTCAGGCTTATCACCCCACACACATCACCCTTCCCTCTCAACTCCCCATTCGACACCCCGACGACCATTGCAAGTTTGAGAAGATGGTCATGCTCCCTCTCGTAGAAGGAGAGCATCCTTGGGTCTTCGGGCATCCTCCCGTCATCCTCATACCACTCTCGATACGCCTCATCAGCTTCTTCACTCAATCTGACCTCTCCTCTCAACTCACCCATCCACACCAACTCTCTCACCAACTCCTCTCTGATGAGAACCTGCTCCCTGGTTATGATGGGGTGGGGCTCCTTCCTCGGCGTGTCACTCTGCACAACAAAGATGACACGAGCACTGAACCCTCCACTCAGGTTATCCATCGTCAGACCAATCTTTAGCCACTCAGGCGACGACGCACCCAGCAGACTGATCCATACATTGAAGAGGAAGTCCTTCCCACACATCTTGGTGATGTATTCCCACCGATCGGGGCAGCCGTAGAGGGAGGTGAGAGTAGGGATGAGGCCAGTCGTAGTTGCGTCCTTCCCAAGGAAGACACTCAGCTCTCCCGCATAGATGAAGGCTCTCGCCTCTCCCTCTGCTCCATGTTTCGTCACCACGATTTGGTCACCAAGATGCTGGAGGAGACCCGCTGCTGTTATCTTCTCACTAATGACGTGTATGCCTGCGTCACGAAGCATCCCCACCCCGATGTCGGCTGCTGTCGTCTTCCTACAGCGACCAGAGGGGGCTACGAGAATGATGTAGAAGTTGGGATAGAGACGATAGAACCCACGATTCATCCACACTCTTCGCTGGAGTGCAGCGGAGATGCAGCTGACACCTACCCACAAATGGAAGAGTTCGGGTGCTTCTTGTCTCTCCGTCATCCGCAGATATCTTGAGAGCCAATCATCACTCATAACACACTCTCCTCTCCTCTCACCTCACTCCCAACCATCTTGCAACCACAACAAGACCGCATCCTATCAAGAACGGCACACTTGCTATCAGAAGTATTGTCAGCGTATCTTCAGTTTTCAAAGTGGCAATGATCTTCAGACCAAGCAACACACCAGCCAAAGCTGAGACAAAAACGAGACACATCAACTCCAAGAAATATCTGAGCTCCATGGTCATTCACCTCCTATTCACTCTTTGCATTCCAAGCCTTAAACGCTCGTTCCAACTCCTCCTTACACTTCTCACAAAGCCATAGGCGTGGCAAAAGTCCATAGCCTTCTGTTTCCCAATTCGTCAAGGTTTCACACGCTACATATGTCGCTACCTTTTTCTGGCACACACCACACTTCGGTATCCATTCGTCTGGTGGCGTATCAGATGTAAAATGCTCCTTTATCGTACTCCGAATCTCAACCCGCCATACTACCTGTTGCATCGTTAACATTGTTACTCACCTCCTTTCAACCAATTCCAAACAACCCTTAGCGAGTGAAGCACTAAAACAGGAATTCCAACCAAGCAGAACAGCAACCAGCTCATCCTAATCTCTTCTGCCCGTTTGTCGATCCAATATTGACGCTTAGCTTTTTCGATTTCACTTGCTTCCATCACTGACTCTCCTCTTTTATCCCGCATTCATCCATTTTGACACTACAACCACTCCACACCCCATCAAGAAGGGTATACCCAGCACCAACAGAAGGGTCAGTCTGTGCTCATCCTCCAAAAACGTTACGATGAGCAGCCCAAGCAACATGCCTGCCAACGTAGCGAGGAAGATGAGAAACGCCCACGCAACCATTAGCCCAAAGTTCACTCTCACTCACCTCCTCTCCTCCCCTCCTCTCTCTTCCTCCTCAGACTTACATGATACGGAAGACTACCCCCAATCATAATCCTATCACCATTATCTAACCACACACAGATGTATTCGTCGCAACCCTGTTCAGATTCTGAATGCACCACCTCTACGGAAGTGATCCGCTTCCCTTCCAGCTCCTTCAACACTTGGAATAAGCCTTTCATCGCTGCCTCTAACGCTACACCGCCACCTTCTTCATCTCTCCCCAGTTCTTACCCACCTTCACCTCAACGGGGATGACGACTCTTTCTCCCTCCACCCAAATCTCCCTCTCCATCACCCTCTTCACCCTCCTCACCCACTCCTCCACCACCTCATCCTTCACCTGCACCAGAATGCTGTCGTGAACTTGGTGAAGAACCTCCATCTCCCCCTCCATCATGTAGAAGAGGTCAGTCATCCCCATATTCACGTCATCTACGACCGTAGACTGGGGGAGGAAGGCGATTGCCTCCCTCACAGTGTCGTTAAGCTCTGGTTCTCCGGTCTCTCGATTCACCGCCATCCTGCCCAAGAAGAGACGCCTTCGTCCAAAGGGGTTGAGCAGCGTCCTCCCCCTCTTCATCAACGTCTCCGCCACCCTCCTCTGCCACCTCAACACCCCAGGAAACGTAGCAAAGTAGCGTTCCCTCAGCTTCCTCGCCTCGCCCACACTCACACCACAAAACTCAGCCATAGTGTTAGTGCCTTGGCAGTAGTTCGTAGCGTGAACCATTCTCTTCGCCAAACTTCTCTCCTCGCTCGTAACGTCTTCCTCCCTCTTCCCGAATATCATGGATGCAACCCTCTTGTGAATGTCTCCTCCACTCCTAAACACCTCCTTCATCCTCTCATCCCCCGACAACCACGCTACTACTCTCGCCTCAGCCTGGCTCTTATCCACCTCTACGAGGGTCATTCCCTCATCAGCAATGAAGATGCGTCTGACGCTTGGGGGGACATTCTGGAGGTGGGTGCCTTCCTCCAACTCAGATTCGTGGCTGCTGAGTCTGCCTGTTTCGGTGAAGCTGAAGGACGTGTGGAAGCGGTCAGGAGCTACCTCAGCCTTCATGAAGTTGTCCTCAAGCGTAGAGAGACGTCTGAACTCGAGAATGTCACTCAGCACCTCACTCGTAACCCTCACTCTCAACTTCTCCAGCGCCTTTCGATTCGCTGTCAACCTTCCCGTCTTCCGGTTGAATTGTTTCGGTAGCTTCATCTCCTCATACAGCAGCTCCATTGTCTTCTTCGAGGAGACGCCCTTCTTCCCCAACACACCCAGTGGCCTCAACCTCTCCTCTATCTCTTTCCTCCTCCTACTCACCTCCTCCACCATCTCAGCATAAGCTACCCTGTCGACCCTTATCCCTTTTTCTTCCATCCACAAGAGGACGTGAAAGAGAGGCATAACGTGGCCGAAGAAGAACTCACTCTGACCCACCGCTTCGAGCTCCCTCTCCAGCTTCTTCGCCACCTCCCACGTCACGAGCGCATCCTTACAGTTATACTCCCCTCTCTGTCTCCACAGGGCGACGTCCTTCCACACCTTTCTCTCGTTCTTGTAGAAGGGCTCCTTCGTGTAGATGGAGGCGCAGAGGTCGAGACCCTTCGCCAACTCAGCGAAGAGGAGTTGGTGAGCCCACATCGTATCCATCCAAACGGGAAAGTAACCCGTCTTCCTGTAGACCCTCTTAACGTCGAAAAGAGCGTTGTGGGCGACAATCTTCAGGTCGCCCCACGCCCTCCGAAACAGACGTCTGAGTTCGAGCCACACCCTCACCTCCTCATCCTCCTCCCAATAATTGTCCCAGCCCTTAGCGAAAGGGATAGAGAGAGCGAGGGTGGGGCTGAAGGCGAAACCAATTGATGAGATGATGCCCTCAGCGTCTGTCTCAATGTCGAAGGCAACCATCTCCTCCTTCTCACACATTGCAACCCACTCCCTCACGTTGTCGAGGGTGGGTTCGATAATTGTGAGCCTCTCCCTCTCTTCGATGAGAGGAGAGACACTCTCTTCCTTCACCCTCTTGAGGTCGAGAACAAGCAGCACTCTCTCCTTAAACACTCGGAGGATGTAGGCTGGGTGTAGAGCAGGGACGACCTTCCTCTCTCCCACCTCTCTCCTACCCCTTAGGATGCTTCCTCTCCAGTTTGTCACTCCCTTCAACCCCGTGAGAGCGTTGAGGGCGACTTCACCGAGGGCAACGATTACGTTTGGGTTGATAGCGTCGATCTCGCTGAAGAGGAGAGGGTAGAAGTCCTCAACCCTCACACCCAGCTCCTCCAACCTCTCCAGCTTGTTCTGTGGTGGCCGAACCTTAACGACGTTGGTGATGTAGACGTCTCTCTCCAGCAGCCCAGCCTGTCTCATCGTCGCTCTCAGCAAGTTACCCGCTGCCCCGACGAAGGGTCGACCCGCAACCTCCTCCTCTTGTCCAGGCGCTTCCCCCACCAGAACAATCTTAGCGCTGAGGTTTCCCTCTCCCGCTACCCACTTCCCCTTGACCTTCTCCTTCAACTCCCTCTCTCCTCTCAACTCTTTCACCCTTCACCCCTCCCCTGACACTGACGCCCCTATTCATCCTTATCGTTTCATCAATGACCTCTCCACAGAACGGACAGCTCCACGCATCAAACCACCCATCGTGTTTGCTGTAGAACCTACGCCTAAACATCAACCCTCCGCACCTCTCACACCTCATCTCTCCACTCCTCCAAGATTTCAGCGTAGTGCCTAATCTTCTCCATGTCACTCCTCACAATCTCCTGACCCAGCATCTGTCTATTTCTGAATGCGTATTTGATGATGCAGCCGAGGGCGTAATCCCTCAGCATCCCACCGTCTCTGAGGAGGTCAATAGGCTCCACTCCTCCAGTTTTGTAGTGGTCTGCCCCTTTCATCCTCAGCTCCATATCTGTCCCCCTTAGCTCAAGGTCAACCTCCTCCATCCCCCGTCTCTCTTCATCCTTCACCCTTCTCTCTTCGTCCCTCGTCACAGTCATGTTTCCTCCTCCTTTCCACTCACCACCCTCATCTCTTCCGCCAACCTCGCCAAGATGAGGTCGTAGAACTTCTCCTCCTTCTCAATCCCCACTCCCCTTCTCTTCTTCCTCACCGCTGCTACCATTGACGCTCCACTCCCGCAGAAGGGGTCAAGCACTGTCTCTCCAATTTCGGTACTCTTCTCTATCAAAATCTCGAACAACTCGACTGGCATCTCAGCCGGATGGTTGCGTTTCGTCACTCCCTCCACATCAAAAACGTTACCTACCTGCACCCCTTGGTTGAGGTCACGCTTCCCCTTCTGTGCGAAGAAGAAGGGTTGGTAGTGAGGGTGGTAGCGTTTAAGCGAATTGACGGTGAAGCCGCCCATGTGCTTATACCAGATGAGAGGGATGGGGTCGACGAAATCAAACGTCTTCTCAAGCTCCGAGAAGACGAAAGAGTGCAGCACTCCGATTGGGTAGAAGAGGTAGAGATGGCTACCCTCCTTCATCACCCTCCAGATGAGGGGAATGACACGCTTGAAGAGGTTCTTCGCCACCTCCATCTGGTCTTCGTAGCCGCCTTCATACTTCTTCACTCCCATCAGTTTCACCATCTCGTCGAGTCCGACGCCGAACGGAGGGTCACACACCACCATATCTACACTCTCCGCTTCCATCTCACCCAGCACGCTCAACGCATCACCCTTCACCACTCTGACGAGGTCACTCCTCCCCTCCATCCTCCTCGCCAGCTCTTTTCTCACCACCTTCGCCTTCATCTCCTTCAGACGCTTAATTGCGGCTGAGCGAGTTTTCTCCTCCTTCAGCTCCGGTATCTCCTCTATCGCCTTAGCCATCTGCAGACTCGTCCTCACCAACGACACCGACTCACCAAGGCTGTCCGCCGTATCCTCTGTTGACCACTCACCGCCGAAGACTTTCGCCCCGTAGAGCTTCTTCTTCAACTCGTCGAGTTTCGCCCTGGCGAGGTCCTCTTCCCACCACGTCAAATTTTCCCTCATCAGGTTCTCTTCCAGCTCAATCTCTTGTCTCTCATACTCGTCAATTTCGTCGATGTAATTTGCCTCAATCTCATCGATTCGGAGCAACTCGTGTGCCTTCAACCTTCTGTATCCGGCGATAAGGTTGTTGTCTCTGTCAAGAACGATGGGTTCAAGAAGACCGTATTTTGCGATGCTCTGGGCGAGTTTGTCGACATTCTTGACGATTCGTCTCTGTCTGTCTCCAATCTTGATGTCACTAAGCTTAACCTTCATCTTTCTTCCTCCGACGTGTCCGACGTGTTTGGTGAGTGGACGAGGTGGTTATAGAGAATGTCCTCGATGCGACCGACCCTACCGTTTAAGCGTTCGATGAGGGCTTCGAGACGACCGAGGCGACCTTCTATCATTTCGGTGAGCTCCCTCGACATATCGACGCACACCCCACACCACATCTCCCCGTTCACGTCGACCACGTCACTCCTCTCCCAGAGCTCTCCACACTTCTCACATCGCACGAGGTCGAGAGTCTGACACTCGGGACAGAGACCTCTCTCGTCGAGCTCGGTTGTCTCTTTCCAACAATAGACACAGGTTGAGGTCATGGTGACACCTCCTTTCAAATTTTGGTGTTGGTCGTTGATGATGAGGTTGAAACAAAAATGTGGGATACAACAAATTTTGTCGTATCCCACATCCTTGTCTCATCCTGTTACGCTCCCTTCGCCCTCAGGAACTCCTCAATCTCCTGTAGCGATACCTTCCCTTGTCTGAGCGCCTCTTTCAGCTCCTGCTTGAGCGTCTTCGGCACTCCTCTCACAACGCTACCTCCTCCTTTCCTCTGACGCTTAGCTCTCTCCGCAATCTTCATCTGGTTGATGAGGTAGCTGAGAGCTGTCTCCTCTCCAAGCAGAGAGACTGCTTCCTGAATCGTCTCAGGTGCGTTCATCTCGAACCTGTCCAGCTCGTTACCCTGCTTGTCCTTCGTCGTCACAAGAATCGTCTTCATTCTCTTCTCCTTTCTTTAGTGTTGTTCTTTGTCTCAACTGCTACAACGGTAACACGTCACGAACTGAATTTGTGATTCGCCCTCCTTCCAGTGTGTCAATCCCCACCACAACCCGACACCTTCGACCGATGTAATCGAGGGTGTCGAGTTGTCTCCCCCTCCACGGCACACCAACCGCCTTGCAGATGGAGACGAGGTAGAACTTACCCTTACCAGTGAGTGGCGTCCTTCTCCACATCGGACGCCCATTAATCTCAGGGTCTGCGCTCTCAATCTCAAACTGCCACCTCAACATCGGAGCACCAGACGCTGCCACCTCTTGTTCGAGAGCTGCCACCCTCGCCGGATACGTCCCTTCCGGTATTGGCTTCCTCTCAAACTCCTTTTCTGCCTCTTCCCAACTCGAGTCAATCTCAATAATAGCCATACTCTCTTCTCCTTTCTCTCTCGTCTTCGTCTCAGTTTTGTTGCATAAACACCTTCCCATTTACCATCTTCACCTCTACCGTCTTCATGTCTTCGATAACAATGTTGGCTTGTCGGTAGATGGACTCAGCTTGTAGCTCCCCATAGCCTCCCTCTCTCACTCTAACCTTGTAACCTTGAGCGTTCGGTTTAATCGCAAATCTACCCTCTGGAGTCCATCCGACCAGCACCTTCAGCTTCACCTCCTTTCCTCCCTCAGTTCCCTTCTTCCCCTCTCCTCCGTCTCTCACCTTCTCCAACTCCCTCACCAAGTCTACACTCAGCTGAATCGTCTTCTTCCTCAGCCTCACGTAGAGACCCGGAGCATACCCCTTCACCTTTCTCTGTGGCACTACCCACTCCACTCTCTCAACGCCTTCGTCCTTCTCCACCACACCTTCACCTCCTCTCCTCCTCAACACCTGTCCCAACTCCCTAATGACCTCCTCACTTAGCACCCACAACTTATTCTCCATCATCTTGGTCACTCCAGCTTGACGCCACACCTCTCCGCCAACCCTCTGAAGTCCTGTGGGGCGAAGATGTCTTCCATCTTTCCCGCAGCCAAACGTGATTTGCAGGAGTAGACGGTATCGCTCCTCAGCATCCATCTGTAGCTCATCTCCCCCTTCTCATTCCTCACCACCTCAGCTCTATACACCTCATCAAACCACACCGGTAGCGAGTAGGCTACCTTCCCCACGACTGAGGGAAGACACCACACCTGCCCCGTGATCTCATTCTTCTCATACTGTTCATGGGCGGTGACGACGATATGCTTCTTGGCGCTAATGACCTTCGTGATGAGGTCTTCGAGCATCTTCACCTGCCTCATGTAGTCGGGAAGAGAGGGGGTAACCGTGAGGTGTCGGTTCAAGAACAACGCCCTCTTCAGTGCGGCTGAAGAGATGGTGGTCAAGCTGTCGAGGGCAACCGTTCGAATGTCGGGCATCTTCACTACCTCGTTGACTGCTTCCTCCACCTTGACCCACGCCATCGGGTTCGGGGAGTCGCTGTCGTAGTCAACCGAGACGAACAAGACATCACTCTCATCTCTCAGACTCAACATTCCCCTATCTGTGTCAATGATGACGAGGGGTTTTGGTGCTGTTCGAAGAGACCTCGTCTTCCCCGTCCCAGGGCGCCCATACACCAACGCCTTCAGACAGTAGTCTCTCACCTCAATTTCGCTTGCCTTCTTTAGCTCCATACCTTTCCTCCTCTCCCTTCTCCCTCACCCGTCCCTTCTTCCTCACCCGTCGTCTTCTTCCTCCCCTTCACCACTCCCCTGAACGTCTCCACTATCCTCTCCCTATTCTCCTCGAGGACGAGAGACGCAAACTTCTCCATCGCACTCGGAAAGTTGTTGAACAGCTTCTGAAACTCCTCCTCGTCGAGTGCCATCGTCGCTGAAACTGCTCCCCACTCAGCCAGAGCGTAGGTCAGCATCGCACTGATGAGGACGAGGGGGTCACCCTTCGCCTTCACCATATCGACCAGCTTCTCGTAGCTTGCAACTCTTGGGTCCGAGCTCATCTTCCTCTCACCTCCCCTCTCCATATCCTCTTCTCCCTCTCTGTAATCCTCACGTCTCCCTCTCCCCCTCCCACGCAGTCACACTCCGTCCTCCTCCTTCCACATTTGAGACAATAGCTCATCGCAAACCCATCATAGAGAGGGCAGGTCGGATTTTCACACGACACCCTTTCCCTTCCAACGAATCTCCCTCCACATACTGGACACTTACCAACGAGCCTCACTCCCCTCTCTACCAACGCCGCAACCTTAGCGTAGGCTACATCTACCCTCCCACGCCACATCTCCAGCTCTTCCTCACTCATCCTCTCCCTCTCCTTCTTCCTCTTTCTCACCATATTCTCCCCCTTATCGGCTCTTCTTCTGCTCTCTTCACCTTTCCCTCTTCCTCCTCTTTCACAACTTTCACATCTCTAACCCCTACCACTCTCACCAAATACTTCCCCTCAATTCTGACATATTGACCCTTCAACGCCCTAATGACACTCATTGGAGGGGCAGGTATCGTCTCCATCTCAAGAATTATCCTCTTCGTCTTCACCGTCTCCTCCCTTCCTCTCTCACCCTTCTCCGTTACAACCCCCACCTCTCCTTCAGATACTCATACTCGATGGGGCTGGTTACGTTGTAGTAGAGATACCTCTCCCTCTCCTTCCTTATCCTCTCCACCTCCTCCATCAACGGGCAGTTCACTCTCTCCTCCCTCCTCTCGTTATCTGCTTCCTCCGCACACGTCGCATACACCCTAACCTGTTCCACAAATAACTCTTCACCACCCTCAACGCTAAGGATGGTGCCCTTCAGCCTTCTGATAGAGCTGAACGGTGCCTTCGTCCTTACGAGAAGGTCGACGACTACCCTCCTCTCCTCACCCTCTTCCCTCTTCCTTCTCCTCCACCCTACCATGCTCTCCACTCCTCCCTCCTACACAGCACCTTCGCTGCCTCCTCCGCCTCCTCTCTTCCCAACCGACACAACCTCACATATTCACATCCTCCCATCGACCCACACTGATTAGTGTGTCGAGGCCACTCCTCCCTCTCCTCACACCTCAGCACCTCCCACAACGCCCTTCTCGTCGATGTCCACCACTCCTCTCTATCCTCTTTCGTGACGCCTACCTCCTCTCTCCACATCGCCACTCTCTCCTCTCCATCCTTCACCCTCTTCTTCACATACGTCCCTACACAATTCACCATCACCCTCTCCACACTCACCCCTGCAGCCTCAAGACCGATGACGTAGCCTACGAGCTGATCGTTCGGTTTCGCCACAATGTAACCCGCATTAGCCTTGAACGTCGTCTTATGGTCGACGACAAGAGTGTGAGAGGCAGCCTTAGCCACCAGATCGACCCTTCCGACGTAGGCTACCTCCTGACCGTAGCATCCGAGGGGTATGATGATGCCTACCTCGACGCCTCCTTCAACAGGCTCAAGGTAGTCTCTGTCGTATCGTTTCGCATACTCCTCAACAATGATGGCGGCGGTGTCTGAGTTTCGATACTCATCCCTTCCGTCGAAACCCTTAAACGCCTCCCTGAACGCCTCCATCATCTTCACCCTCATCCCCTCATCATTCACCCTCCCCTCCTTATAAAAGACGCTGAGGGCAGAGTGAAGGGCTGAACCGTAGACCGCTCCCAGGTTCTCCACCTCAGCCATAACGAGATTTCGCTTGAACCTCCACCAGAAACGTCTCGGGCAGGAGCGAAACGTCGAGAGCATCGTGTAATCGAGCTCAATCATCCCTCTTCTCCTCCCTTCTCACTCACTCTCCCACTCCCCAAACGCCTTCTTCAACTCCCTCATACACTCCTTACACACCCACAATTTAGGGACGTAACCCTCACATAGAGCGTAGGGTGCTTTGTCCTTCCTACACAACTCACACGTAGGCACCCACCCCTTCGTCTCAATCCTCAACACGCTGATCATCCCTCTCCTCCTTTCTCCTCTCCTCCCTCCGCTTGTCTCTTCGCCCTCCTCTCAATAATCAACCTCTCTATCTCCCTCCTCTCCTCTTCCTCCCTCTCCATCCTCTCGATGTAGAGCTTAATCGCCGACCTCAGGTGGTGAGAGAGCTGCCCTTTGTAGGTGCAGAACTCTCTCAATCTGTCGAAGTCTCCCTCATCGACGAGGACGTGAACGTGAACCATTCTCCCCTCGCCTTCAACCCTCGTCCTCTCCCTCTCTTCACTCTCACTCATCTGCTGTGTCATGTCGCTCTCCTCCTTTCTTCCTCAGGATGACTCTGAGGTCTTCCTCTGTCAGGTCTTTCAACATCTCCTTCAGCTTCCTCTCCTCTTCTCCACTCTTCCTCTCTCCCCTCTCAGCCCTTCCCGCCGCTCTCTCTGCCGCACCTTCCTCTCTTCTTCGTCTCTCCCCTCTCACCTCTCTCCTCAACTCCTCCTCACTCAGACCTCTGAATTTGTCTTCGAGATATCGCCTTGGGTCCTTCCTGAGGAGGAAGAGTTCGCTACGGGGAAACGTCATTCCTCCTAACCACGACGCCCCACTCCCAGAGACGTAGGTTACCCCCACGAGACCCTCCCTCACCCAATTCACCCGTCCGACGTATCCTCTGGGTGTTCGGACGAGATCACCGCTCTCCAACTCCTCTCTCCATCCTTCTTCGTCCTCTTTGCGCTGTGTCACGTCTTCTCCCTCCTCTCTCTCATTTCGTGCGACGAGTGACCCGTCCGGTGTAAGAATTTCGACGAGGTCAGCCACCGTCGCTTCAGTCTTTATGACTTGGAGCTTCATCTCTATTCTCTCCTCTCTCACCTTTCATGTGTGACGTGTGACGTGTAGCGTGTGAGCCTTGTTCATTCCTGTTGATTTCTGAAGAGATGAAAACATCATAACATAACTTTTTGGAGTTGTCAAGAGGGAATAATAACTTTCCCAATGACAACCATGAACAGTTATGTTATGACTTTGACCCTGACAGCGTTGTGAGAGGTGTGAGAGGTGTGAGATAGTGTGGCATACAACAAAATTTGTTGCACGCCACATCTCTCACATCTCCACCTCACCCCTCACCTCTTCGTCCTCCCTCCCTCCACCATCCTAATCGCCTCCTCCACACTCCTCACCACTCTCACCCTCCCCCTCCTCACAATACCCTTACACGCAGCCGTAATGATCGGGTACACCCAATCATCCTTCCCCGTAACCTCTTCATCCGTCACCCACACCCTCTCCCCTCTCCTCTTCACCAACCACCTAAGCGCCGGAACATCAATCACGTTTCCCACGAGACTCTTCGGCACCTCCCTCACTCTCCTCCCCCCTTCAGCAAGAATGTGTAGCTCCCCATAGTCACTCCTCCCCGAGTAGGCTGCCACCGTCGCCCTTCCACTCACCCTCGCCACTCTATCGAGGTCTTGAGGTGTGAGTGACATCGATCCAGAGTAATCGATGAGGATGGTACCCTCCCAATCTCCCCTCATCCTCTCCTCAAACACCCTCCCGTCGGTGAGGATACGGTCAGGCCTCTTCACCCACATCCCCACGTCACTCATCCTTCTCCTCACCCTTCTGGTGGGAGCGTTGTTCAGCTCTCTTCGGTGCGTCACAATCGTCATCCTCCCCGATAGGGAGTCAGCCGTCCCCCTCTTATCCTTCTCCTTCACCACCTCCACCCCTCCACCGTCCTTCACCCTCGTCCTAAGGCTGCCTCCCTCTTCCTCGTCCTTCTCCTCTCCAAACAGGGCTGCGAGTATCCTCGCCCCCCTGAGAGTCGTTTCGAAGCTTCCCATCCCATTATACATAATCCTCATCACGTCTCTAACTACCGTCTTCTCTTCTTCCTGAAGACCCGCCTCCTCCAGCACCCTCTCCGCCACCCTCTGTGCGTCTCTGCTTACCCACGCCCCTATGCTTACGGCGATAGAGGTGAGGATAAACTGGTCTCCCCTGCTGAGCTTCCTCACTCCTCTCTTCACCTCCTTAACCTGCCTTATCACCCTCTCTCTTAGCTCTCTCACCGGTGTCTCGACACCCAAATCGAGTAACAGGTTATTGATGCGGGCGTCTTCACACGCTCCAATGGCGAATGAGAGTAGCTCCGACTCCACCTTTGGAACGCTGAGAGGACTCCACTTTACATGTCCGTATTCATGGGCTCTGACGTAGGTGGAGTAGGGGTCACCCTTTCGTGGTGCCCTAATGATGCGAGGGGTAACGTCCATCCTCACCTGCCCGAAACCTTCACCCTTGTCCCAATCACCAGGGAGAATGAGCTCAGGCATCAGAGTCTCAGCTCTTCTCTCCTCTCCTCTCGTCTCCTTATTCACCATATGCTGTCTCCTTTCTCCCTCCCACCCACCCTTTCGCTCTACTCTTCTCCCTCTTCCGTCCCCTCTTCCCTCTGTCCTATCCTGAGAGAGTTGAGAACGTCATTCGCCCTCTCTCCGAAGACAATTTCAGCCGCCACCTCACTCTGCCCCAACGCTTCGGAGAGCTGCTGAAACGCCAATACCTCTCGATACGTGATGACGGGGTCATCAACACTGTAGGCGCCTACGACCAACTCTCTAAACTGAGGTTCGAGCTTCTCCACCGCATCAGGGTGGGGTGCTCTCACCCTCAACCTGATGTCGAATCGATCGAGGAGGGGAAGGGGTAGGTCCTCCCACTCCCCGTTCATCGTCGCAACAACGAAGAACCCTTCCCTTGGTCGTATCGTCTCCCCATTCGGCAGGGTGAGACGAGCAACCTCGGGGTCATCGAGGAAGGCATAGAGCTGCGTCAACACTGAGCCGGACGCCTTGTCGATTTCGTTAATGACTACGCCCGAACCTTCCTTCCACGCTCTCGTCATCACCCCGTCGTGCCACGTGAACGCTTGACCCTGAGGCACCCAATGTCCTATGAGCTCGGTGACCGAGCTCTCCTCATGAAGGGTGACGCTGTAGACCGCTCCAGCCTTCATACCCGCTGTCGTCTTACCTGTCCCACGTGCACCGCTGAGGAGGATACGCCTAAACCTCCTCTCTCCTCTCTGGTTCGTCACCCCATTGACCAAACTCCATAGCTCCCATTCTCTCGGCTTATACCTCTTCATCTTCACCTACCTCCTTTCTCTTCTCTCTCATCTCTCTCGTCTCTCTCGTGTTGACCTTCACCTTCCCCGCCACCCTCATGGCGAAGAGGGCAGCCTCCAACGACGAGGTTAGGGCTGCGAGTGTCTCGTTATCACCGAGTCGGATGAGGGATTCGACCGTCTCCCTCACCCCATACCTCTCTACCGCTTGTCCTGCGGCGAAGAGCTTGGCGTCGGGTGACGCCACGCCCCACGCTCTTTTCTCCTCCATCGTCGGTCTCATCTCTCCTCACCTCCCTTCTCACTCACCCTTGTGCTTCTCTCATCTTACTCCTCAAAAGGTCTATTTCCCGAAACTCTTCCCAAATCTCACGCCACGTCTGTAGCGCTCTCCCTCCTACGACCACCTTCGCTCCATCGAACCAGTCGAGATACCAAAACTCCACCTTTTCGATGTCGAGCGTCTCATCGACGTAGAACCTGAACTCCTCCGAAGGACCACCCCAGGAGAGCTGGTATCTGAAGTAGCCCCTCTTCTGTCCTGTGAAGGTATCTTTAGGCACGTAGTCGAATGACAACCCGTATTCTTCCCACGTGCCAAGCTCCGAGTCACATGCGTCAGGGTCCCTCCTGTGTAGTGACCACACCCTGCTGATGTCTTTCATTCTCGACCGGTAAGCCTTTCTTACCAACTCCTTACACCTCTTCTCCATCTCTCTTCACCTCCTTCCTCCCCGTCAAGCCGATAGGACAGCTCTCCTCTCTCATCTCTCTGCTACCTCGGGTTGTGGTCGAACACTACCACCTCTCCTGTGACGGGTGAGGTGTAGATCAGCTTTGTCGCCACCCCGTGAAGGGCGTGGGCTATTATGAGATACATCCAGACCGGAGCGGCACCAGTCAGGACCACCTCATTACCGAGCCCAGCCTTCTCCTTCGCCTCTTCGACGTAGGCCGCTACGTTGCTCAACTTGGCTTGTCCTCCGTGGAGGACAGACAAATCGATAACTCTCTTCTCCATATGTGTCACCTCCTCTCTCTTCACTTCTCCTCTTCCTCTTCGTCGAGAGGTCTGAACTCCCCCTCCGGTCTGCCCTTGTAGCTGAGACCGATGACGTCTTCCCACCACTCGACCTCCACGTCCTTCTCCCTGACGCCACGCTTGAAAAACTTGTGACGTCTCAGGTGGGAGATGAGCTGATGACGAGACCACTCATCGTCAATTTCAAACTCATCTCCAGTGGGCCAGATGTCATTAACCCTCCACCCCTCTTTCTCGTTACCCCACACTTCGTATTCATACCACTCATACCTCTTCTTCATCTTCACTCACCTCCTCTCTCTTCTCCCCACTCTCACCGCCTTCATCGCTTTCACCGCCGCTCTACGCTTACGGTGTTTGTGGGGAGTTGGGTCATGATGTTGCCAACAACAAATTTTGTTGTATGCCGCATTAATGTTACGTGTTGTAGCTTCAGCTACCATCTTGTAGCATGAAGCTGT